>Ga0307513_10003613_pt1 | contig 20926 bp, 20 predicted proteins | sample 15_EM_MG_FD_202174 | JGI IMG/M metagenome (GOLD analysis project Ga0307513, IMG submission 202174) | Populus trichocarpa ectomycorrhiza microbial communities from riparian zone in the Pacific Northwest, United States - 15_EM | ecosystem: Host-associated > Plants > Roots > Unclassified | place...
TTCAGTTGCTGTGTTAGCCCCGCCAGTGTGGTTTGTACGGTGGTGCGGTTCGGGTGCAGTCGAGGCGGCACTCGGGACCTGGAATGAAGGCGGAACGTACGGGACCGAACTCGGCAGCTCGTTCATCGGAATATTTGGATATTTAGTCTCGCTCAACTTCAATCTCCAGGAATTTCCTTCATTGTAGCCCAATGCACCATGCAGAGAGAGATTGCAGCAGGTCGGGAGACGTCGTTGTAAATGGTGCCTTTATATCGTCCACTTGATCTCCACCATGTCGTACAAGCGAGGTAGGCATTTCGCGATCTTGCTCAACTGGTTATCTAACGCACCATTCGTATTCGTGGTGGCAAGGTATCATACTTCCAGCGAACCCTCAAACAGCGCGGAGCGTCGGCACCAAACTTGGGACATCAGGCGAGAAGCTCATATACACCAACGCCAAGACAGTTATCGTACGTCACCTTCAAGTCCCTTCTTCATCTGAACTTATTACGAACCTGATGTCCTAGATCCGTGATTTGTCGGTTAGTATCGAGCGATCGAGTGTGCATCTCAGCCCCGGCCCATGTCTCTCAACGAGCACCGTCCCTCGCTCGATAGGACCCATCGAACGTTATCGTATACACTGGCCATATCCAGCCTACCACAGTCGCAAGAATTTCTCCCACCGGCTACTACTGCGCATCCGCCGATGCAGTGGGCAACGGTACGTTGGACCTGTTCTACTAGAAACGTCCTGTACTGTCCCCCATCAATAAGTCATGTTGAATCTCCCCCAATTAGTTCGTGTCTGGGACCTCGTTGGTGACGAAAACATCCTCAAGCACGAGACGAAGGCGTTCGCAGGGAGAATGTACGTTTGACCCGTCCACACATAGAGTTTACGGGATGTTTCGCCATAATCTGGTTCTCTAGAAATGATCTGGCATGGGATGGAGAGAGCAAAAGGATAATCGCAGTGGGCGATGGAAGAGGGAAGTAGGTCAACTTGGTTAATCTATAGCATTAGGCAGTGCTCATGTCGTTCATAGGTCTGGTGCGGCTTTCATGTTCGATACTGGGACATCTACAGGCGAAATCGCTGGGCATTCGAAGGCAGGCAATTTGATTGATATATGTCCATCTCTTATCCCCCTCTATCGTAGCCCATCAATTCCGTCTCGATTCGTCACCAGCGGCCATTCCGGGCAGTAACAGCAGCAGACGATTTGCAAATCATCTTTCACTCAGGTATGTCCCATTTATTGGTCAATCAGGTTCACCACACGGGCTTGTACACACTGGTGATGGATTCCAGGTGTCCCTTTCCAGTACGAGCGCACGATAAAGAACCATACCCGCTTTGTTCAAGACGTCCGATACGCCCCGAGCGGCGACGTTTTCGTCAGCGTCGGGTCCGATTCGAAGATATTCCTCTATGACGGAAAGACGGGCGATACTCAGGCCGAAGTAACAGAAACACCTCATAAAGGCAGCGTTGTGCGTTCCTACCCAAACACTGCCACCACGTCCTGACCACGGCTGATGCACATAGTTCGCTGCGGCATGGAGCCCGGATAGCGGGTCTTTTATCACCTCTGGCGCTGACGGGACAGTCAAGCTGTGTGAGTATCATGGATTGGGGAGCCAAAGGGAATGGCGCAGATAGGCGAGCAGTACCGCTGATGACACATCTCCAGGGGATGCGGCCACACAAAAACAAGTACTATCCTGGGTAGTCGGTTCTGGGATCGGGGATCAGCAAGTAGGAAATGCGTGGACTGCCGCTGACAAGCTCGTATCTCTATCGACGAATAGTGATCTGAACATTTTCGACAAACGAGAGAGCACAGGCGGACCCGTGCAGATCATTCGCGTATGTTCTCGTCCGCCAACGGCTCCTTCATATTCCTCGCATACTACGCCCTTTAACTACACCATAGTGGCCCAGCTAGTGACCTCTCTCCCACAGGGTCCGACGAAATCAGTCACTGCATCTACTATCATCCCCTCTGCAAGCACCTTCTACGTCGGTTCATATGACGGGAGGATCATTTCCGGTTCAATAGATACTGGCCTCGAGAACGTGAATGGAGATGGTCATACAAACCTCGTTTCCGGTCTCACGGGCGCAGATGGCGGACGCGCTTGGAGTGTGGGCTATGACGACGTGATCAGAGAAATCACAGCGAACGGATTTTCGTGGGTTCACCGCCATTATATGGGTGTACAGTCCATTTTGGCTCTAATGCGTCCATCGAACAGGCCGACCTCCGGATCAACCAATGGCCAACCAAAAGGGGTGGCATCGGCTGACGACGGAACGGTATTCGTGGTAACTACAAACGGTGTTGAGGTTTATGCTGGTGGAAATGTTGGGAAGACGGTCGCGTATTTACCACTCAAGGCAAACCTCAACTGCATCGCGGTACATGGGAAGATGGTAGCCGTCGGGGGGGAAGTACGTCTATCGGGCTCGTCCTTGAACATACCCTCTGGTGTGTTAATTATCATCGTTCCAGGACCAGAAACTCTATTTGTATACGTGGGACGGCACATCATTGAAGGAGGCGGCGAACTTTGACAAGAATAGGAGCCCAATAACCGCAGTGGCATTCAGCTCTGACGGAAAGTGGTTAGCAGCGGGTGAATCGAGTGGAAAGATCCTCATCTTTTCAGACGACGGGAGCGGCCTCCAGGTAGGCCGATAGTCAACATTAATCACCACCTCTTTCTTAACACTTTTCTCAGCCCAAACCTGCTCTATACCAATCTCGCTTCCAATCTCATAGTGCACGTATCAATGCCTTGCGGTTCCACCCGGACAATGAGTGGCTCGTCTCGGGGTCATTGGATACCCACGTCTATGTCTGGAACGTCGTCAATCTTGGACAAAAGAAAGCCATCAAAATTCCCAATGCGGGTGCGGGCGGGGTGAATGTAGTCGAGTGGGTTGGGGCGACTACTATCTTGAGCGCCGGAGCAGACGCAAGTGTGAGAACCTGGGAACTCTCTCTGTAGAGTATCTTCGCGGTCGGCATTGTTAGCGATATCGAAGGCGTTGTAGGCAGTATCGACATTATGTACAAATCTTGGGCAGAGCGAGATGATGAATACACAAAGAAACGGTGATCATTTCCAGGTCTTAATACCCCTGCACCTCCTTTCGTAGTTACTTATCCGACGGCCCTAACCATGAATAGTCCCACGCCTTCAATCAAAAGACGTAACCAAAGTCCCAGTATCTGGAGTCAGGAACACTCTCGTTCCGCTTGTCCTACCCCCATAAGGATCCTTGCTTTGTAAGGCCATGTTCCTCGTTTCCTCTCCCTTGCGCTGCTTCAGTTTCCGTGGCGGGGGCAATTGCACTGCGAATTCGTCGTAGTTACATTTGAGGGTACGTAATGCAGGACCTCCCAGAAGGCTTAAACATGTTCTCCAATAATCTACTAACCACCAACTGCAACAAATCCCTTGCACCGTCACTGGTCAGCCTTTCAAATCCCTTGTGGCTAATCCATGATCCTTCAATCAATTCCAATGGGTCCTTTTGATCACGACTTGTCCAGATGTGGAAGCTTTGCAGAGAAATTTTTGACTGTTGCCTTGACAAGATAACGGACATGATCTCAGGAATCAAGTCAAAATGCTCACTTGATCGCAACCAGCGACGATATCGAAGTCCAAATCGCCTAAGCGATGGACATACTGGTGCATTCAGGATCCCAAGAGCAGCAGTGGTACCCAGGTTGTTTGCATGGACCGGATGTACGGCAAGTGATTGCAAGGCCTTTGCTCCAAATGAAGAAGGTTCTGCGTTATCAATCACCAATTCCTCCAAATTTGACATGAAAGCTAATGCTTTTGTCCAAGCCTGGGTCGTGGCCTCGATACCGATATGGAGAATTCGTGGTGCAAGTCGGCTCTCTCGCAAAGCTTGACTGGCAAACCGAATTAATTGTGGATCTCCTCGCTGTTTATGAGAATAGGAGGACACCACAGAGAGGTGAGTGAGTTTGTGTGCTGAGACACCATCGAGTATATCGAGTGGATAGCCTTGGAATGTCAATTTTTTGCAGTTTGGGAGGGTGGTACGGAATGTGTGGAGAACCTGGCGGTGAAGTGGAAAGAGAATGGTGCAAGTTTCAAGAGCGTGGAAGGTCCTGCCGCTCATCCACTGAATGGAGACAGCTCTGAGGCTGAGATGACGGAGGGTATGAACAAATGGTAGGTTGACATCGTTATGATAGATGGGAAGGGAGAGATGAGAGGCAGTGAGTGCTTCAAGTTGATGCAGGTAAGGTAGGATATCCACTGGATTGTGCAGCCCCAGAGTATCGAGAGAAAGCACTTTGATGGAATGGAACATGGATGAATACGTAGGAGCAAGGAATGATATCACGTTCGCCGGATTTATTTCAACTGTCGTAAGCTCTCCACTGGCTTATGTGCCGAGAATGCGCAGAAGGCGGTCGAGGAGGGGCGACATTTCGCAAACGCGATTGATCCTGAATGTCCTAAGGCGGTTCATGACAGCATTGGAGCACCGTTGGAGGCCACGGTTGACGAGGTGTTCAGGCAAGTCGGTCTGTGCTGGGAACGTCTCAACAACGAAGGTCCGCCACCGTGGGCTCGCTTCTATGGCAGCGAATACAGCCTCGTAAGCACCCTCTAGTGGGGTGGAGTCACCGCGGTCGATCTCAGTATCAACCACTACATCCAAAAGCCATTGATTTCTTTCCAATTTGCTCATGATGGCATGCTTTGGGGTTCTTGTGCCCAGCCTGAGTGACGCCCAAATACCAGTGACGATGGTATACCAATTCTTGCACACCTGCATCAGCGCCAGCGGCGTATTACTCGTCTCGTCGATGATAACGACGAAAATTTGTTGGAGCAACTCCGGTGGAAGGCGGGTGATGGGTGCAATGATTTGGATGAACCACCAATCATTTTGTAACCTGTGTGAGCTGCTCCATAAATCATCTGCAAGCCTACGACGATTGTCGGGGTCGATGGAGTAAATGATGTCCTTGAGTTTCGAATCTGCCAATACCTCCGAATATGTAAACATATACGTTGACTCCCGTGGCTCTGCTGGCCCCCTCCTCCTCAGCTCCAGCGCCTGCGCCAGTGCCTCCGCCCGCGCCACTGTCCGCGCCCCCTCCCCAGTCCGCGCCCGCGCCCGTGCCTCTGTCAGCACCTTTGCCCGCGCGCTCGCGCGCTCTTCCGCCCTACTCAGTGCCTCCGCCCTCCTCAGCGCGTCCATCCCCAGATGCGCGCTTTCCACCACCCGCACCATCGCGTGCAATGGTGGCCCTCGCCGCGGTAATGACATAATGGTTGGCGGATTCGATTGTGGTTGCATCTTTCTCCGTGTAGATGGATCTAGGTTAGAACAAGTTGGGGGTGTAAGCTATAAGACCTTTCCTGTACTCATAAACCATTCAGCGAACAGAGGACTCAATGGCAGATCCTTGCCCTCCACCCTGACCCTCATCCCTGGCACCTTCCGCGACCCGTAATCACCACAATTCTTCGCCGAGACATGGACAGCTCGGTGATGGCACGTCTCTGGCCATTGAGGATATTTCATATCGTCGACGACACGAACGGTCTGAGACGTGCATATTCGAAGGTCTGATTCGACTATCTGCAGCTGAAAAGGGACTAGTAGGGAAACTTGGTGGAGGAGAGGGTCATCAATACGATAGTCCGTGACGATGAGGGTTGGCATGCCTGGTGTGTGAAGGAGCAGAATTAAGTCAACGGTGAGTTGCTCAAAAGCTCAAGGAGCCTTCAGAGCCCTATTTGTTGGCGAATGGGTGTTGTGTGTTGTTCCGTTCTGTTTGTCTGTTTATTCGTTCCTTATTTGGTCTTCCCGCTGGGCGGTGAGGTAGATAGGAGCTGTACAGGTCTCGTATATAAAGTCCACGATTGACCAGGTGCACTTCCTATCGGGTGATATGAGGCAGTTGTAGATTACCATCAGAAATGGCAGCCGGCCACAGTCGCTCCATTCCTCGTTCTTACACGTGGCACACCTTTCGACGACCTAATCAGAAATCCCTACACCATGAGACCCTCAAGGGTTGGAGAAGCTTTCGATATCAGCGACCTGCTGGGTGTTACTGAAGGGCAGATGCATGGGTCAGAAAGATCACTGCAAGGATTTGTCAACGCTTAGTATTTGAAGTAATACAACCAGTTTGAAGCGAAATACTAGGACACGACTCGATAAAAACACGAGAGGTGAGAGGTGCCAGGAATTCAAAAAGAACACGTTTCACGATCGCCCTGGTACATCATATGCAAGGTCTTGTGAGAGTATACGTTTGTTTCATGTATTGACGCAAAGGAGCCGAGGGCCGCAGATCGGACATTTTGCACTAGTGGCTGTTCTACTGGGCAGAGGTGATGTGATGTGATATTTGAGGGAGTGCGGTGCATTCAAGTTGTAAAACCGCCATTTCTGCATATGCTATATAGTTACATGAGAACAGGAAGATCAAGGCGTTCGGTCATGGACGAAAATCCTTCTTGTTCCCACTGGACGAGGTGCTATTCTCCGCCCGTGCTGTTCTCCTGTCTTCACCTCTACCCTTGCGAGCTGCGGTCCCTTGGTCCGGCTGACGGGCTTGCTTATTAACCCTCCTTTGGGCCTCATGAGAGAGGCCCATTCTCCCCAACGTCTTCCGTTCGAAGGTTGGGAGACTCTGTAGTTGGTTTTGTTGACCGTATCGCAAAACCTCCTCGCTGTACGCATTCGCGGCGCGCACGACGTCGACATCATCCTTGATTCGTAATAATCGCATGGAAGTTAAATAGAAACCAAGCCATGCCTATGAGCAGGGATAAGCATTGCCTGCTGAACTTGGAAGGGTAAATGCGACCCACCCGATACGACGCCGCCCTCACGTCCGGGGCGACGCTCTCAGTCGCCCATTCGATCTTGGTCTCCCACGTTTTCGCGCCGGACTGTCCGAGAAGTTTGTCCTCAGATATTTCTTCCAGCGGTAGCTCTTTCATCCCCTTGGACGTGACAAACGGTAACTCCATCGGATCCAGCACCAGCAACCCCGATCCTTCCTTTCCTGCGCGAGCCGTTCGGCCTAATCTATGGACGTCTATACCCCAAATGCAGATGGCATCAGCTGCGGGGGTTGTCCGTTCAGAGGCAGAAAATACATACACTGTTCTCCATTGGACGGCATACCCACCTGGACGACAGCCGTTACGTCTGGTATATCAATTCCTCTAGCGGTCACGTCTGAAGTCAGCATCACTCCAACTTTGCAACCCGTGAACTCTCTGGTGGCGACGATTCTCTGGGGTTGTGACTTCCGTGAGTGAATCTCGAAGACCCGGAGTGACGAGTGGGAGAACTTTAACTGCTCAAACTGGAATAGGATGGAGTTCCAATCAGTGACGCGGGCCTATCGTGGCAGATCACGGGCATACCAGATCGGCAGCGAAACCAGTACTCCTTGCAGTGGGGAAGAACACCATCATTTTCATCGTTCCGTCTTCTCCTTCCTCTTCCCGCATAGTGGCCAGCTGCTTCTCAATGAACGCTGCGAGAATGGAGAGGTGATCCTTGAACGGTGCAACCAGGTATTTTTGGGATACATGGGCGTGTGTCGACTCTTCTTCTTCAGCGACCGTAGAGATGTACCTGTGCGATTGGAGCAAATAAAGGTTGGCGATCTATTGTAATGGGTGTCACCATGCCCGTTCCAATAGACGAGAGGTAGTACAAACCATGCGGACGTCCTTGGGGATAGTAGCTGAGAATAGTAAGGTTTGCCTGTTGGTCTCAGTTAGAACATCGTCCTCCACGAACTGGGAGCATGACGAACCTAGGAATTACTGTTCGATCAGGCAAGAACGTTACGATTTTCTCCAAATCTTTGCGGAAGCCCTGGTCAAGTAACCGATCTGCCTCATCTAGGATCAAGCACTGAAGACTCGAAAGAAGTGGTGCGAGATCTCCATTTTGGAGGAGGTCGAGGAGGCGGCCCGGTGTCTGCAGTGCAGTTCAGGAACGTGATCGAGTATATTTAAGCGAGGGTAGGTGGCGGGATATAAGGGCAATACGAAGTGGATTGGTGGACGTACCGCGACCAACACGTCCGCCCTTTTAGTTCGAAGACGCTTTTGATCGGTATCGAAGTTAGTACCACCGACCACTGATATACTTCCCCAGGATGAAGAGGTGCATAGGCTCTGTGCGACTGATTGAGTTTGCATAGCTAGTTCGCGGGTGGGGGAGATGACGAGAACTTGCACTCCCATGTAAGGTTGAGTACCCAATGCACGTTGTACAGGTTTCGGTGCAGGTGGGGGTGAAGCCGAAGGTAAAGGGTGAAATAGACGTTGGATTGTCGGTAAAAGGAAAGCGATGGTCTTGCCAGTTCCCGTTTTTGCGCGAGCTAGCCTACATAAGGTTGGGTATAAGGGCGCATGGTGACAATTTGAGCAGAGATATGAAGGAAGATATGGAGATACAGAGGCAGGGTATCAACTTACACATCACTTCCGTCCAAGATGGTCTCAAACGTTGCGGCCTGCACTTCGGTACAGCGATCGAAAGGTCGGAGCCTCTCTCCTAGGTCGGCCGAAAGTTTCTTGCGAGCAACAAAGTCTGCAAAACGAACATTTGAAAGAGCCGTGTTTTGCGTAGGCGAAGGGGTTACTTCTGGACCGTCGGTTGGCATGGATGGGCCTAGCATAGGTGAGGGAGGCGTTGCAGGAGCCGTGCGCGTTCTAGCTGCCGTTGCCGCTCCGCGACGAAAAAATCGGCGACCACGACCGCGACCTCGCCCAAGGGGATTCCGGGGGGTGGATTGCATTACTAATGGAGATAGTGTATAGTGGCGAACAAATAATGCAGGGAGAAGGCCGGCTTGGGAAATTGAATGCCCAAGAAGGATGTGGTACGTGGACAACATGCATGCATGCAGGAGTCGAATATATAGCGACAACGAGAGCGAGTAATACGTCATTCGGTGGTATGACATATGATCTGTTGAGGGCCGTTCGAGTGCAGGAATTGGGCAGTCCTGCAATGGTACGCGACATGAATATAATTTGGGAATGAATCGTAGATTTGAGTAGTTCCGTTCATGTTCATAACGACGTAGATCAGTAATCAAGCAGACAGAATCACGGCTTATAATATTTCGGTTCGCAAGCCAAGATACACCACACACCGCAAACGTTTTCCCATCTCTTCATACATGAAGTTGCTCACGGAGGGGACGTACGTTCACTGGTATGGTAACTACAAAACGCACAGGGCTTCTTCCCCTGGAGCCGCCCGCCGGATTCAGTATAGGTCCGGCGAAAGATAAACAGCGCCTGCGAAAATGCTAAAAGCACCCGCGATTATAATATCTGCGTTCGGTATGTCTCGAAGCCAGATGCGCGCCTTCCTTGTCGGGTAGTGTTTGGTCGAGCAAATAAATGGTCACGTTCGTGTTTGGACCTCGCCTCCGCCTTTGCCACCTTGCCGTTGGCCTATGAGCGCGTTGTCGACGCACCTCATAAGCGCGTACACTGGACTCATTAACCCCTCTGCGCTTCCTCCCTTCGCGACCGTCTCACAATCCGCGCGAACCCCACCCACCCTTGTGATATCTGGCCCAATGAGCTATAACGCGGCTATGCACGGAAACTTCAACGTGTATCCCTCTTTCTCCCACTCTCAACAACCCCAGCCACCATTTGGTAGCGGATACAATGCAAATGCGCCTCAACAGACAGTGGCCACCGCGAATGTTGACTTATCGGCGCAGACAGCTCAACAAATCGCCACACTACAAGCTAAACTCAATAAGAAGCTTGGTCCGGAGTACATTAGCCAACGTCCGGGCCCCGGAGGGCAGGGCAAGTTGACCTACGCGGAGGGTTGGAAGATTATCAACCTCGCGAATGAAGTTTTCGGATTTAATGGTTGGAGTAGTTCTGTTACATCGCTGGCTATCGACTACGTATGTGATGATAAAAATACACGCGTTCAGGATGGTTGGCTGATTTGATATCCTTCTAGATTGACTACAACGAGCAAACACAGCGATACTGCGTAGGAGTCACGGCGATTGTCAGGGTCATTTTGCGTGATGGGGTGTATCATGAAGACGTTGGGTTCGGCATGCTCGACAACTGCAGGCAAAAGGGCATGGCCCTCGACAAGGTACGCGTTCTTCCTCCTGTTATCCTATGGTTCGACATCAACTAGTCCGACTGACAACAAGTTATCCGATCCAGTGCAAGAAAGAAGCCGTGACAGACGCGTTGAAGCGCACACTCCGTAACTTTGGCAACTTACTTGGCAACTGCCTCTACGACAAGGAGTATACAAAGGTCTGTTTACCTCCCTTTAACGTGGTACGGTACCCTTTTATGATAAACTAATACAGGAAGTAGTCAAAATTCAAATCCCGCCACCAAAATTCGACAGGTCCGGACTCCATCGTCGTCCGGAGTATGCAGACCCTCCTTCGGGCAGTACCTCTGCTACTGGTCCGCTGAACCCTGGGCCCAGTAATATGGGTCCCCCGCCTGCCGGTCCAGCGCGGACACCTCCTGTACAATCACACCCTGCACCTCAGCCTCAGCCTCAAGCACCACAGTCCGCTCGGCAAATAAAATCCCCACCTAATCAGGAACCCGCCGTGAAACCCACCATCCCTCAACCTGAACGAAGATCACCGCTCGCACGCGTAGCACCAGCTAAAGCTCCCCCCACCACGACCAGTATAACCGCTCGTTCCGACATCCTAGCTGCACTGGCCGGTTCATCCCCTGTCTCCGCGCCAGTACCGCTCCCTCCTATCAAAGCCCCGGTACAACCGCAATCAACCGTACAAGAACCACCAGCTCAGCTTGCAGGACAGCAACCTCACCCCCGCCGGCTGCATCCTTCTCAACGTGTCGTCCAATTGCAGAATGAACTATCACAGGAGGAGTTCGCCGATTTCGCCGACGGGGACGATTCGTTCTACAACGAGCTGAATCTAGAGTCGTTCGACGCCTCGACAACTTTGGTCGATGCGCTCGGCTTGTGCTCATCAACTCCACCACCGGCGGTGCCTCGGAACACGACCAGGGCACGGCCCGCAGACACCGCGACGGACGCGAAAGGCAAGGGACGGATGAACGCGATTGTGTCGGGCCCGCTGGATGACTCACCTCGACCGGATCTCAGCTCTCGCATCGGACCGCCGCCTGCATACACTAGTCCCGCGCCTCCACCAAGAACGAGTTCGTTCACTACTGGCACGGGCGGTGCTCCAGTCAAGGGCAATCAAGGTGGTGGAGGAGGAGGGTTCGTGATCCCCGCTGGGGTGACCAGACCAAACAGGAGTGTACCGCCTGCAAACCCGGGCCATACGGTCGGTGTGAAGCGCAGTGCGGAGGAGGCATTTGCCCCCAGCAAGTCTGCGACGACTGGACTTCCTGGGGTTGGTGGGAAGGCGATGATGAACCGGACTGTGCTTGGTGCACTCGAAGTTGACTCTGACGGCGCGGTTTTGAAAAGGGTACGGCGGTAGTCGTGCATGGGAACCTATCGATTTATACTCGACTGGATAGTAATCATGTTTGTACGGTCCGTCTTGGTGGTCAAGCTACCTCCGAATGATGGACTTTTGCGATTAAAAGTGCCTGGATTGTTGTACCAGACAACCCATTATAGTGTATGTACTACATTCAAGAGCGGATTGCTTTAGAGTGCCTTTCATTTTTGAAGAGTTCGAGCTGTACCTTAACGGTGTTGAGGATGAAGCGAATGGGAAGCCGCGAGGAGTAAGCATCTGTGTTAGACGATGAACTCCGAAGTAAGTTCCCCGTGCCATTCCGAGGGCTATACAAGCAATATTTTCGATCTCTCATCTCGGAGTGGGTGAACATCTCGCCTTGTCGAAAAGGCTTGAAGGACGAGAGAACGAAGAGAAGGGATCCGCATCTATGATATACAACCACCTAGTACGTCACGATGGTGTCAATGTACCTGGAGGGAGAGTTCAGTCCCTACCGCAGACTGGCATTATAGACGACCCGATCATTGTCAATTTAAACAGGCGCGCAGTTGGCAATTACAGAGGAGGCCATAAGGACGTCAAACATCAAACAGCGTAAATGTTATATCGCAGGAAAACATTGCGGTCGCGCCGCTGACAGAGACACCGGTACACACAGCAATCATCGCGGTTGGCAATGATATGGCCACGGACGAGTTCTTCGATCTAACATTTGCAGAGAGGAGATCGCCATGACCTACGCATGCGCACGCAACTCCTGCATAAAGCTCCCTTTCCTGCAGATTTGAGACATCGGGCGAGGGGTCGAGGCATGAGTAAGTCCTACAACTTGAGTCATTGTCATCCATGCCACCAGGCAATGCATACCCCTGAGTATCCAAACTCATTCACCAGGCTGACCACTTTCTTTGACCATATTAAGGCCACTCCCATGTTCAACCTCAAATAAGTATTTCAGTGTTCTAAGGTTACTGATACCCAACTACTGTGGACCCCAACCAATTACACAACGGCCTAGTGTACAGCGCCCGCGGATTCATTAGTATTCCACGTATACGACCGCCAGTGCTCTATCTAAGTACAGTGAGAATACGGATCAACCAGCATCCAGAGAATGTTGGGGCAACTCCGCAGTACAATGTACATATTGGAATTGAGGGAAACGAGAACATACAACGGAGCGCGAAGCGTGAACACAATTATATCCGAGATAGAGTTTCCTTAGCAACCACTCCACCTAGTCAATCAACGCCTTCCTGCTCTAGAACCGCGAAGCTGTACTTTTGAGGTGCCTGGCGCGCTCTTGCACTCGCTTTTGCACTCGACGCTGGCTGTGGTATATTCAAGAACTTTGAATCATCATCGTCATCCTTCCCTTTGCGCTTCTTTTTTTTCTTGGGTTGTTGAGGCGCTTGAATGGCTGAAGACACTGAATTCGGAGCTGCTCTCACAGCGGGTTGGGGCGGTGGTGTTTCGGCTTCACGAGCCCCAAGTTCCTCGACATAACTGGCAGGGAATAACCCGGTTTTCCCCTCCGCCGTGGTACCTTTCCACGTCCCATCGTCTACCTGCTCAACATTGTAGATATATTCGCCTTCTACGAGGTTGATCTCATTGTCCTCTAGAGCCTCGTACGGGGATATGACAAGCACGGTCAGATTTCGTGTGCTGAGACGAGGAGTAGGAGGTGGGGAAGGTGGGAAAGGGGGCACAGGAGATGGAATGAGCGGATCGGGCAGAGATGGTAGTTGTTGTGCTAACGCTGCTTGTTGTGCTGCTACTGCTGCTGCTTGTGCTTCCGCTGCTGCTTGTGCCTCCGCTGCTGCTCGGGCTTTCGCTGCTGCTCGTGCCTCAGCTGCTGCTCGTGCTTCCGCTGCTGCTCGTTTGTCCGCTGCTGCTCGTGCTTCCGCTGCTGCTTGTTCTTCCGCTGCTGCTCGTTTGTCCGCTGCTGCTTGTGCGTCCGCTGCTGCTTGTGCGTCCGCTGCTGCTCGAGCTTTCGCTGCTGCTTGTACTTTCGCTGCTGCTTGTGCTCTCGCTGCTGCTTGTACTTGTACTTGTACTTGTGCTTGTACTTGTGCTGCTGCTTGTGCTTGTGCTTCCGCTGCTGCTTGTTCTTTCGCTGCTGCTTGTTCTTTCGCTGCTGCTCGAGCTTTCGCTGCTGCTTGTGCTCTCGCTGCTGCTTGTGCTTGTGCTTGTGCGTCCGCTGCTGCTTGTTCTTCCGCTGCTGCTTGTTCTTCCGCTGCTGCTTGTTCTTCCGCTGCTGCTTGTGCGTCCGCTGCTGCTTGTTCTTCCGCTGCTGCTTGTGCGTCCGCTGCTGCTCGTTCTTCCGCTGCTGCTTGTACGTCCGCTGCTGCTCGAGCTTCCGCTGCTGCTTGTGCTTCCGCTGCTGCTTGTGCTCTCGCTGCTGCTTGTGCTTCCGCTGCTGCTCGTTTGTTCGCTGCTGCTCGGGCGTCCGCTGCTGCTTGTGCTCTCTCTGCTGCTGCTTCTTCCGCTGGTGGTAATCGTGGAGGCGTAAGGGGTGAAGAAGTGAGAATTGTAACAATACACCATGCCCTTGTCAATGATCGTAAGGCCCAGATCATGACCAAAAATGCGCACCTGAGCGGCGGGATCGACCACCGGTCAAGAAATCAATAATGGATCGTAGGCACATGGGTCGAATTAAGCCCCAGAGACTTCAAATATAGGGCAGAATTGAGAGGGCGTAAGTCAGGGGTGCGCCTTTGGGGCGTCGCAAGAGTGAGCTCGGTTTGAGCCAATCACCGAGACTGCAATGACACCGATTTTCACAACTATTGGAATTCCGATACATTCTATGCGTCCTTCGTGTGGTGCTGAGCCCCGGTGTCGAACTCCTGCTCCACACAGAACGTTCGAGCTAAAACGCGTGTCGGTCCCGACGCAGCAAAAAAAGAAGTCGTAGGTGAGCTTGAACTCCCTGGCCGTCCGATCCGCCAATTTATAGGGACACTTGTGAAGGTGAGGTAGTTGCATGACTGCCTGCAGGTCGGGATGACGGAAATGACATGGAGACTGGAGCCAACCAGCCGTCCACCTCGTGTCGTGTCGGAGACTAAACAGCGTCCGAAACTCAGTATGTGGGAACAAACGCTTTGTATTGAGTAGTACCTGACAGCCGAGCGGACTGGCAGACTAAGTATGCGGTAGCAGACTGAGCCTGGACACTCCTACAATAAACAGGTTTATAAAGGAGGTACCAGATTGCTTTCCGCACAGGAAAGGAGCCAGTGTTACAATGTGCGTGGGAGAGTGCATAGTCACAGCGCACACATGTTCCAACAAAATGCACTTCGTTTGGGCTTGTACTGATCCTTTCTTCAATCTCCCTTTGCTTCTTGGCTTGTACCAGTAGACTGAGACTCACCGTGATATCATCTCTTCCTCCTGTCTCCTAAGAACCCTCACCTCAAGTCGTCGTGAGCGCTTAGTTATTAGTGACCCGGTGTTTCCTCGCTCGTGATTACCGGTCCCGAATCAGAAGCGCTCGCCAGTCGCTTGCACGCTACAATCGCCAGATCGAGCTTCGCGAAGACCTGTATATTGCACAAAATTCGGTGATCAGAACTCGGTATACTCCGATTTTGACGGGTGTCGTCGGCTATCGGACGCCGGGTTGCCTGCACCCACGTTGCACCTTCATCCTTGTCTGATCTCCGACTGCAAGGCGAATAAATATGGGGACTCAAGGAGCCAAGACGGTGAACTTGTGAGCACCCTCGAGAGTCATATAGCGCAATATTATTGTAGCTGATGATATGATACACCGAGGCTGTACCTTGATCGTGCGGCCTTTCACTTCAATTTAGTTTCATACCACTTATTATAGCAAAACAAAGAAATCACCTTGCACAATGTCCCAAATCCGAAACACACGCTGGAGTTGTTTGTAGGAGATGAGGAGATAGAGTTACAGAAGACAGACAACCGCACCTGGGAACCAGTACAACGCCCGTATGTCCTCCCTTTCTCTACTACATGCACTTTCTGAGGCCTGGGTACATATAGCGGTATTTCTCCGACAACCAAGCTGCGCGTGGGGATCCAAATGAGGAGCGGTCATCTGCCGTGGGTGAAGAAGGGACAAAAGGATAGAATGATCGACCTTCAAAAACTCTTCAATAATTATTGGACCTCCAAAACGTATGATCTCACGGTACAGGGTCAGTCGTGATGTCGAACCAATCCGCTCATATCTGATGGAGAAGTACAGAGGTCGTTGCTGTCGGGAATGACCATTGCTCTCTAGCATTGCGATATTCTACAAATGCTACCGTTCGCCTCTTTGCACCTGCATATCCAAGCGAATTAATGGGGTTCACATAGGCAGAATCTTTACGCTCGTCGCTCCAAGACCTTGAAGTATTGTTGGAGAAATACTCTCCACTGATGAGCAGATCAAAGGAGAGAGCATTGGAGACGGTTGTCAGATTCGGGGCCGCATTCGCAGAGGTCCGTTCCCACCTATAAAACCAGCAAGACCCTGACAGGTTTTTAGTTGAATGTCATTGCAAAGGTTGCCTTCAGTTTTGCCGAAGGCACGTTTGAGGTTCGTGCTCGTTGCTGGCGTAAAAGGTGCAAAGGTAATTCTAGCCCGTATAGCTATTGAAGGAACAAAATAAATACGACCATATGCCGTCCGACCTGTTAAACCGGTTGCAGCGCATTGTATTTTTTGCGGACAAAGTCGCGGATGGACAGGCCTACGAGACGGAAATCTTGGAGAAGACTATCCCGCGAATGTTTGAGTCAATGCAAAAAATCGCGAGATTCCTGTGCTACTATGTCAAACGTGGGCGTTTTGGTATGTGATCAAGTTTTCTAGATTGGACAGATGCTAATGGTCGCAGAGAGAATGGTGGGCGGGCTGGCCAACCTGGAGACGATCGAGGAAATGAACAGAGAGTTGACAGAGGTCATCGAAGACTTCGACCGCGCAGTAAATGTCGAGGCTCTCCGCCTAGCCAAGGAGGGTGGTGAGCAATCATTGCGTCAATCTGGCCACAAGTCATTCTAAGTGGTTTCATGTAGAACTAGTTGATCACGATGTTTGGCTTAGGCGGCTTAGACCTGTCGAGACCGGCTATAACCAGGCATTCCGTTGTATGGATGGCACCCGCGAATCTCTCCTCGATCAAATCATGACCTGGGTGACCAATGAATTGGACCAAAAGGGTGAGAGTAATATATACTGGATCTACGGCTTACCTGGGATCGGAAAAACGTCGTTAGCCCATTCGATTTGTGAAAGGCTTCACGATCAAAAGCGCCTTGCTGGAGCCTTTTTCTGCCGGAGGGATGGCCCGGATTGGAGCGAGCCTAAAAATATTATGCCCACTCTCATCTACCAGCTTGCCAGAATTATCGCCCCTGTTCGAAGGATAGTGGTGGAGCATCTTCGAAACGACCCACACCTTACCCCTGAGTCGATGAAGCAATCACAATTCCTTAACTTCCTTGACATTCTTCCTCACCGCCTCCCACATGCTTTAGTCTTCGTCATTGACGCACTTGACGAATGTGGCGACGATCAGAGTCGCCCATCCCTCTTAAAGGTTCTAACCGACGCGAAGGAACATGCCCCGTGGCTCAGAATCATCATCACCAGCAGACCTGAAGACGATATCCAATGTTTCTTTAATGTCGCCGCCCAATCGCCGTATTCATCATATGACTTGGCTACTGATCAAGAAGCCACTGCCGATTTGCGGACCTTCGCCCGAAATCAGCTCGATTTGGTGGCCAGAAAATGGTTTCTCTCAACCTCTTGGCCAGAAGTACCACTCTTCGACAGACTCATATCTCGGGCGAACGGTCTTTTCATCTTCATCAAGACTGTTGTTCTTGCCCTTGAGAACTGTTCGGACCCTACAGAGACTTTGGAGGCAACCTTGCAAGACTCAGCGGGTACTGGTTTGACATCTCTTTACGGACTTTACTCCAGTATCCTCGAAGCACGAATAGTGCACCCGAATGCCGAGTTTCGGCAGACGATTGGAGTACTTCTTACAACAACTCGGTACCGCCCACTCTGTGAAGAAACTATTGCAGACCTGGCGGGAGTGAAGCCTAATCTTGTCATGAAGTGGGTGAATGATCTCAGCTCTTTGCTATATCGAGATGAAAGGGCCAACGGAGGGGTTCGTGTCCGGCATGTATCTATTTCCGATTTCTTTGTCAGCGATGACTGTCATCATGACTATCAGGTCAACCTCCGAGATGCGAATGTGCATATGGGCGTTTCCTGCCTCAAGACGATGATTTGCCAACTCCGTTTCAATATCTGCAAGCTCGAAGACTCCCGACTTGCAAATGCAGACATAAAAGATCTCCAATCCCGAATTGCAGAGAACATCTCCCTCCCTTTGCAATATAGTTCTCTCTATTGGTCAAATCATCTTTGCTCTACTCCCGACAATCGCAATCAGCACCTGTTGGGAAATCTGAAGGAGTTCTTTGAAGGATTGTACCCACTGTTCTGGATTGAAGTATTAAGCATTATGGGAATGGTCCCGATGGGTGCCCCAAAGCTTCGAAGAGTCATTTCATGGGTCAAGGTGAGTACAGCTCCAGCCCATTCGTAGATTGCATTTCAAGTGATTTCATATTTAATAGGATGCCGATACGACCCTTCTGGGGAGGGTCCAAGATGTTTATCGATTCATTGTCACCTTCCACACCCCTCTCACTATGAGCGCTCCACATACCTATATATCAACGCAACCATTTTTACCATCACAGTCACCTTTATCAACCGTCTTCAGCACCAGGTTCATTAAAGCCGCCAATGTGCAAAGAGGAAAGTCACTGTCATGGCCGGTGCCGCCATTGGAATGGGTTGGACACACTGATGCTGTCAATTGCATGAGTTACTCCCCCAATGGGTGGCACATAGTCACTGGGTCCTCTGACATGACCATTCGAATCTGGGATGCTGATACAGGCGCTGTAGTTGGTGAGCCTCTAGAGGGGCATACTGGAAGAGTGTGGTCCGTTGCTTACTCGCCAAATGGACGGCACATTATCTCTGGATCCGATGACAGGACAATTCGGATCTGGAATGCTGAGACCGGTGCTGCAGTTGGAAAGCCTCTAAAGCGGCACAAAGAGAGGGTGCTGGCCGTTGCTTATTCTGCTGATGGGCGGCACATCGTCTCTGGATCCGCTGACAGTACCATTCAAATTTGGGATGCTATGACTGGTGCTACGGTCGGTAGGCCTCTGGTGGGGCACACCCACGGCGTGCACTCCGTTGCTTACTCTCCTGATGGTCGGCAAATTGTCTCCGGATCAGCTGACAAGACCATTCGAATCTGGCACGCTGAGACTGGTGCTTCAGTCGGCAAGCCTCTTGGAGGGCATACTCAGCGGGTGCAGTCCATTGCCTACTCTCCCGATGGGCAGCACATCGTCTCTGGATCCGCTGACAAGACCATTCGAATTTGGGATGCCCACACTGGTATTCCGGTTGGAAAACCTCTAGATGGGCATACCCACTGGGTGCAGTCCGTTGCCTACTCACCTGATGGGCGGCACATCGTCTCTGGGTCCGCTGACAAGAGCATTCGAATATGGGATGCGAAGACTGGTGCTGCGGTCTGCATTCCTCTAGAGGGGCACACTCACTGGGTGCAGTTTGTCATTTACTCCCCTGATGGGCGGCACATCGCCTCTGGATCTGCAGACAAGACCACCAGAATATGGGGAGCTGAGACTGGTGCTGCAGTCGGCAAGCCACCAGACGGGCATACTCAGAGGGTGCGATCTGTCGCTTACTCACCCGACGGGCGGCACATAATCTCCGGATCCGCTGACAAGACCATTCGGATCTGGGACGCAGGGACTGGGGGTGAAGTCGGAAAACCTTTAGAGGGGCACACGCAGAGCGTACAGGCCGTTGCTTACTCTCCTGATGGGCGGCATATTATCTCTGCGTCCATTGATATGACCATTAGAATCTGGGATGCTAACACTGGTGATGCAGTTGGTAGGCCTCTTGAGGGGCATGCTCACTGGGTGCAGTCCGTTGCATGTTCTCCTGATGGGCGGCGCATTATCTCCGGATCTGCTGATAAGACCATCCAAATATGGGATGCAGAGACTGGTGCTACAGTCGGTACACCTCTAGCGAGGCACACTGACTGGGTGCAATCTGTTGCCTACTCTCCCGACGGGCGACACATCATCTCTGGATCGGCTGATAAAACTATTCAAATCTGGGATGCCAACATTCGTGCTGCAATCGGCAAGCCTTTAGAGGGGCATACTGACTGCATCTGGTCTGTCACTTACTCCCCCAATGGACGGCACATCATCTCTGGGTCCAATGATAGGACCATTCGAATCTGGGATGCCGAGACTGGTGCTGCAGTCGGGAAGCCTCTAGAGGGGCACGCACAACGGGTGCAGTCCGTTACCTACTCTCCCGATGGGCGGCACATCATCTCCGGATCTGCAGACAAGACTATTCGAATATGGGATGCCAAGAAAGGTACTGCGGTCGGCAAACTTCTAGAGGGGCATACCCACTGCGTGCAATCCGTTGCTTTCTCTCCTGATGGGCAATACATCGTCTCCGGATGTGATGATAGGACTATTCGAATCTGGGAGGCTAAGACCAGTGCCCCAGTTGACAAGCTTCTGGAGGGGCACACTCAGAGGGTACAGTCTGTCGCTTACTCCCCTAATGGGCAGCACATCATCTCTGGATCGGCCGATAAGACTATTCGAATCTGGGATACCAAAAATGCTGCTCCCATCGGCAAACCTCTAGAGGGGCATACCCACTGGGTACAGTCCGTCGTTTACTCTCCCGATGGTCGGCGCATCGCCTCCGGATCAGCTGACAAGACCATTCGAATCTGGGACGCTGAGACTGGTGCTGCCATTGGCAAGCCCATAGAAGGACATTCTCAAAGGGTACGGTCGATTGCCTACTCTCCTGATGGGCTGCACATCTCTGGATCCATCGACAGCACCATTCACATTTGGGATGCCGAGACTAGTGCCCTAGTTGGAAAGCCTCTAGTAGGGCACACTCAGAGGGTGCAGTCCATAGCATACTCTCCTGATGGGCGGCATATTATCTCTGGATCTATTGATACGACCATTCGAATCTGGGATGCCCACACTGGCAACGCAGTTGGCAAGCCTCTAGAGGGGCACACCCACTGGGTGCAATCCGTTGCCTACTCTACTGACGGGCGGCACATCACCTCTGGATCCGCTGACAAAACCATTCGAATCTGGGATACCAAGACTGGTGCTGCATTAGGCAAGCCCCTAGAAGGGCACACTCACTGGGTGCAGTCTGTTGCTTACTCGCCCAGTGGGCAGTACATCGTTTCTGGATCCGCTGACAAGACCGCTCGAATCTGGGATGC
>Ga0307513_10003614_pt1 | contig 20925 bp, 28 predicted proteins | sample 15_EM_MG_FD_202174 | JGI IMG/M metagenome (GOLD analysis project Ga0307513, IMG submission 202174) | Populus trichocarpa ectomycorrhiza microbial communities from riparian zone in the Pacific Northwest, United States - 15_EM | ecosystem: Host-associated > Plants > Roots > Unclassified | place...
CAACGTGACCCTACCCCCATGTCCCCCCGACAGGTCCTTATACCCTCATCATCTGACAGTGATGGCTTACACTCGACATCTCCGAGTATATTGTCCTTATCAATACCCCCCTCTCCGCACCCCCTGCCGCTCCTTCGTGCCGTGGACGAGCGTCAAATGGATTACTTGTTAGTCATTTCTTTACGTCATTTCATCCCCTTCCTCACCTTGCCCTCAAGCCGCACCCTCGCCTTTTCCAATTCGTTGCGTCTCGGAATATGTTTTACCCCCTTGAAGGAGAAGTTTATCCGCGATGGAGACCTATCCGGTCGTGCTGTTCACCCCTGGTTTATCCGTTTCATGGCCGTAATGGGACTACACCTATACCAAGAAAGCCGCCACCAGTGGGAGCAGCTTAATACCCAAAGCAAGCTCACTAATGCCCTCCTCAAGATGGTATTGAGTATGCAAGAGACAGAACCCTCCTTTGTTCTCTTCCACGCCTTCTATCTCATGGCCATGTCCTGCACATACACTCATACCCTCGTCCCCGCCCGAAGATACCTTGAGAGGTGCCAGGAGATGGTCAGCAGTGAAGGGTTCAGGTTGGTTGACCCGGATTGGATCGACGCTTCCTCGCGAACATCACCATCCGCGATCGCCAACGACTGTCCGTCTGAATATACCGAAGAGAAGCACGAACTTGTTGCGATACTGGTAAATCTGATGTACCTGCAATGTATGCACTGCATGCTGTACGACAAGTGTCACGGCATGTTCGCGGACCTTGAAGCCCAGTTACCAGAATTTGCGGTGCGTTTTCCCCCCTCGTGCCGTTTCGTCCCATCGTTCAAGTATCATTTCACAGCGAGCTTATCCTGAGGTTTTTGAACTCTCTTCGATTGTGCTCAGAGTTCGCACCGTTCTTTTGGTCCGGGATGTATTTCTACATATCAAACTTCTCCAGCAACCAGGTTGGTGTGCCTTTCCTAACGGCGTTGCCATCGCCGGTGCTTACCCAGTGCCTAGATCTCTCGCAAAAAGAGTGGCTGCAAGAAGCCGTGAACCTTATGTCCCAACTTACGGAGGTCCTGCGGGTGCTCGATAGCGCACTCCTCACGCTGAACGACACTGGGAGGATGTCACCACGGGAGAATCACGAACAACGACAAACGTACCTTCTCATGTCATCCTGCAAGTTGTTCTGTGTGACTGCCCAGGCTCAGATATATATGGAGACGTCCAAACTCCCCATCGTCCCAAAAGGTCAAACGGGCACGTTCCGCGATCTGGCAAGGGAGTCTATGCAAGGCTTTTTCATGATATACAAAACGTTCAACCAGGAAGATGATCTCCGGTACCTCGACTACTTTACTACCGTAAGTCGGAGTAGCCCATTTTCTCCATTGGGGTTTCGGCGCCGCTGACAATCGTACAGTCGTGTTGGCAGAAGATTCGGGAGCTGTATCTGCTCCTATATCCAGGTGACCTCGATTGGTACCCGCTCACGGAGGTTTCTCGACAGATCATTCTGTTGGAGGGCACGTTGAGAGTCACGCCTGCGGGTAAGAATATGTCTGTTATGCATTCTATGGTAAACATGGACAACGATGATCGGTCGCCGGACGAACCAAACTTTCTCAGGGAGGATGACCGGTTGAGATGGGGGCTCTAGCAGCCACTGTGACTGCACTATTGTTACCTTCCGCTTTCTTGTAACTTTTTCTCGGTGATTTAACTTCCCCCCTCCGAGGATTTCTGGGTACGCTGAACCTCACGAAACTGAGCGTTTTTCAACCTTGTTCGTATTTTCTTTTTCTGGGGGGAGATGTTTTTGTTCTCTGGGCGTGGGATGGTTGACGGTACGATACCGAACACTTATGTATGGATCTATGTATCCGATGACTCTACTTTTTTTTTTTGGTTCCGCGAGGGCATATATCGGTGTGCGACGGATTCCCTTTTGCTAGGGTTCATGTATCTACACTAGGAACACCCACATTACTATCCCCCACTTTCGAGAGAACACACGCCTGGGTTCACATGAGTTTCGGTGTACAGCGAACGGCTTCCGGATCCGTGAGAGATATCGATGACAAGCCATGTGTGACTAGGTTTCAGATCGAGTGGTGAGTGTATCACTTCTTATTCTCCCGCGACAGTGGTAAGGTTGAATTTGTGGTGCTGCGGCAACCTTGCCTTGCTTCGGCTGGTGCTGCGACGCCCGCGGCCGTTCCACCAGCGGGGGAGTCGAAGCCAGATGGTATTACCAAGGCTTCGTGAAGTTTGAAGCTCGACCCCCGTACCCCGGGCGCCCCCAAAGGCAGCGGGATTACGCATTTGCGGTTTGTCACCCACTGGGTCACAACGTACAAGGTGCGCAGCTTCAAGTCCTCTTGATTCTGGCGCATGATTGCGTGCGTCCTTTTTCACCATGTCCATGCCTGGCCGGTCCCTATAGAGTGAGGGGACTCCCTGCCTTAACGTTCCCCGGCGCGTGTTATAGTATTTGTGCGGAGTGCTCGGGCGCTGATGTCTGGCTCTTCTGTGTTATCGCCAAGCCCGTGCAGCGACGTGGCCCGACGTAAGGAACGAGTACGACAGGAGTTGGTAAGTGGTCGTAGGTGGAAAAGTCTGATTATAGGACCCCGCGTCCTCTTGCCACTCACCCACTTGAGGCCAAGAATGGACTGGAGTGGGTTTAGTGCTTGTGGCGTGATGATGGTACCATCGCGATTTGACGTGGCTTAAGGTAGTTGCCATGGGCGTCGCTGTCACCACGGACTAGGTGAGGGGCACTGATTGGATTACTCATTCCGTAACTGGGCCGTTCGCCACTCGACCCGACCAAGGCGGGTCGGGTCGATCCCCCCCAACCCCGGATTCTTATCGACTTCACCGTACGCCGTATGTGGGTCATGGAGAAGTATAGGAACACCGAGGAACGGGGATGAGACCCTCACCAACAACAACAACCACATTCTCATCCAGACAACACGTATATCTAGCCTACTGCGATGTCTCTAGTTGCTTTCATTCTCGGCGCGGGAACTCACGTCGGTCTCGTCGTCGCGAATAGGTTCAAGCAAAAAGGGTATAGGGTCGCCATTGAGTCTAGAAAACCTATCCAGGAGGGTTTGGTTGCCATCAATGTCGATGTCTCGAACACCGACTCCATTACCAAGGCTTTTGCTGAGGTCAAGGAGAAACTTGGTTTTGCTCCGAACGTTATCATCTTCAATGGTTTGCCTCGTTTAATCACCTCAGATCGTGGTATATCTCAACTCGCTCACTACCATTTGCCGCTTCATTCAGCCTATGCTCTGACTTTCCCAACAGTCCCAGGTGACCCCTCCACAGTCGAACTCTCCGCCATCAAAGCGTCGATAGACATCACCGCCGCATTGTACGCTTCCATGCAACAAGCCGTCGCGGGATTTAGATCCCTGCCAGCGGGCAACTCGGTACCCAGGACTTTCATCTTTGCGGGGGACATGTTGCCTTTGCTGCCCCGCGATGTGCCGTTGTCGGCCTACCTGAATTTGAGGTTGCAAATGGTCGATGGGGCGTACCTTGTGGAGATCTTCTATATCGCTCATGCGAAGGAAGGTTCCAGGTATGGGTTTCTCCATTCCCTTCGAATCAGGTGTTCGTTAACATGTTCTCGCTCGTGTGGTAGGTTCCACTATGGTAACGAGAGCAAGCCCGATGGTTCCCCTGCTGGTGAAGATTGGAGTGGTACTGCTCATGCTGCCGCTTATTGGAACGCCATCTCGAGGGAGGAGAGGGGGGACTGGTATTTGAAGTTCGGTCCCGGTGGGGAGTTGCTCCCTCAGTAGACATAAGTAGTTCCCCTCCCCTCGCGAATCCGATTGTACTCGTGTATGCTTGAAGCTCAAATTCTTGTGACCGATGATAAGTACACAAACGAAACGCCCGACGCCAGGACTTGTTGCTGGCCCGGGGGGTAGTTCGGCAACAGCCGGTGGTCGGATGTTATAAGAGGACTCATCGTCGGCTCGATCTTTTCCCCCAACCACCACAGGCCGAATGCCGCGATGCTCGTTCCGCACAGATTGAGGCTCGTCTCCGATGGCCTGGATCTTCTTCACGAGCGGGAAGGTCTGAGTATGCTCAAGTCCCTTCGATGGCTCCCAGCCGTTGCAGGTGTTAAACGCACCTCAGTCGACGTATCAGCAAAAGGAGTAGGGCCCGAAACACAGTTTTTCCAAAGATGTCAGGGGCAGCCTTGACGGAGGACGGCACCGCTCTTGAAAATGCGTCACGGACTTTGGGTGCCTATTCTCTCGGCTTTTGTCGATCACCACCCACCCTCTCTATCGCAGGGAGCGCGTCGTTCTGGAGGTGGTATGGATGACGCGCTACGGCACCGGTGGTCACCAGTGGGTCCCAAAGGTGTTCTTGACGGGAAGGCAGTCAGTCACCTGTCAGGATATACGTCTATTCCTGTATGAGGAGAGTTTTGGTGTGTTGGTGTGTCCTGACTGCCAGTGAGGATCATGGTGCCCTTTAGTGCAATTCGCGGCGCGCGGGACCGTTTTCGTCTCGTTCTCCTCATATTCTTGTAGCCTAGTGCCGAGTTTATGTTTGACGAGGTCCCGCGTAACTCAATTCAGACTAATCTTGGTCTGTGGTGCCCTCTCGTATTTCACTTATTTTTTCCCCACCCTTCGGCTCTTCGAGAATCGACTGCACTTCGGTGCCGTAGGTAGTCTGGCTGTTTGTACTTGGTATCCACCGGGAATAGTGCATGGGGTACACTACATATCACGACTTTTTGGTGCATCAGGAAAATATGAGGTCGTTGCTGGGTACTGACGCGGGAACGTCGATTATATCAGCACCGACCAGTGCTGGTGGGTGTAGTGATATTACGTGGTCTGTTTGAGGAGACTATTTTTCAGCCGACGTGGCGGTGGCACAGACAGATCTACATACCTAATACGTCCCATTGTACCCATCCCATGGTATCGCCAACGAAGACCCCCACTTCCTCACTTTCAGGTAGCTCTAGTACTCACTGCTTGGTGCCTTTATTGACAATCGTGCTCCACCGCAGTGATTGAACTACTCGCTAAGCGAGCCTGGTACCGAAGTAGAGCAAAGATCAAGCAACGGTCCTCCACAGATACTTCGCTGGAGGCTCCTAGTACTGTATACTCCTCCCCCGCCTCCAAGCTCCCTCTCGAGATCGTCGAAATGATCATCGCACACCTCATCTACGACATGGATACTCTCGTCGCATGCTCCTTGACCTGTTACTCCTGGTACATCGCCTCTGTCCCCCATCTTCACCACACTCTCGTCACTTGGACCAGGCCCCACATGCTGGGAACCGGGTGGTACGCGCCACTCGAGTTGAACGCGGGCAGGCTTGGTTTGCTCCCCTTGGTCAAGAAATTGCGCGTCTCGGTGCGCCTCGAGTTTTCCCCAAAGCTATTCAACTGCCGAATCCTGTCTCAATTCTCCGCACTGACCAACGTCCAAGATCTCACGATATACAAGTTGGACATCCCCAGCTTTATGCCGAGGATTCGGCGGTACTTCGGCCACTTCCTACTGACAGTCCGATCTCTCACCCTGAGTTCGCCCGGGGGGTCCCGTCGGCAGATCATATTCTTCATCGGTCTGTTTCAGCACCTAGAAGATCTTACACTCTACGACGGTGAGGGATTTGCACCCTGGGCGAGCAGGCCAGCGGACGATCCGACTCTCATCCCACCATTTACCCCCCCGCTGCGAGGACGACTGGTGGTGATCGATCGGAACATGGCGGGTCTTCTGAAGGACATGATTCAGTTGTTTGGGGGAATCCGATTCCGTTATATGAACATTGGCGATGTAGGGGAGGCACGGCCCCTGCTAGGTGCTTGCGCGGGGACATTAGAAACGTTGCGGCTGCGGCCGGACGGACTTTACGGTAAGCGATTGTATCCTAAACATGCGCCATCCCCAGCCAACGATCCCACAGTTATGTATTCCCCTTTGGATTTTGATCTCTCGCGGAACAAGGCGCTTCGAACGCTCGAGGTCAGGGCGCGGTGCATCGTTCCTGAACATGCATGTAGATCGAATCTTCCGCCAAACCCCGCCATCTCGACTTTCTTCAGGACCATCCTCCCGACCATCACATCCCCTGTGTTCTCTGAGGTCATTGTCTTTTACGGGGGCAATGACTTTTGTGGCCTGGAGTGCAACCCCTACCCACCAAAAATTTACAGTAACCCGATGCCAGATGAAAGAAACAAGGAAGGATTGTGGCACTGCGAGCTATTTAAGGTGTTTCGGGAGTTGTTCACGCTGCGAGACTTTCGGTTGGTGTTGTGTGCGGATGTTTCGGACCGCGTGGGGGACTGTGCAGTGCAAGTGTTGAAACAGGCTGTCGCGAGAGAATGGTTAAATCGTCCCCTCTTGGAAGCACTGGTGATTTGCAGCCTTCGGGGGTCCACGAACATGTGGGCGACTTATGAGAGGCGAATCGAGAGGGCTAGGGTTCGGTCCACGAGGGTACAATGAAGTGGGCCGCCTGTATTATTAAAGTACACCAGAAGGAAGGAGCTATGGACCGCCGCCTCCCGGCTTCACAGGGGGGAATAATGGGAGGTACCGCAGAAGCGCCTCGAAGCGCTTCTGGTATCGACACTGGGCGGCCTCCAAGCGTGTCGAAGCCCGTACAGTCGCGGCCGAGCAATTTTTTCTCGTCTGACTTGTTCCGCGGGTACCGGATTTAGACGGAATGGGTGACCTTGCGCTCGTAATAAGCACCAATTTACCCACTCTATCCCATTTTTCCGTGGGCATCACGTCTCCCCACCGTTCTATGGTCTGGAATCCAAAATCCCACTCTTGGTCGCGATTACTTGTGGTTTGCAGCATGCTCTGGCTATGCTCGCTGGTTTGATCACCCCGCCCATCATCTTTGCAAGTTCCCTGAGCCTGGACCCCGCGATCTCCGCATACATGATCTCGGCTTCGCTGATAGGATGCGGTAAGGATGTATTCCTCCGCGCCGCGCTCACTTTCTAACGTGCGATGACCAGGAATACTCAGTCTTGTGCAAATGTCGAGGTTTAGGATATGGCGGAACTACTACTTGGGGACCGGGATGTTAACGGTTGTAGGCACAAGTTCTGCGACCCTCAGTACCGCCAGCGGGGTATGCGCCATTCTATTTCCCATTGAGTCACATACGCTAACTTTTCCAAAGATATTCAACGTACTATACTCCAACGGGACGTGCCCCCTCAACAATGGGGCAGGATGGTACGGTCAAGCGACTCCCTTGTCCCGACGCCCATGGATACGTCCTTGGTATGGCTTTAACCTTCGTTGTAGAATAGTTTCTAACATTCTAACAGGAACGTCCCTCATCTGTGCCTTCCTCGAGATTTTCATGTTTTTGGTGTCTCTCAAGGTCCTCAGACGGATATTCCCTCCGATGGTGACTGGGACCGTCATCCTGATCATCGGTGCTGCACTCGTTGGCGAGTCGGGTATTCCAAATTGGGGAGGAGGGCCAGGCGATTGCCGCAGTCGCCCAGAGACCGGATTCTTCCAACTTTGCCCTAATATCGCCGCGCCGAAACCCAAACTGTATGTCTGCATTTACACTCAATCCAACCTGCCGCTCACAGTCCTGGAGGTGGGGATCCCCCGAGTTCATCGGTCTCGGATTCGTCTCCTTCGTGTCGATCATCTTGACAGATATTTTTGGATCCCCATTCCTCAAGAACATCAGTATCACCGTAGGATTGGTCGTGGGATGTATCGTTGCAGGTGCTACCGGTTACATCGATGACAGTAGCATCAAGTCCGCCCCGGCAATCACTTTCTTCTGGTAAGGTTTCCAACCGGAAGTTCTGAACTCTGGTTAACGAAGCTCGCACCCAGGGTTCATACGTTCAGGATCCGAGTATATGCACCAGCGATTCTCCCGATGTTGGCCGTTTACGGTAGGGATTCCGTGCCTGGATCTGCCGTCTGCCCTGAATGTTGAATAACAGTATCGTTGGCCATGGAGGCCATCGGCGATATCACTGCATCAGCAGAGGTGTCCCAGCTTCCTGTCCATGGTGAAGAATTCGATACCAGAATACAAGGCGATATTCTCGTGAGTAACCTTGATCTGATTCACCGGCAGATCCGCCGACGTTGGGATTTAGGCCGACGGTTTGGGAGGTTTCTTCTCGGCGCTTTTTACAGTTACCCCATTGTCCGTGTTCGCTCAGGTGTGTCGCTGCATGACGTTTTTTTCCTGAGGACCACCTGACAGAGAGGGTAGAATAAACGGTGTTATCGCCATTACCAGATGCGCTGACCGCGCTGCTGGGCGATGGTGTTGCTTCTTCCTCATCCTCTTCGGGGTTATAGGGAAGCTTTCTGGTGTCTTCCTCGCAAGTTCGTTCGCTTTCCTCTCTCATCTATGCTCAGGTTCATTGAGGCCGTAAAGTCCCCAACTTAGTCCTCGGCGGGGTTGCGACATTCCTTTTTGCGAGTGTGGCAACCTCTGGCGTCAGGGTATTGGGTTATGCCAAATTTACTCGCCGGGATCGGTTCATCATCGCCGTTGCTTTATGTTTCGGGTTTGGGAACCTACTCGTGCCCGATATCTTTCCCCACTCGTTTGATGGCGTCCACAATCCCTCATCTGGATTGAGGGGCCTTTTGGATGCCGTTGAAATTGTATTGACGACTCCATGTGAGTATAGATCCCCCGTTCGCCCAGCCCTCTCGCGCAAACAAGTGGTTGACTGGCGTGATAGTCTTACTCGCAGGTTTGGTTGCAATGGTACTAAACCTCATTTTGCCTCAAGAGGATGAACCTCTCGAAGAACACTACGAAGTTGAACAAAGTCTGGATAATGCCGAAGCAGGCTCAATACACAAGAGAGGGAGGTTGGATGCTTGATCTTTTACGTCTCCACGCCGATAAAAACTGTGGCTCTGGCTGTATTTCCTGGATTACGTAGATTCTGTGGTCGAGGGGTAGGATGAATACAAAAGAGGATCTAAAAACGGACGGGTCATCTTCGCTGCCCTATTACATCATCGAATAGTTGACAGCGACGGTAATGGTCGGATACTGCCTTCTGAATCTCCCCTCGGAGAGCGGATTTGACGATGAGTTGACCGTAAACATAACAAAAGTGGCTGCGGATGGCGGGTGAGAAATGCTACATCTGGGTTGGATAGTGTCACTTACGTGTTACATGCAGGGACCATACGCTAAGAGGTCAAACGTTAGTAAACACTGGGGGGAAACCGATGTTTACTCCCTTACCGTCATATGGTGACAACCCGATTCTTTTTGAATTGGTGTATCACAACCTACGGATACGGTTAGTCAATGAATCGAGTGGCAGAAAGAAGCAGCTCACCTGGACAGTGCTTCCAGCCTTTCTCTTTCATCAAGTGGCGGAATTCTGATGAACCATCGCAAGAATGCTGTGGACCGCCGATTTCGATCTCCGCTTGACATGATTTACACCAGGCGTAGTTGCACCCTGGAAGAGGGCAGGTCAGGGTGCGGGCCTCTTGGTACTCCGACCTATCAACGAACGCAGACCTCTTGCATCTAGTGGGGACGGTAGTCAGAGTGGATGGCAAGTTCCACAAGTCGACAGCGTGCTACTTTCTGCAGCGAAGAAGGATTGAGAAGTAAGACAGCTGCAGGTCCTCGAAAATCTGGAAGTGGTGTTGGGATACGCCGACGTTGGCAATGAGGGAATCAGTTATAGCTTCAAGTGGATAGTTTTAAACCAAGGGTTGACGACGGAGGATAGATGACTTACTTCCAGGCTCTTTTCCAGTGTTGTCTGCAACGCAACTCGGACACAGGATCGGGAACCGGTGTTCTTCCAGCTTTGAGACCGCGTACATCTTGAGACACTCCCTACAGAACCCATGACCGCAACCTGGTACACGAGCGACGTAGTCCTCAGGGTACTCGTCTGTACACACCGCGCACGTAAACGTCGATGGTTGAATGCTTGCAAGCGCCTCTCGCTCGGTCCGTAAACGGGAATCTTCATCATCAAACTTTTGTTGCAGTTCTACCAAAACCAACAGGTCATCGTCGAGTACGGGGGGAGGAGTCAGAGTTCGTGGTGGGGGTGTGGGAGGTCTCCTCGATGGTGTGGGTGGTCCGGCTCGCCGTCCAGGTTTGCGCGATGATAGTGGAGGCCACTCGGAGTCCGGCTGTGGCTCACCGCTGTAGTAGATGAGTGGAGCTGGAGGGCCTAAAAACCGGTAAATAAGTACGGGTAGAAGTTGCCCGGATGGGACCGAACATACTTGGACGATAGTCTGTAGGACTTGAAGAACCGTTGTCACTTTTTTTCTGACGGTGTTTTTTCCTTGACGGTGTGGGTATCCACCCAGACTCAGAGGACATTCCTGACCGTTTGGGCGGAGTTGGCGACCTGTAAGAGTTCCAGCGTTCCTCTTCTAGTTTGAGCTCGGCAGTTTGTAGGTCCTTCTGTAGTCCAGTGTTTTGGAACTTGAGTTCGGCAACTTCTGCTTGTAGGGCAAGGATAGTAAGACTCGACTCGATCATAGCTCTCTCGGCTTCGATAGCATCAGAATTGAACCGGGTTGTTTTCGCTACAAACAAGAGGCCCGAGAAGTTTGCCAGGAGTTGGGTCTGCCACTGAAGACTGCGATCAGTCAGAATGCTCTCGTCGATGGAGAGAAGGTTGTCGAGATAACGGGCCATAAGATCTATGGAGGTGCTGAAGATAAGCCCTGCACCATTTGGGTGATCTTGGCGTGGATGCGAGTCGAAAACCATGAACACGTCTATATCGTCGGGAATCGATATCTTGACACAGGTGATTGTTTCTGGAGGACGTGTGAGGACAATCGCGGCGGATTTCTTCCCACTCGTCATGAGAAGCCTGCGTACGTTTGAAGTCGATAAGAATGCGTCTAGATGGCAGATAAAGTATTGCTCACGAGAGAACGGATCTGAACTCATCGAAGCTCGAAAGGCCAAACCCGGAACGCTCGAGCTTCAGCGATTTCGAAAAGAGCGGAACTTTGTAAATGTCCTCGACCTCAAGGTGAGAGGAGCTGGACCACTGAGCGCAAATCGATGTAATTTCCTGGGAGAAGGTAGGTAAATGGAAGCGAAATCAGCAACATGATCTTGGACCTCTCACCTAGGCTGTCTTAGCTTTCGTGACATATTTAAGGAGTTCTCTTCCTTTGGGCCATCCTGTTCAGCCGTAAGAACGATACGTGCACAGTTCAACGCTGCGAGCCCGCAAGCAGAGACGCCACCGACCTGGTACTGGCTGGTCCCGTGGGAGATCACAGTCAGTTCGCCTGAAAGGATCTTGAGGATGATCGCATCTGCGCTGGAGTTCTTGACGTTCTCCTTGGTCCTATTCACGACGGGAGTGGCCTGGACTTCTGTGCTATCGTCCATTGGTTTCGAATGATACGGGCGCGTCCCATTGTGATGACCGCTTCAACTTGAGGTGCACTCTCCAGCTTTATGTAAGGATCCTTACCCTATCCTCAACCGGATAATCCAATCGACAAAGTGTGGCTGGGTCTCTGGACGCGTGGCTGGCATTGTGGCGGAAACTAACTATTACATCGGGGAATCGAAAAAGGCAGGTGTGGCCGGCCAAGAAGCTTTTGAAGTTCGCGTCTTGTCGCTTGCCGCCTCTTCACTCTCTACCCCATGGCAGACTTCAGCCCTCCCCCTTTAATCCCCGCCACGGACACCGAAAGCTATGTCGCGGATAGCGGAGGTGTAATCGTAATCCATGGTAAGACTCCTCGTCCGGGGCGGATCCAGAAATCATCCCTTATTTCCGCGTAGACCACTTGGACACGACAAACACTACAAGTTCGTCTCTACCTGATCACGAGCCTAAAGAATTGGTACGACTGCAGATCCCCTCCTCCAAAGCCAACTGTTTCTCTGACCTTTTTCCCGTCCAAAGCCGCAAGACATCAAACCGAACCTCACTTCAGCAGATTCCAATCCCGCAAGCGCATTGGACAACACCGATGACGCAGACAGAAAACCTGGACAGAACGTATGACCTTCGAGCTTTCTCATTGACCTACCTTGTCTCATTTTTAATCGTATGTCGTCAGGATCCCCAGCCCGCGTCAAACACAACCGACACGGTGCAAGACGGTCCCCACACTCGCAGCGCCGGTGAGGTATGTCCGCTAGGGAGGGGCCACAAGTGTCGATTTCACTGGCATTGCCTGTTAGGATGGCATCCTCTCCGACGGCGGGGGCACAGCCGATGGCAACACAGAAGTTACTTCCGACTGTGTGTCACTGAGCGATTCAAACGATCTGATGCACTCCGTCAAGGGGATGTATCGTATTCTGGATTTGATCAGCGATACAGGCAGCGGTGGCCTAGGTACAGTGCATATGTCTGTTCTCTCTTGTTATCCTTTCAACTATGTATAACAGCGGAAAAGGTCACCATCGACCAAGAGTCGTTGAAGCATTTCATCAACAAGGTCTCTCCTGGAGCATACGTCTCCTTGACAAGGATCAATTTCCGGGTGCTTGACAACACAAACATCAAAACGGTCGGTGTTTATGGTAGCAAGGAAAGAATCGTGGACCTCCTTTTGGAAGTTGGAGCTATTGAACCGCACCTGTCTGTGGTTTCTGCCGCTTCAAGTGTGGTTTTGGCACATCACTAATAATCCCATAGTGCGAATTTGTTCCTTGCAAACAAAGATAGCTCTGCGATACGGCATCTTCGATCTGGTATTTATATCGTTGAACCCCCATCGCCTTCGCACGACAATCCTCGGGTTTTTGTCATCTACTGGCCTGAAGAAACCACTTGGGACGATGATGCGGTATCATCTGTGAAATGTAACAGGGTGATGTTTATGAGGTATAGCAGGATACCCACATATTAAACGTTTTCGCTAAGCAACCTCTAACAGGTACTTGACGAAGATCGTCGATCAACTATATTGCCTCGTCTCCCCCAATCATGCACCTTCGTTAGTGTGGACAGAGAATATCCAAGAGGAGCTGGAAATTGATGAGGATGATAACCAAGCGGACCGCTTGTTTACCTTTGAGGTCACAAAAACCAAAGAACAGGAAGAGGATGTCATCTCTCGGCCGGGCATTCTTGTGAGAGAACTTTTGTCAACGTTGGTCGCTGCTAAAGCCGAAGTAGGTCGACTTATCAATGCTGTTCCCTGAGTCTAGCACCGTGCAGGGACACCCGGCGAATCACATGCCGGTATTCCTCTCCGGAGAGAAAAGGCAGGCCATCCGAACCTCCACATACATCCCCCCAGTGGAGGCGGTGGAGAAGGTCAAGGAAAATTGTAATCAAGTAAGGCTCCAGGACTATATGTGGGTGACTTCATCTTCATGACGCAACGAAGCTCATGCCTATAAGGTCCAAATATTCCATTGACCTCAGCGAAGACCTTGATGATGCCGCGGTATCTCTCTTGATCGAGCACGGCTTGGGCAGGAGGTTCCCCACTGTCTGTGGTGCTTGGAGGTCCCGAAATTCCGAGAATGAGGAGGCGTCTCGGAAGAGAATATCTGAGGAGAAGAGGCGTGTGGACGAACAGCTCAGGGAAGATCGGCCGAAGTTGGAAGATGGCCTGTCGAGGGAAATGATCAGAAGAATCTTGGATGCATATCCGTATGTTCTACTTCACGGGTTTCATCTATTATGTACGGTTCTAACGCGTGCGTAGTTTTCTTGACCCAAAGGAGTTTTCCCCCGAGACTAACGGCGCAGGCACTGAGGATGCTGCTTCAGGTTCAGTACCCTCATTCCTGTGCTTCTGAACCCAAGTCTCAAGGTTGGCATCAGACTCTACCAGTATCGAGAATCTCCTTCTATTGTTCCCGGAAATTCAAAGGGAACTTGATGTCACCTTCAAGGATGCTTCACGCAGGGTGGCAAGGACCGGGTTTCACCGTTCAAAGGAGCGAATCATCATCGCTGAAGCCTCCTTTGACAGGAAGCCTGATATTGCAGAGAATGACCGGAAGGAGTTTGTAACCCTGATCAAGGATGCAGGTGATTCGAGGGGTCTCAAGGCTCGTCTCAAGGGCTGGGGGTCATCATTTACTGGAGGATCATCATCCATGTGGTTTGGGTTAAAGCCCCCCATTCTCTCAGAAGGGCAGGTGCTGGAAATTATTGATGGGGCTGTTCATCAGAGCAGAGAGACAAGTGATCATGAGTTCCTTGCAGCTTTACCAAACAAGCTGTCCAAAGAACCTCTCCTTGAACAGCTTGCTCAGGATGTCATAGTAGAGGCACATGGGCACTTTCAGGAGTTCCTCAAGAACTGCCTCCCACGCATCTACTCATGTGTCCACAACATCCAACAGCAGAGTATGTACCGTCAAATCGAACTGCAGGCAAATGAGCAAAAACAGAAAGGAATGGCATCTTTGAGGAGTGACTGGTTCAGTGAGATTAAAATGGCACAATGCCAGGTGAACTCAGGGTATGTCTTATCTTATCCACATGTATGCCCAATGTATTGAAGCATATGCTCTAGGTCCCAGGCCACAATTTCCATCCACAGCATTGAGGAGGTAAAGCAACCATACATATGGGGGCCAAACCGGTCCAGTAGGTCTCCATATTTTTTAATCCTTCTCACACATGCCCTACTCTCATCAATAGCATTCAAGTTGGTTGCTGAAGTCATACGGCATACAGATGCTCTCCTTGAGTATAAGGTTCATAGCCTATCTTTGACATCTGATAGTAGGCAGGACCTACAGTTGGACCCACGTTCTATCCCATCTATTCACATTGAACCAAGACATTCATACCGATTTTGCCTACCTGGCCATCACACCATCCTGTAAGGCTAACTTGACCTACAAGAAATGTCTCTGAATTGTTTTAGGCATCTCCAACTTCTTGAAAATGACAAGCTTCTCCTCATTGTTGATGACCACAGTGGTGGCATGCTGGTTTACCTTGATTCACAACAAAGCATCAATACTGCAGTTTCCCGGCCTCCACGAAAAAACCTCCATCGAAGCAAAATTGGGGAAGTTTGCATATTCACATTTGATGAATCAAGGCGGACCCTCACTGTCTGTGAAACTACAAAGGTGAAATCCTGCTCTCCAAGGTTTCTGGTGATTATTGATCCCCCATCACCCCCAGCTTCAGCTACACATCTTCATGTTTGATGAACAGTATAACCAGCTCCAGAGTTGTGCAAGTGGCATTGAATTGGCACCTTGGTATCCTCCTGGGGTGTTAATCACTGCCATGTGCTTTGTTCATGGGGGTGAAGAGCTTCTCTTCATTGGCACTGATTTGGTGGCAAGGATATATTCTCTGCTGATACAACAGTTCAGGTGATTTCTTTAACCATCACACTCCCCAGCTAGCATAACCATTTATTCAGACCTGCTTCTGTGACATTGGATCAACCTCCAACCAGTATACATTCAACACCTGATGGGGCTTGCCTATTGCTCTCATTTGCAGTTGGGCCTAAACTTGTCCTTAAAGCATATCACTGGGCAACATTTGGATCTACTGATGGCATACCCATTGTTTGTCCAGAAACCTTCACAGAGCCTTTGCTTGTGACTTCAATGGTCAACAGAGCAAGTGTCCATGTGATGTCCCTTAATACCAGTAACAAGGCCTGCTCTTCATTGGCTTTGGACATCACAAAGGAGATCACAGACTTTACCTTCAGGGAGTATGGTGATGTTGGACATTCAAAAAGGAGATCAACAAACATACTTCATAGTTGTCTTATTGACTATCATGAAGGTGTGTGGACTTGGTTTCCTATGCTTACAACCATACAATATTAGATCATCCCCTCTCATGAACATTTCCCTCCAACACTTGTATTTATTGTAGATGGAGAAGAGTATCACCAGTGTGCCAGCCCTCATTGCCTGGAAATAAAAGACAGGTTCCATTGGAAGACCCACAAGCCACTCAGCAATGATCTCAAGAATATGGAAGTTACAGCCCACAGCTTTGACCAGTTTCTGTCCTCCCCAGACTGGAACAAATCTGTTTTCTGTGTGGGGGAGTGGCTAGTCAACATTATCTGCCTTGTATGTGATCTAGGGTATATACCTCTGTGGGATCCACTCACATGCATTTTTAGATCCCAATCCACATTGCTGTTGCACAGGACAACATATTCCTGCCATTGAAGGATGGTGTTTCATCAGCAGAACATGAACATACATTGCTTGGTGCAGAAGTCAGCCAGATTGTTGATACAATATCCCTGGGCTGGTATGAGTCAATCTTCCAGTCATATATGGCTCAAAAGGTCAGAAATCTCCACCTGGGTGTTCTGTCTTATTACTTAGATTTATATCCAGCCAGTGAAAGTTGTTTCTTCTGTAAGGTATCATATTTCTCAAAGATTGTTACTCATCCTAGAAAAGATGGGAGAACAATCTGTTGGCAAGAGTTTTGCTCTGAACCATCTTGTGGAAACTCCATTTGCTGGAAGTGCAATAAGGCCAACTGGTAAAATATGCCCTACATCTACTCAGTACATAGGTCTGATTCTAACCCTCAATATAGAAGGTGTATGGTTATCAGTGACTCCAACCAAAGACTACCTTCTTGTTGCCCTGGATTTTGAAGGTTTGAGTGTTACCAGTTACTGGTGCCTAAGCTGATATATATTCCCATCAGGTGTACATAGCATTGAGAATTCAGCACAAGAAGATACACTCTTAGTATTATTTAATACTGCAATCTCCAATATTGTGGGTACACCAACCAAACTGTTCTGTTTCTGAGTGAAAGGACTGATCATATGTTCAGGTTCTGTTTAGGAATAACTTTGCCCTATCTCATGATATTGCTGGGCTATTCCAGTCATTCCAGTCTTCATCTACAATGCTAGACCCTGCTGCAAATCCTACTCTGTTTCAGTCAAGGCTGATGATAATCATTGGGGTATGCTCTAGAGATGATATTATTGGGTTTACACTAATACAAGGTTCCCTAGGATGTTGTGGGTGCTGACAAGAGGGATATTGTCCAGGAGTAAGATGATCACAGTGTACATCAAAATTTCTGACATTTTTTGAAAGGTTCTCATTGACATTCCAAAAAATTGTACAAGATGAGCAGGATAGAAACTTCATCACAAAACTCCACCATGGCAAGCTTGATATCATCTACTGGCCAACAATTGGCACAAAGCAATTCAATGCACTTTTCCCAACTATTCAGAAGTGCTTGGACCAACAGGAAGTGACTCATAAGACTGCAGGAGAGTTTTTGCAGACATTGAAAACACTTATGGCAAAGTTGAAGGTTTGTTATTATCCTTCCTGAGGTATCAGATGGATTTATATGACCCTATAGGCAAATGATTGGGGAGCTTTGTCACGTATGCTATCTAAAGTGTGGAAAACCCCTAAATTTACTGATTAATCTTCTTGGTTTTCTTTAGAAAACCTTGTTGCACATCATGCCCTTCAGCTCCTTGATATGCTACCAAAGGCTATCTCACTTGGCATGAGTGATACTGATGAGCCACTGAAGGTTTATTCTTATTACCCTAACTGTAGGAACTTTACTGACTGACAGTTAAGGACCTTGATACCAAAGAACTAATTGATGCTCCAGATACAGGAATGCAGCTCTACCTTGCTGGCCACAGTGGTACCAATACTGTGGATAGGGAAGCTGTGCTCTGTGCTCTGTGTGAGAGCTGGGGTGGTTTTTCTAGCCAGTTCAATATTCCTGAGAGTGACTGGGTCTCTGAGCTCTCTGGCCATCTTGAGGCAATTACAGAGATGAGAGCCACTTATGTCCAGAAATGGATAACTCAGAATCTAGAAAGGTTCAAGGCCAGCCATGCAAGCCTGGAAACTCTTAGAAGGGCCTGTGACACAGCTCTTATTGAACTCAAGGAGAATGTTCACCTCTGTAAGGCACAGTGCTCATCTTGTAACCTACTGTGTCTTCAGAGTTATGGTCATGGCTCTTGGCATGATTGCCAGACCTCACATCATTGCCCTCACCTATGTGGGTTTGGTGATGAACATCCTAGTGAAGAGAAGAAATGTGGATTCAGGCACATTATTCCACACCCTCTCTTTTGTCCCTTATTAACTCCCTTCCAGTGCTGGGCATTCAGGACAACATATGTATGTCCTGGGATTCTTTGTGTGAGGCCAATACACTCACACATCCACTTTTTAGGTGTGCTGTTGATATTCACTTGTGCGGAGAGCCCTGCAAGCTCATGGGCAAGAAAGGGTGCTTGGGTGAATGTACCAAGGTTTGAATGCCCACACATCTACTATGGGCTTCTAACCACTCCCTTCCAGCTTTCAAGCCATGTAGATGATAAGCACTTGTGCCCAGCACAAGACCATGCTTGTGGGGAGGTAATGTACTCAAAACTAATGGGAACAGGTTCTAAACCACCTCCAGCCTTGTGAACTTAGGAATATTCCACTCCCCAATCACTCAGGACATTACAGTTGCAGTGGTACATGTGCTCTTCCCAGGTCAGTAAGGAATTGCCATAGTTTTTTCATGTCGAATACTAATGGCTATGATCCAGTGATGAGGGACATGACAAACATGCCTGTGACAAGCAAATGTGTCCAATACCATGTCAACTGTGCAAGCAGCTATGCTCTAACATGGATCATTTACACGGCCTCAAGAAAGGTGAACTTCACCTCTGCGAGTGAGTAGTAAGCCAGAAGTGTGACGTTCATTTCTCACGATAATCGCAGGTCGAAACATACCTGCTCCGGGTTGTGCAAGGCTCAAGGGACGTGCGAGATCGAGACAACGCCCCAGTCGATCGAATCCACGTTTGCGGGACAACACGAATCCTTTCAATATACCAAGGTGAGATCCTTTTAGGTTTACGTGTCGCCCCTGTGTGTGATCTGATGAACCGTCAGTATTCCCAAGGTTGGCTGAGTTCCTCAAACTTGAAAGCGCCCCCTGACCACCCTCCTAGTCGCCAAACGACTTCCATGTGTTATCCCGATCCCCGAAGGGAGGCTCGAGCATCCAGGAGACCATTGTCATTCAATCGACCCCAACGTGTTCCATTTCTGTGAGACTCGGTAAGCCTGCATCCTTGTCTGGGGTTACACGGGCTCTGATTTGACCATAGTTGCGAAAACTGCGGATATTATTGCACGCTCCCGAGAGGTGCGCGTATAACAGAACCTATCCGATTATGGCGACGGTATGTAATGCTTCCAACAGGACATCCACAGAGGGAACACGATACCAGTCATGGGACGATGTCGAGGGCGAAACGGTTGGTCGGAGGACCAGAAGACACCGTTCTTGAAGTTAATGGACGCAGATTTGCAACCAATGATGATGGCGCTCCGATGATGTGCAACCTCTACTGTGCGGATCTTGGGAGACACGTTCATGTCGATTACTGTCGTTCCGGGGATTCTGCATCTTGCGGCGGAGCCGAGGTTCAGCACATCCCAACCAATGTGCTACCTAACCCAAAGAGGGCCAAGGATTGGATTACCCATGGTCTTTACTGGAGGCGGATGGGTACGTCGTCGAAGGTTTCCTCGTTCATACTCCCCCTAACACATCCGCAGGGTTCAAAGGTATGTCGGCGCGGCTAAGGCTTCTGCGCAACTAAGGGAATCTGCAGATCCATGCTCCAAGGATGACCAGACTAAGTTCACTAAATGGTGAGTACCCACCAATTCCCAATTTCTGAACACTGACAAATGCATCGATAGTGATCATTTGTGTAGTGGTAGGTTTTTTTTACGCTCCCTCACAGGGTCACGAATAAATTGTGTCCCCCAGGCCCGGAACACCAAGCGACTGCGACGAACCCAGCACAACCATCCTATTGCACCTTACCCATGTTCCACCCCCCTGCGGCGACGGATCAAGCCGTGGGCGTAGGCTATGTTTCCAATGACGGACACGCGTTTACGTGCAGGAAACCGGCGGTTGTGAGGCATGCTTTCCATGTGTACGTGTTGAGATGGCTTGTGCCTCGTTTTTTTATACATCTGACAAAATACCAGGATCTTTGTGATTGATAGGTACGTTGGTCACGCCAGCGGCAACGGGAGTGCTAATAGGCTACAGGTCCAGCTCCATGAGTCACGATGATCTCCGACCTCTCCCGAATACTCCGGTGACTCCGAATATTCGTCAATACAACGACAACAGGCTCGGTGCTGTGTATTCCTCGCTCTACGGATTTTGGACCTCCCGTCATGCAGGTCTAAATGCTGTTGGGGAAAACGCAGCCGTCGCCCGCAGAGACGCGTACAGCCTGATCCTGTTCAACAATCTGCCAGTTACTTACATTTCAAACGACTTCGCTCGTTCTCCGGATGATCTCTTGAGCTCTCTCGTGTCACTGCGAGCAGGCGGATGGACCAACTACACTAGAGCTCTCTCTGAAGCACGGTCGCTCATGGTTCGACACTGGAGCAACGAGAGGTACGCGATTCTGTTTGGCCGTCACCGGCGGTCATGACTGACATCCTGAAGGTCTCCTGTTCTCATCTTCCTTTCCGATGGAGAATGTTCTGTGACGGATGCTACTGTTCGTTCAATCTGCCGCGCGGCTATTGACCACGGGTGAGTCCTCAACGGGCCTTCAAATTACGCAGTTCCTGGTCTCACCTCTCACAGGAAACCTCTTTCTTTCCATACGGTGTCTTTTGGACCTCACAACGAGACATTGCGTCGCATGGCCCAGGTCGCCAGAGAGGTAGAAGCAACTGTTCCCAGGGACCCATTGCTTCCACCCCACTTCGAATCCTCCTATGCGACCGCGCTCGATTCCGTACGTTTTTACCATGTCATTCACACGCTGAGGCTAACTTGGAGCAGGTTCAACTGGCGGAAACGTTCTTGTGGCTGGCTAATTCTTTGCGAAAGGCAAGGGAATCGTTGATACGCT
>Ga0307513_10003616_pt1 | contig 20924 bp, 25 predicted proteins | sample 15_EM_MG_FD_202174 | JGI IMG/M metagenome (GOLD analysis project Ga0307513, IMG submission 202174) | Populus trichocarpa ectomycorrhiza microbial communities from riparian zone in the Pacific Northwest, United States - 15_EM | ecosystem: Host-associated > Plants > Roots > Unclassified | place...
CGGGACTGACCGGAGGGTGGCGACGCGTCGGCGTTTAGGAGAGACCAAGGAGGCAGTGCAATACCATGATCAACCGTAACCTAAGCGAGGTTTGCGACCGTAGAGTAAATCGCAGGAGGGAGAGAGGCAGGTGGGCGAGCGGAGCCACCGGGCAGAGGGGATGCCAGCCAACGATGATGAGCAGTAGGGTGCCAGCCGGTGAGTAGCAGTAGGGTGCCAGCCGGTGGGGAGCAGTAGGGTGCCAGCCGGGGAGGAGGTTCTAGCAGTAAGGTGCCAGCTTATGGGGCAGGTACGGTGCCAGCGGACGGAACCGGGAGGGGGGTAGAGGAAGGATCGCGAACAGGCTAGCCACAACCGACAAACGGGCCATAGCAAGGGCTTTTGGGACGACGACGAGACCGGGACGAGACCGTGATGTTACTAACCGAGGCTTTCCCCATCAGAGGTACAAGCCCAGCAAGCCGGGGCCTACTTTGACCGCGAGTCCGACACCGTAACGCCGACCGTGAGCGTAGCGAGAAGCTTTCCGACCTTGCAAAATCCTAAGCGAGGTGCAAAGGAAGTGCGGGGTAAGGGGGAGAACCGAACATCATGAGCAGGAGTCAACGACGAATGGGAACAAGAACCCCAAGGAGGGGAGGCATGCGTGCCCCAGGACAGGAGGGTAGATGGCTTAACGTCAACCCCTAGGCAGTAGCCATGATGAGGGAGGAGAGGTGGGTGGGGGAAAGTGACGATGATTTCCCGTGGTGTTGAGATTTCAATCGCCGGAGGTGGAGGAGAGATGGTTCGTGGCCAATCGCTTGGTTGTAACCAAGCGCCTTATATAGGCATCTTCCCACAACCCTAACCCAGGTCACTCATCACCTCGCGTTACATAACCTCTATGACTCATAGCGAGTCATAGTGTGAAATCCATCAGATGACTCATATGAGTCACAGCGCAACATACTATTAACCAATCATAACCCATAAACCAAGTCATGCGCTCAAATGAGTCGCAAGCACGAAACCTGTGGCTCACACTCTGAGTTATGTGTGAAAGTCAGTATATCATACAAGGTCACAATCGTGAGTCATGCAACAATCAACTAATCATAATATAACGATAACTCGCGAGTAGGTAGTCAGGTGAGAACTATGAGTCAAGGGACCTCAGAGTCTGGAATCCAACATACCTTAATCAGCAAAAGAAATACCTTGTGTTCTGTCTCTCCTGGCTCACCCCGTGCGCAGGACGTTCGAGGAGGTTATAAGGTAAACTCCTGTTCTGGGTGCGTTCGCCTGGGCTGATTCCGTCCGGAAGTGGAAGGGTCGTGTCCAATGCGTCCGGACGCTGACTTGCGTGTCCGGACGCATTGGACGCAGCCCTTTTTGCGTCCTGAGGCATTTGACCCCCCCTGGCGCAGCCACTCCCCTGATACTCTACCCCCAGCCCCGGCCGCTTCATACCTTCGCTCCCAATACATTGGTTCCCATGCTGCCCTTTTGCGGACGTTTTGCCCACCACGACATCTCTCTTCCCGGCCTCCCCCCCCGATACCCCGGCCCGCGAGCTTTCTTTCCCTGATACCCTCTCTCTTTTAACCCCGTTACTAACCTCTCCCTGAATCCATTTCTCATCCGGAACCCTACCAACATCACCCCCGCTTCTCTCACTGTCCTGAATTCCCTCAGTCCTCTCGCCTATTCGGCGGACTTTTTCCCCTCTTTACTTCCTCCGCCCTCATCCCTCCCAACACATTCAGCCCTTCCTCCTCCACCCTCTGATCCCAGCCCGTCTTCTCCCATATCCGGCGGATATCCCCCCTCTCCCGCCCTTTCGTGCGGCTTTCGCCTCAGCTCTCCACATCTTATCTCGTCTAATCCATGCCTCTCGCCGCCTCCCCGGCCTCTTACAGTCCGCTTGCGGGGTGCCACAGTCTTCCCCGGCTTCTAACAGCCCCCCCTGACTTATTCCCGTGCCTGTCATCCTAGAGCTGCCGGCTAGACAATTTACCCAAGCCTGCGCAGTTTATAACCACCTGCCCGATACATTCCCTTTCCTTCCGAACCTACAAGTGCCCGCTGGATGCCTTACTCATACTTGCACCGCTTATAACCATCCGCGCAATTCATTCTGATGCGTTTCCTGCCCACCAACTCGCACACTACTATTGTTTGACCATTCCCGACCCTTTCAGCGCAAGTACTTTTATTTAATTTAATTACATATATATACACGATCAGCGAGTGGTAATAAAACCATTCTTCCTATCCTCTCAATCGGTTTCTTCAACATGCGATTCCGCCTCCCCAGGGTCTAGGAACTGCCCTGCACCAACCAGTGCTCCCGCATTGAGCCGATATTCTCGCCGCGGCTCCTGCCAACCATGTCCTCCTGCTGTATCGACGAGGCCACCAGTGGCCTCCAATTCATCCAGCTCCCTATCACTACCAAACTCCTGCCTCAATGCGTCGTCATCATTGTCATATCCCGCCGTCCTCTCAACCCGCTTTCCCGGCTCCTTCCCAATTCTGGCCTCCAATGTCGTCGTTATCCGCTGGATTATTCGAGGTTGCGAAACTCGTCCCGTTTTGCCCCAGGATCGCGTCTGAAATTCTAGCAGGGCTATCTATCCGTTAGCTCACCTTTCACCCAACTCTAGTACTTGCTATTTTCAAAAGTGTCTGGATGCCCGGGCTGTCCCGGGATCTGGACATTTTCGAAACCTACCAGCACACATTGTTTTTCTTACCCCCGGAAGTGGCCCTTGTGAAAGCCATATTAGTGATACAGATCCCAGTCCGCCAATATCGCAGTGCATGACATAATATCGCGGCTGTCTGACAGATAAACGGGCCATCGATCTTATCCAGGAAACCCTCATCCATCGCGAAGAACCTCCGTTTGCCTTTACCTTTCCTGCCTCGATGAACGCGCTCGGTCCACCATAAGCCGCCTCTGTTGTTGTGACATAGTATGCAGGTGAATAGTGATACAAGAGAATTGCAGTTTATGACGTTGAGGTGCAGGTGGTGTGAGGAAGCCTCTATTTGTAGGTGGCTAAGGGCACGATATGGGGTGTGAACTTGGAAGATCCAAATAGTCGGCCCTGCTGCCTTAAGAACTAAGGACATTCACAGTTTATCACTTGCTTTTATGTCCGCTGGCCTCAGCACACACCGCGCGTCCAAACTGCAGCTTAATATGTGATATAGGAATTTGCACCCGAAGACTTGGCTGCGCTGAGATATCACTGGGACCATACGAGTGTTATGTAATTGGGGTTCCTAAACCAGATGAACAAAGGTTTATCCGAATGTACGGACTAATCTGGTTTGACTAGGTCTGCCAACCGGACAGCAACAAATGCTGGTAAGGGTAGGGCTCGGGCCCGGACGCTAATCGCAGCAGGTGCAGGATACCGCTAAGGCTCAACGGCTGGGATATGAGATGAAAAGCTAGGATAGGAATATTAATGAAAGGGGCAACACCGAACGAAAAACGGCTAGAGAAGAACAACAATGATCCGTACAAGTCTAAAGAGCAAACTGCTAAAGCCAGCAGAGAAAACATACACCAAACGAAAAAGAGCTGGAAAAGAGCAAGAATAATCTGCAAAGATTCCGAGAGCACGTCCCACGAGCCGACCCAGGATACCCAGCACCGCTCGTGGCAATCAAGAATGGTCTGCAAAACTCTAGGAGGGACCCCGTAGAGCAACAAAGTGTCAGTAGACTACATTAGGTTTAGGCAACCTGGAACAGCAACAGCCAGGCCAATCCAAGCGAGAAATGTGTGCGCAAAAAGTACAAGGATAACTCGCAAAACTCTAAAAGTTAAACTCTAAATGAAAAACACCCAAAGGAAACACCCACAGGATATGCGGACCGTCGTAGGTCCAAATTAAGTATACTGATGAGGGCAAGCAGCTCAGACATAACGGGCTAATCTAAAACAGAAATAGTTAGAAAACAGCAAGAATAACATGAACTCTAGAAACAAAAATGAAAACACCAAAAGGAAAGGTCGAAGGGTTCATCGTAGCCTAGTACTTGTAAATTGCTTGAAATGGACCTGCACCCTCAGCTAGCTAGACATTAGCCACATTGGTCGGGGCAGGAGAGCTTTGTTCGCAGAGCTAGTCAGCCAGGACTGAAACGGACTTGAGCGGACTCCCAACGCCCGTTTCTGCCGGAACTGCGGCAGACCTTGCCAACAGAATCGATGAAAAACTTGGTTGTCTTAACCGTAACTTACCAGGTGTAGAGTATGCACTCGAGTCGGATAGGGAGTGAGCGGGCGGGCTTAATTCTCGTCCGACCTTTGCGGCGGTCAGAATATCCGCACACACATCGCCGGTATGCGGGTCCTCAGAGGGGGAATGACTTCTGCCAGGCGGATAGACTTGTGTCGCCAATGTATTGACAGGCTGCTCGGGCCCTGACGCCAGTATCAAAAGATGCGCAGCTGACCTTCTCGCCTCTGCCTGCTAAGAGACTGCAGAAGCATGATGGTGACCCGGATTGGGAGTAAATGGAAAATGACTGTTTGTCGGACTAGTCCTGTCAGCCAGTTGCCAACTCAGATTATGCTCCCTATCGCGTGTGTCCAGCTCATCCTCAATGCCAGCATCGATTGCCCCCACCTGGGGCCACCTTCTTCTGGGGTTCCGGACCTCCATCCGAACCGTATAGCTCATCGGCCTCTTGGATCACCGCGAGGCTGCGTTTACCACAGTTATTGGCTGGCGTCCGGGATTCTTTCTTTACATCAGTCTCCCATTCTCCATGTCTACTAGACCTCAAAACACGAGTACCCAAGTTAGCACGTGGGACAGATGCTTGCGTACCAGAAGGCTCTGGCTCTGATTCGCCAACGTCGGCCCAATTGATGCAGTGTGTTCACCCAGTCGTTTTTGTGGTATTACTGCCCCTGGTGGTCCATGTTGAGGTGGCTCGCTTTGCGGCCGCAGTGGATGACTCTGGCTGGTAGCCATCTGAGCTCTGTCCATCATCGCTACGGGCGGAACACTCATCCGAGGCGTCTGGAGGGGGGCCCCGGTTATCACGTGGACCAAACCTGATCTCCACGGGAGGAGGAGTGGTATCCTCTGTATCATTCCTTCGCTCGCAACAGAAGTGCGGATCCATTGGTTCGCTTGGCGGATTCAAAGACCACTATATACGGACAAGTCGTCTATTTGTGATTCTGATCATTTTAGCAACCAGTAGCTACTCGTCTGGATCGTCCAGCAGCAGACTTGTACCCTGTCTCGTCACACCAATAGGCATCCAAAATCCGACACCCGGTGCCATGGTTTTGTCTATGCCCGCTAGCAGGTTCTGAAAGGTGGGCTCAGTTAGCACCATCCAGTAAACATGTCCAAGACTTTGCAACTGGATCTTGTCCATCCTGACAGGAAATGAGCAGCTTGGGCGGACTACGAATTCCTCATCTATCCACAGACGGACAGACTGCGGACCGGCGAAACCTGCAGGAGCTGTATTAGCATATATGGTAGATGTTTGTTGAGGACGCTTGGGGATAACTTACGATCATTTCTGGCGGGGGTGGGGTCCGCAACCAGAACAGAGGCAAGGTGTGCTCTCAACATGTCTCTTAAGATACCCTGATCTGTTTTTGCTATGTCCTTTAGCAAAAAAGGTTCGAGGCATTCGTTAAAACGTTCGCCACGGGGGTTATTAGCCTGACAGAGGTGCCACCTCTGGCTAACAGGCCCCAGTGTAATAGCATGTACCTGGAGGGCCGCCCATTGTCCTGCTGTACTCTGCTTCAACCCTGGGATCCTGTCTTACTCCATCTTACATTTCATAGCATTTCGCCAGGCTTAATACTCCGGACTATAGGTTCGTGGAGGGGGGAAGCTCCAAATGGGCTTACACCATGTAACATCGCCGTCGTTTTTAACGGACGCCGATTTTGCGAATGTGAGACCAATCTTTGAGGATGCTATTGTAATAGTGATTGGGGTGGGGGGTGGTTGATGAATGAGAAAGAGGCTGCTTTTTGGGGGCGTTTAAATGGTTCCTCAGCGGATGGAGGATGGCCGCTAGTAGATGCTGGTACTTTTGAGGGTGAAGGATTGTGGAAGATCCGAACATAATAGAGCGGGCCTGGCGGACGGTAAAGGGAGTTCTGCGAATGGTAATTGCTGTGAAAAGGTTTTTGGCTAGGGAAACGCAGATAGGTAATCTGAAATGAGCTGAGGATACACTGGTGATACTGTGGACGAGGGAGAGGTTATGCGGAGCTTTGTGGGTCCTGTTAGGATGGGCTGGCAGATCGAGGATCTGATTGTAATTAGGGAAAGGATTATGGAGAGAAGATGGAAAGGGGGGAAGAGAGAGCTTATATAGGCCGCGCGAGGACGGTTTTAGTGGGATTTGCAGGATTGTATGATAGACTGTACAAACATGAATATCTTGAAAAGTCAGGTGACCCACCTACAATGACGAGAGGTTTCAGATAAAGTTTTAAGCGGCAACGGAGCCGCATGGGAGCCGCGACCCATGAGCCAAGGTCCTCCCATACTCTCAACCAAGAACAGGTTTTCCCAAGTTAAACTGTGAATAACGGTTGGCAGCTTGAATGTCTGGACCTGTTCCTCATGCGACTAAACAAACTTGAAATTTTTCTGATTTACCCCTTGAAATAAACCTACCCTTCACTTTGAATGACTGAGTCTGCTGCAGCCACTCAGCCTATCCGCTTACGCATCTGCCAAACTACTTGAAAGAGAAACACCACACACGATGACCTCAAAGACAACAGAGTGTCGTTATTGGACGCGACATTATCAACAAGCCGCTGCATACGAAAACACCTTCAGACAATGCATCTGGATATCGTTCTTTCCCTCAGCGCGATTACGGACGCAGCTTCCATGAGACCTACTTTTGTTCGTGATGCACTTGAAAACCTGACGGACTCAGACCATGAATCTGATTGCAGGCTCGAGATCCCAGATGTCCATACAGCAAGTGGTGAGATAGATGATATGCAGAACAATTCAGACACAGAAGAAGTTTCCCACCCACCCATCCGTGTGCGCCCTTCGAGTCAAGAAACTATTCCTGGTTCCGGCAGACCACGCAGCGAAGTTGCTGGCTATAGAGTGCTCAACAAGGCCATGACCGATGACGCTTGGAGCCCGTTCTCATCTGAAAACGACTTTAATTTGGCGAGCTGGTATGTTCGGAGGAAGGTAGCCAAGTCGCAGATAGACGCGTACTTTGCAGACGGTTTAGGAGGTACAGATAGCAGATCATTCCGGTCCGCCTATACCTTGGGACAACATCTCGACATACTGGACGCATTTCGTGAATACTTGGTGTAGGCGGAAGCCAGTATTGATGATGGTCGACATGCAACAACTTTCTATTGTGGAAATATTTTTGACTGTGTCCCCTACCTGATCCGTCAGGTCGCGTATAGCTCAGATATGGTTTACGCACCTATTCGAGAATATGATTCAAGTGGGCAGCGATTATATTCAGAGATGCATACGGCGGACTGGTGGTGGGATATGCAGCCATGAGATAGGTCATGACGAGTTGTTGGAATGGTGTTTCCAGTACTAAAAGCCTATTCCGTTCCATGGTAGAAAGCTTTGCCCGCCGGGTACAGGTGGTGCCCATTATCGGCTTGTCTGACCAGACGCACCTCCCAACTTCTCCGGAGATAAGAAAGCCTGGCCGGTATACATGACGATCGGCAATATCCTTTCGAGGACAAGAAGCAGCCCTGCCAAGATGCCAATCCTGCCTCTTGCATTGCTTCCAGTACCCCCAAAGTTCACTGGCGAATCAGCCCGTCCCAACGAACCCCAGCGGCAGACCAACACGGATGTCCTGCGGGCTGTCTTCGATCTTTTCCTGGCACCATTACAGCAGGTTGACGGAGAAGGAACCGTAATGAATTGTGCAGACGGCAAAACACCCCTTTCTTTTCCCATTGTGTCGGCCTGGATCGCAGATCATGCTGAGCATACAGCCTTGCAAGGAATAGGCAGCCAGTCATGCCCAATGTGTGAGGTTCCCTGCGAGGAGCTTGGTGGGGATCCACGGCGGATGTATAAGACCTGGGACTACATGCTGTATAGAGAGAACGCCTTGAGGCATGAGCCGGCAGAAGCGGCCGGCATTGCAGAATACTTTCAGAGATTGGGCGTGAAAATAGGAAATAATGTATTCACCAGACTCGACTGAGTATGCCCCGTGGACCTTCACAAGCCAGACCTCTTGCACAACATCTACCTTGGCTTATTCAAACATATGATGGAATGGGTGGAAGGATTCCTGAGACAGCATAACCGGCAGCAGTCGTTCAACAATGCTTGGAAAGAAATTGCTCTTTACCCCAGATTCAGCGTACGGAAAAAGGCCTATCACGAAATCACACAATGGCAAGGAAAGGAGATGCGCAATCTTGGCCGTTGTATTTCAGCTGTATTGGCGTCCGCATTGCGAAATCCGCACAGTTCTCAGTATCAGGATGTCAAGTGCGCTTTGAAGTGTGTTAGCGTGCTGGTGGACTTTACTCTCATGGCTCAATATCGCAGTCATACACCAGACACACTTTCCTAAATGGAAAGCGACCTGGAGACATTCCAGCGGACAAAGAACATTTTTCTTGAGTTGCGTACCTCGTAGGCTACCCGTGCTCAAGCAAATCGCCAGGATCCAGACCTAAGGGAACTAATGCCAGATTAGCCTGCTAAAGAAGTCCGCCATAGAACTGTCGCTAATCGCCGTCGGCTGGCTGATCAAGAGAGGGTTGAAAGGTCTGATCGCCGTGCAGATTTGATACGGCGTGAGAACCACTTCAACTTGATCAAGATGCAATACCTGACTCACTTTGCCTCCCACGTACGGTGTTTTGGATCCATATCGAGGTATTCCACCGAGATCCGTGAATTAGCACATAAGAATCAGAATAAAGATAGCTAGGACAAGTCAAACAAGAATAACGCCATCCGACAAATCTTGTCGCACTCTGGCCGCCAGCACGCCCTAGCAATAAGGTTGGAGATAATAGAAGTACTTTCCATGGTTGAAGGTCTGATCGTGGTAGAAGATAGAGGGATTGAAATGCCGGGTGTTCCAAGTCGCAGCACACCTCGCCGGGAGCTTGAATGCCATATGAAGAACACCAGTATGCTGACCGAATTATGCACAGCTCTCGATATCCATTATTCCAACATGATGGAGGAGATACTGCATTATACCAGGCAGACTGCTGCAGATGACAGGCAGTTGCCTGCGGACCCTGCCAAACTCAGATTACTTCCTGTAGAAGGATTTGCTCAGCTTGAAATCCCAGTACCCAACTTTCAGGAAACTGACAGGTTCCTGATCCACTGGGCCCGCTGCACTGGAACAAAGGCATTCCGCAACCGTGGCTCTTGAAACAATTGGGTGTGGGTCCAGACTAGTGGGGAAATCGAACTATTGAGATTTACAGTGCCGCTTGGTGGCTCGGTTGCTAGCACTTTTCAAGATAAGATATATTCTAAGTGAGGCCGCAGCTGTCCATCGCCTGGCATTAGTTTGCATACTTGATCCAATCAATGGTGGCAGATATCACATTCCAAGCGGACATATTCCAGGCGGCAACGGGATCAATGGTCGAGACATGCGAATAGTCAGTACAGGGGCAGTGATTGGACAGGCGCCGGTAATTCCTAGCGGTGAGAAGCAATGGATAGTGAATCACAGGATTGATCTGAGAAAGTTTAATGAAATATATTAAATTATTCTATCCAATTATATACAGTATTTATTGGGCTGAGTTGAAACTGGCCACTTAAAGTGGCAGTTTGAGTATTAAGTGTCCGGCTTCAACTTGGCTGGGGGAGTACTACACGATCCGCGGGCGTTTAAGGGAATGTTTTAAATAGGATGAATTGTTGTGTACGAATATCCGGCCAAGTTGAAGCCGTACGCTTAAGCTGGTAGTACCAATATTTAGTGTCCAGCTTCAACTCGGCCACGGGAGTACTACATCATCTGTGGGCGTTTACGGCAATGTTTTTAATAGGTTGGATTGTTCTACACGAATATCCGGCCGGGTTGAAGCTGCACACTTAAGGTGGCAGTTCGCATATTGAGTGTCCGGCTTCAACTCGACCGCGGGAGTCATCCATGATTCCCAGGTATTGAAGGGATTTTTTTAAATAGGATGAATTGTTCTGTATGAATATACGGCCAAGATGAAGCCGTAAACTTATGGTGGCAGTGTCCATATTGTGTCTCCCGCTTCTACTCGGCTGCAGGAGTACTACATGATCCGTGTTTGTTTAAGGGAATATTTTAAATAAATCGAATTGAATAGGCGTCCCAGTTGAACCCGGCGACTCAAGGGAGAGATTCCCGTAGAAAGTGTCCCAGTTCAACTCGCCCGCCTGAGTTCTGTGGATGATTAATGCGAAACTATGCTCTCCTGCGGGAAGGCAAGCCAACCAAAGTTGGGGGTCCGCATGGTGGCCGCCCCTGGCGTCCTGTGAATAGTAAGGGAATTCTGGCGGTGTAACAGGTTTATTCCTGTCTAACGAAAATACAATAGGACCGGCGGTAGACCTGCTAGCGCTGGTGCTAAGGGAGGCTTCAAGGGACCGGGGGTAAGAGATAATAGTTGAAGGACAAATAGAACTCAGGGATTGCCGTTCAACCAAGTGTATTCTTAGACTGAAGGTCTGTCGAAGTCTGCTGTCTCCTGCTAGCCAGGAGACTGGTTTATATACAAAACCCAAGAGCGATAGCCTTCCTGCAATCACGATCATTACCAGTAGCTGCGCACATACCGAAATCCTGTAATCCTGCAAGCCCAAAGAAAGAAACAAACAAACAGTGCTCAGCCTTCGCCAGTGTTACATGACCATTCCATACCCAGAATCCTAAATATAAACTTCCAACAAAGCAAACTAAACATAGCAATACGATAGCATAGCCTATCTGACTCAGAGACAGTGGCAGAGCTGAAATCAAATCAAATAAACTAAATATATATCAACTAAACATAGTAGATCCTGCACTGCCCGCTCCTGTGTACCGTTACCGGAACATGTACACATGTTACAAGCGGTGACAGTAGGGTGCAGACTAAGAAAAAAGCGACGTAGGCTGGCAGCGGACGGAAGCGGATGGAAGCGGACAGACCTAGGTCACAAGAGGTGGGAGGGTAGCAGAGATGATCACCGGATGCGGGCAACCGCAAGGAGTAGGCAGGAGGCCAGTCGATGGCAGGATAAAGGGGCGGATACAAGGGGGAGGCATGAGGAGGGGGTGGGGCCGCAACAAGTGCGTCGGACGCTGTTGAGGGACAGTGGGGCGTCCAGATGCACCAGACTCAAGAAATGAATGGCAAAGAAGGCACTGGAGATCCAGGAGGACTGGACACAAAGAGCGGACGCTATTCGTCCTGAAGCGGGCTCTGTCTGTCCGGAGAAAAAGATTTTTTTGATGATGTTATGACTCATAAGTATGAGTCATGTGAAATCTGCCTTGCTTAGTCACGATTTGTGACAGCATGAACCCAGAGTCATCCAGAGCCGCCGAAAAGCGAGGCATTAGGTCGACCAGGACGAATGGTATCAAAAAGACTGGAATGGTGCAATACACTAGTCAGGCAGACTCCGACGAACTGGTATATGATGACAATTGTTTTTCTGTTGTAAGCTCCGATCCAGCCCGCGCTGTGATTCAGGCTTCACCTCCCAATTCCATGCTATCTCCTTGTAAGCAATGTTCTTACCCTCGTGCTAACTTAAACCACCCTGCCCTGTGGCCTACCCAACAAACTGGAAGGAAGACTAATATCAAACAAGTCTCTGAGCTAGCTACCTGTACAGTCAATAGCAAAGGCCACCCTGACCGAACAGCAATTGCTGAATGTGATGAGCCAAACAGTGCAGCCGACAAGGCGGAACCTCCGAGAAAGATCGTCCGCACTATGCCCACAATTGACTCCACAATCATGGTTGAACAGGACAGACCCTATCGGTAGGCCAACCAAAGTCCACTACCTACTGTGAGGCTTCGCCTACCCAATAGCCCTTCTCGGTTTCCTTCCAATCTCAGTGCCGATCTCGCAGCTGCGGCCTCTGAGCAGATCCTGATGGAAGCATCAGCCCAGGATCTTGTGATTCTGGCCTCAGGAGCCAGGTACCATGTGGACAGGTCGGAGGAGACACAAGTCCGTAAGCCCGAGAGCGACCATGATCCTGGCGATCCGTGGTCCGAATATGTTCATGTGAACATACCAGTACCACAGGCCACACAAGAATCTAACCTGTCCGCCCTCTCTCTGGCCAATGAGTGTCACAGTGGATCCTCTACCCCTGGTAAGTTGCGGTTACAACTACCAGGTTTTCCATCTCCTATGTTCGCAGCAGGCTTTCCCGCTGCGCTAGCAGAAACATATATTTGGAACTCTCTCTAGTCTGTTTCTGTTATCACTTAACCTTTACCAAAAGGCTAGACCGTTCTTGCTCCAAATAACTAATATAAGCACGAGGTGTAAGCCCGTTTCAAGTAGTCTACCAATACTAGCTGACGGATGTAGATGCAGGTCCTTGGACTTTGCTTTTTTGTGGTGTTCATTTTCCCTTGTGGCATTTCTACGGATTGTTTATGTCCTTCCCAGTCTTTTTCCATTTCAGATTAGCTCCCACCGGGTAGGCCGTGGCGCCCTGATCTTCGGATCCTGGTCGGACAGAGTATCGACACTTCCTTTTTAGGATTTATCTATTACCCTAGTGGGAATAGCTTACCTAATATTTAAGAGTGAGGTATATGGGGCCATGAGATGACTATATATCCAAACCTATGCTCTCGAAGATATAATCATCTTTCTCGTCCGCTCCACCTCCAGCGATTGAAATCTCAACACCATGGGAAATCGTCGTGAGAGTGTCCTCCACCTCTGACCTACCCCGCCCGTAGCGACTGCTCGGGGGTTTGTCACGCCTTCATCTCCTTACTTTCTCTGGGGCCTTTGGCCTCCCCTCCCGGGGGTTATGGATTCCTTTCTGGTTCCGTTCGTCTTCGTTGAGCACGCTTGCGTTGATGTTCCTACCCTTTACCCCGCACTTCGCGACGCGTCTCGCTTAGCGTTTTGCCCGGTCGGCAACCCTCCTTCCTCCCTCAACACACCGTCGCTAGTTTCGGACTATCGGTGAAGTAGTTGCCCTGGTGGCCCTGCTCTCTGGTATTGCACTCTCTCCTGAGTTGCAGGATCGGTACGGTCGGCATTCGAAAAACTGTGACCCCGTCTCCGTCCCCCGTGTTCGTACTTCTCGGTTGTTTGGCGAGCCTTCCTCCTCCCGCTTCCCACGAGTCAGATCCGCTTGCACCGTACTGCTGCACCCTCTTTGCTGGCACCTTACTGCCGTCCAGCTGGCACCTTACTGCCACGTCCCCATTACTGGCACCATTACTGCTGAGTGGCTCTCCTCGCCGGGTGGCTCCCCTCGCCCTCTTCATCCGCTCCTGCGATTTACTCTACGGTCGCAAACCTCGCATTAGGTTACGCTGTGTCATGGTATAGCACTACCTCCTTGGCCCATGCTAAAGTCCGAAGCGTCGCCGATTTTCCGCGCACTCCGCCCGTGATGAACGCCTGCCCCGCAGCCGATTAGGTAGGTGTTATTGTTCAGGCAGCCGCCAACAGTAGTTTTATCTTCCCTCTCCGTCGGCACTTGGTGCCGTAAGAATCTTTTCTTTTGTTTTGGGGGGCCCGCCGAAGGGTTTGTGTCTTTCCCTGGTTTCCTTTCTATACTTGTCTTTCCTTACGTGTCTGGAAGAAGGTATTGCTTCGTCTTGCTTTCGTCTTAGGTGCTATGAGGGGGGAGGGTGGGCTCTGGATTGGAGGGGTTTGATTTTTCCCATGAGGGGGTGAAGCGGGTCGTTGGATTGTTTATCGGTTTTGTTTCGGTCATAGCTAGCGCTCCACACTGTATCTTGTACCTTAATCAACGAATACATGATTATAAAAATAAAAATAAAAATAAAAATACAAATAAAAATAAAAAAAACTCTCGAAGATATAAGCTTCCTAGAGGCATCTGGATGACCGCTCGGACTACTGGATGAGAGCACGTTTCATGATCTGTTTGACTGATTGGAACAATGTTTAGAGAACACTACTCCTCTCATTTTCTAGTTACATATGCATACTGCTGCATAATGCTTTGATAGCTGGATATCGCAACTGATCACTTCATATTCCATATTACTATTGGTATGTAGACATTTGGACCGCATATTCATACATAGTCTATCATGACCAAGAGATCGAAAGCTGTCTACTGGTGGAGTGGGGACACCCTCAGATGAAATAGTAGTTCAGGAGATTCTCTGAGTTGAGCTAGGGAAGCTTTCAGGGTCAAACGGTGTTCACACTTTGTTCTGACGAACTGAATTGTTAAGAAGATACTTCTTAACTAAAGAAGTCAATGTAGCATGAACGTTATTATAAATAGTAGGCCTCTCCCCCGGTTGTTGAAGAATCATCAAGCATCAGGGAAGAGACCTTAACAATATAACAAGTTAGCGAGTTATATTTTAACTCTTTGATATTTAACTACACTTTATTAGATTACCTTTACCAAACTATTACTTATGAGCCTTCCTGACTATTATCCGTTGTCTCGAATATCCTTGGCCTACTTAGCTCAGAATCCTACCGTGTTAGCTACCCTGTAACATTATCATTTGGAGTTTAGCTTTTGCAGTTTTGCTAGCTATCCGCATGCTGTTCTCATAGCACAATTCTCTTCTGGAATAGCCAACGTGGGTATAGCCGGCCAGGTTTCTCCGTATCCAATAATGTCTAGTTACACTACATGTTGAGAGCGAACACTTGTGGTTTTGCTTTACACTTTAGACATTCGTTCTTTGCATCTGGGATTTTGCTTTTAGGGGTGCTTCTTTTTTGTTTGAGTCGTGATTTCTTTTCTTGTTTTTGTTTGGAACTTGTTTTCCTTTCTGGCTTGAGATGCTTGCACTGGAAGCTTTGCGGACCATTTCACCCCCATGTGTTTTTAGTTCGGAGTTGTTCCGTTCCTTATCTTTTTGCGTCCTATACCTAATTTGTCAAACCTGTCAAGCACCGTGTTCCTTCTGATATTAGTGTTCTGTATTCAAGCCCTAGCTTAACCTCATTTGTTACAATATCCTTGGCGTATTCAAACTAGATTAGTCCGCGCATGCTAAGAAACAACCTTCAAGTTCCTCACCATTATGAATCTGAATTACATAAAGTTCGTATTGTGATACAGTGCACGCCCGGGTGGAAGACTGCTCTCTTGTGTGCAATTGCAATAACAGGTGGCAATTTAGTCACGCGGATGTCTTCCCCAGATATCGAACATGAAAGCGTGTCACAAGCGGTTAACCACGCTGGCTCTTAAAGCAGGTGTTCAGACTACTTTTCATCCACTAGGTTCAAACCCCATATCACCTACTAATACGCATTTTCCAATCACCACAATTCTATTCTATCAGTATATACCTACATAACATGTCACAACAACAACCGCAGCTTATGGCGGACAGAACATGTCCGTCGAGGCAGGGCAGGCAAATACAAAGGGAGGTGCGTAGCGGACGTGTCCAGAAATCCAGATCCAGCGACAGGTTAAGAATTATCCCAACCCCACGTACATCTCGTCTGTCGGGGTCAACAGAACGTAGGGGTACCGGGCTACTGCTAGCCTCATCAAGACTTGAGGTACAGGAACCTATTCTTGCAGACAGCGGGCGGCCATCAGTGGATCACAGCATTGACTCACAAGATGGGGAGTATGAGGATTACAATGGCCAGAGTGAGGAGACTGAGGTGCATGAGGTTGAGGAGAAGCTGGAGCAAGAGCAAGAGTAGGAGGGGCCGGGGCAGGGACAGGGTCAGGGTCAGGGTCAGGGTCAGGGTCAGGGTCAGGGTCAGGAGCAGGAGCAAGAGTTTGAACAAGGGGAGGAGAATGAGAATTTATCATTCGGTTGGGGGGCACAAAGATGAATTCGGTATGGGTTTCGTGACACACGTCCATCAATACTTACGATTACTCCTGGGCATACGCAGAGTTCCGGCCCCGGAATTGATTACCCCAGAGGGAGTGCACCTGGCCCAGTACATGATAGCCAAAACCGTTTCACACCTGCGATCCGCTCTCGCCCGCCCACCGCCTTGGGTCCGCTCGAGACACCAGCCATTACTCCAAGCCACTCACGTCCAACAATGCCCGAATTGAATAGTGTGGATGAACAACACCCCAGCAGCAGACGAGATATAACCACAGGACTTGAGCGTAGTATTCTGCTCAAAGCCCATGACCTGATGTGGGAGTGGACAATATTCGTAAATCAGTTTCCAGATGCAATTACCCTAACCAAAGGAGTCTACAGGTGTTGGAAGGATGCCGAGAGAGAGCTGGGCTTTCCAAACTTTTCCCATGCTACCCTGGCCTCCAATGATCACATAAGTTACCCTTAATCAGTATCTTATATCTGATCCCCCAAACTAAATAGACCAGCTGGCGGCCAGGCCTTTGGCAGGTTCGGGCAAAGCATAGCGGATGCAGATCACAGTATTTGCATACTGCAAAGGGGTGTATAACTGCACTCTATAAGCTAGATATGGAGAATGCTGCGGGGTGTGCATAAAGGGTGGCATACCTACTAGAGGAAGACAGATTCCTTTGCCCACTGGACAAATATGAGATATAGTGGTGCAACAATTTTCACGATTGTCTCTGACCCCAACTACAAAATCTATCAAATACAGTGGACAGGCAGTTTCTCTTAGATTCCTAGCGCCACAGATTCCAAGTGTGATTTTTGCCCAGTTTTATTCTAGCCTGAAAAGGCAAGGCATGGCAGATACGAGATTGCTGTATAAGATTGACAGTCCGTTTATCTGTCTCACTGCGGCCATGCTGTGCCATTCGCTGTGATGCTGGCAGACTGGAATCTTTATCAATAAAGTGGCTTTTATGTGTTCTAATGCCAGAGGTAAGATAAACCACAAGTACTCGAGACGGGTGATCAGTGAGCTAATAGAAAGGCAGGCCTGCTGGAACATCAGACACAGATATGGCAGAATACTGGAGAGCGCTTTCAGGGTTTAATCATTGCGCGGATCCAAACTGTATTGGGGGCCAAAATTGCCCAGCAGCGGGGAAAGCGTGCTGAGAGAACAGCAGGGTATTTCAATAATGATAATGCGTTGAGGTGGGAATTTGGAATTGATCTGAAGCACGAAGTATCAGAATTGGGGTGGGGGAGCTGCGCACATACAGCAGATGCTCTGGGAGGACTGGTCGAATCAGCTCTGTCCGGAGAACTGGCTGATGCGTGGGAGCAGGTTGGAGAAAGTGACTGAAAGGGCTTGAGGGATTGTGTTATAACTACACTATGATCATAATATTATATATGCATAGAGGAGTACTAGAATAGATGATATACATAGCAAAGGCACCTGGAAGCCCGGAAGTAACAAAGCTGTAATAGTGTCGAGGCCCTGAGAGAGTCGTCGGCGGGAGATAATATACGGCTACCACAAAGTAATGTGTCGGGCCAGTGATTCGAAGATGCCCAGCTATGGGCAGGTCTTCTGGTGGCTAATTGTAGGTTTGGTTGGTTCAGAAGGTGTGGAAATATGTCAAGCAGACGGTCAAAAGCCAGCAGAACATCGTAGGACATCTGACCGACAGGAGAGGTTGTATGGGATGTCTGGTGGAAAGGCCAGGGAGCAGGAGACATCAGGCAGACGAGATACGTTCTAGAGGACATCCGGCGGACATGATACATCAGCCAAAAGCTATCCTCCATCAGATACAGTAGTATTGTGTCTTGACTCTCGGAATGTGAACTCTGCCTCCTGTGCGTCCTGTGTGTCCTGTGCGTCCTGTATTGGAGCGCCACACCTGGTTGTGTCTGGTGGATCTGGACACCCTTCTCAATAGGGGGTTCCGTCTGGACACATGCAACTCAGCAACCCTGACTTCCATGCATCCAGACTCCAACCTCAATACCATCGCATATCAGGATTTACCAATAGCCCCTGACTATCCTCCCAGCCTTCTCCGAGGCCCTGCCCTACGGTGATGAAGGAGTATTTCTTGGCAACGCCAATATGCGTAGTGCTGGCACCAGGTAAGAAAGGCATCGTACCCTTAATCTTAATTTGGGCTAAAGACTCTGGGTCAGATTCAGAGTTCTATTTTCAGATCTTCATTTTTAAGAGAGCCAAAATGCCAGCTCACTCCAGCCTGAAAGCGAGTGATAGCCATGACACTCTCAAGTCTAGCATAGTGCATAGTAGTTTCTCAGGACTTAGCCTCAAACAGGACGCAATACAACACATTCTTTCATCAGAACACTCAACATCCACATTCCCAGGCCCCAGCTGCAAGACTCCATCCCAACCATAGATTGGATTCTGAATCCGACACCTGAATGTTACTGGGCTCGATGCCAGCTATACACCGGTATAGGTTTCATCCTCAGAGGGCTATTATTCATGAAGTTACATGGCTGAATAGGAGGTTGGCGATCCCAGAACTCGCTGGCATATTCCTCCACGGCCGCTTGTCCAATCCTGAATGTGATTGCAGGAGGTTATTGGGCTCGACGCCAGCTTTATAATGATATAAGGTTCATCACTCCACGATCTTTATTCATGAAGTTACAGGGCTGAATGGGATGCTGGGGCTCCCAGAACCTGATGGCTGATACCTCTAAGGCCTCTGATCCGATCCAGGATCGGATTGCGGGAGATTGTTGGGCTCGACGCCAGCTACGCAGCGGTGTAAGGTTCATCTCTGTCGCATCAATACTGAAAAGATCGCTGACCCTTGTGAGGGTGGTCTTTACTTTAGAGTCACCCTGGCGATCACAGAACTCGATGGCCGATTCCTCCACGACCACTGGTCCGATCCTGAACCTGATTGCGGGAGGCTATTGGGCTTGACGCCAGCTACGCAGCCGTGTATGATACGTCTCTGTCAAATCAATACTCAGGAAATCTCTGAACCTTGTAGGAGTGGTCTTCCCTTTAGATACCCTGGCTATCCCTGCACTCGATGGCTGATTCCTCCACGACTCTTGCTCTAATCCTAGATCTCATTGCGGGAGGTTATTGAGCTTGGCGCCAGCTTCACCATGATGTATGATTCATCCCTCTACAATTATTATTCATGAGGTTACAGGGTCCCAGGAAGGTGAGACGTTGTCTATGAGTATCATGATCGGTCCTGTATATTTGATCAATAGAACACCAGTAGTTGTAAATTTAATAGTTTCACTGCATGAAATCTATTGTGACCCAGGTCAGAAAAAAGTAAAGGGGGGGCTCTTGGCTTATCTCAGAAAGATGAGTACTAAACCCTCTGGATCCAGAAGTGGTAGTCCGGCGTCAGGTTGTATCCTGAGGATTAGGTGCTGCGTTTGGTGGGCCATGCGTACTAGGTGCTTCATCTGGTGCATCTTGAGAATTAGGTGCTGCGTCTGGTGCATCCTGAGTATTAGGTGCCGTGTCAGGTTGCGTCAGGCGAGTTGGATGGGAGGCTGGTTGCGTCCTGATTCGCGATTAGCGTTCCAGCGTCAGGTGCGTCAGACGCACAGAATGCATTGAACACAAGGTATAATTTTTGCTGATGTAAGTTGTAAGGGTGCCCAGCTGACGAAATGGGTTGCAGGGGACGTCCGGCCAACGAGATGCATTGTTGAGGGCATCCGCAGGACACCCGAGAGTAAACATCAGGATCTGGAGGTGGTGAGGGAAAAGGTCAAGGGCTGGAGCACGCCCGCTGGATGCGGGGAGATACTCGATGGGATTGAGAGGTAGCATGCAAGGGGGTGCATGGGGTGTAACGGGACGGTAGGGTTGTCTGCAGGGCGCAGGTTGATTTTTTTGGTGATGTAGAAGAGGGCAATGCGGGACGGAAAGGGCTCGACAATATTTTTTGTTCGGGTAGCAGAATGTTGCCAAGTCTACGATACTGCATTTTTGATCACCCCTAGAATAAGTTACACCTAAGGTATGGGGTATGGGCAGACATTTAGTATGTAGCGTAGAAACCTGAAATGGAAAAAGGTTTTTTTAAAAGATAAATAGATAAATAAATAATGTTTCGTACAGTCCCATTCCAAAAGTTCTCACACCCTAGTTGGTACTATCACAAATTTCCATACCAGATGTATTGTAGACCTTCCTGTCACAGTACCAGCCAGGGTGCGAGAACTTTTGGAACGAAGCTGTACACCCATGTCTAATAAGTTTCCGTACCCCTTGGCAACCATGCATAGCACCACTAGTTCAATACACTATTCACACAAAAGTTGAAATAAAAACTTAATTAAAAAGTTTGTAAATCTAAGTTAATAAAAGAATGTTTCTTTAAAATCTGATAATTTTGAGATAGAAATTGAAACCTAGAGAAAATCAAATGTATTGAATGTAAAATATTTGAGGTTTTGTAACTTGGGTTTTTGTAAATTTTTTTAATTTTTTTCAGGTAATTAAAATTAAATCTAGTGAAATGTAAGGGATACTAAGAAAGTTTATCTGTGATATTTTCATACATATATACTGATATTCTAACTGTCACTTTTATAGAATTAAAATATATACAATGTCTGAAATTGACTAGTTTACTTCAACCTTTAATATTTACTACTTCCATAAAACAATATCATATTAAATTAATTCTATAAGAATCATATTCTAGTCATACTAGTAATACTTTATCAGAGAGTATATAAAGTTTAAGTAATATGCCATATTGTTACTATAAGAAAATAGGACAAAATATAAAATTATATTAAACTCTAACCAGTAAATTGGGTAGGCTATATGTAAATACTACAACTCATACCTAGTAAAGCTTGACATTTACTTAGTATAATCAGTATAAAAGATA
>Ga0307513_10003617_pt1 | contig 20916 bp, 18 predicted proteins | sample 15_EM_MG_FD_202174 | JGI IMG/M metagenome (GOLD analysis project Ga0307513, IMG submission 202174) | Populus trichocarpa ectomycorrhiza microbial communities from riparian zone in the Pacific Northwest, United States - 15_EM | ecosystem: Host-associated > Plants > Roots > Unclassified | place...
CGGTGGTGCTGGCGGCATCGACCTTCACTGCGCCGTCCTCGATCAGCACGGCGGCGCGGTAGTCGACCGGCGCTGCCGGCGGCATTCCCGGCGGCGGCATCCCGCCCGAGGGCCCTGAAGCGCCTCTGGACGGCAGCTTCACGGTCGCGCCGCCCTCCTCCCAGATCTTGCCGTCGATGGTCTCGACCCACCACACGATGTCGACCAGGAAGGCGCCGTCGCGCACCTCCTTGCTCAGCACCTGCGACTTGACGATCGCCACGTCCTGCGTCAGCCCGTGCTCGGTGACGTGGCGGCAATTCAGGCCCGGCAGTTGGTCGAGAAAACGCACGGCGGCCGGGTTGGCCGGCGACGGCTTGCCGTAGGCCGCATGGGCCCGCGGGTCCATGATCGACCAGCGGATGTTGTGCAGCCAGCCCTTGTCGCCCATCCAGTTCGACAGATGGCGGATCGCCAGATCGCGGCCCACGTAGTTGACCAGCGGGCTGCGCTGTTCGCCGTCCTTGTGGATGTCGGTGGTGGTGATCGCGCCGGCATCGGGGGGCAGCGGGCTGACGCCGGTGCCGGCCGGCTGCGGCGGCGTCTGCGGCACGTAGCCGGCGCGCTCGGCGGTGCGCCAGATGCCGTCCCTGGCGCCGCGGATCAGCGTCGCGGCGGTCTTCGCTTCCATGATCTCGCGCTTCAGCGAGCGGCTGCCGCCCGAGCCCATGCCCCACGGCGGCACCGGCGCCACCGACGCGAGGATCGGGCCGTCGAGCGTGGTCGCGGGCCGGTCGCCGACCTTCACGTCCTCCCAGTACAAGGGCTCGGCGCCCTGGCGCTTCTCGTTGCGCCAGATGTCCTTGATGCGGTCCCAGTCGGCGTCGGTGTAGACATGGGCCGGGCGCGCGAGCCAGTCGGGCGCTTCCCACATGTCGAAGAAGCCTGGGTTCTTCGGCGCGTCGTTCGGATCCTGGTAGAGCTTGATGCTCTCGGTGACGCGGAACACCACGTCGTTGACCTTCTCGCCGCGCTGGTTGTAGATGCTGCCCTGGGAGTTGATCGCGATCGTGCGGTAGATCGAGCCGGCCGCGGGCGTGAGGTCGATCAGTTCACGCGCGTCGGCCACCAGGAACAAGGTGTCGCCCGGGTAGATCGGCCGGTAGGTCGTGACGCTGTGGTTGAGGTCGCTGACCAGCAGCGTGTCGCGGGCGGCCGGCGGGTACGGCACCATGAAGGTGTCGTCGTGCGCGGCAAAGGTCGGGAACGCCTGGATGTCGGAGAAGCCGGCCCCCCGGGCATACGCGCGATCGTTGCGCAGCGGGTTTTCGGGGTCGACCTTCGCGTTGTTGTAGCGCACCCAGTCTTCGCTGGCCTTGATCACCGGGCCCAGGCCCGGCGTGTCCTTCGGCAGTTCGCCGTTGATCAACTTCTGCACGTCGATCGGGCCGCGCGCCTGGAGTGCCGCGTTGGCCGCCAGGTACTGCTTCACCAGATCGGCCTCGCGGGGCGTGTACACGCCGGGGTAGAGCCGCTGGAATTTTTCGGCGGCAACGGGTCTGGGCGTCGGCACAGCGACCGGCATAACGACCGGCACCGTGCACGCGACGGACAGCGCGGCGAGCGTGAGCGCCAGGGCGTGCTTGGACAGGCTCCACCCGAGCGCAAAGGTCCTCACAACGGCCTCACGACGATCTGGCCGCGGTAGTCGCCTTCCCGCAGCGGCACTGCCACGCCATCGACGGTCAACGTTGCCGCGCGCCCGTCGGGCGAGAGCACGCGCGCGCCGGCGCCCAGCGTCAGACGGGTCAGGTACGACGCGCCCGTCACGGTCCAGCTCGAGCGTTGCAGCTTGACGATGACGCCGTTGTTGACGGCCGGTGCCGGCGTGTTGGTCACGCGGCCGAGCCATTCGTAGTCGGCGGCCGCGATCGTGTCCTTCAGGTGGCGCGCCGTGGCCGCGCTGACCACGCCGGTGAGCTGCGCGTCCTCGAGCGTGAGCACGAGGTTGGCGCCGGTGATCTTCGGCGGCTCGGCGCTCGGCCCGCCGGGGCCGAAGCCGCCACCGACCATCCTCGACCGTATCGCGTTGTAGAAGTCGCCCGTCAACGCGACCTTCGAGAAACGCGCCGTCATGTCGGTCTTGTGCGTCGCACTCAAGTCGAAGCCCGCCACTTTTTGCGGCGCCGTCGGCGGCTCGCGGAAGACGCCGGTGTTGGCCAACAGGCCCGCCGTCATCACCGGCCCGGGGTCGTCGTTGTCGATGGCCTGGAAGATGACGCCGTTGCGCGGCTTCAGCCTGGCGCCGCCGCTGCCGTCGACGTCGATGGCAATCGTCGCGCCCTTGTTCAGGAACACGGCTTCGCCGGTGTTGAATTCGGTGCCGTCGGCGATCTTCACCGTGGCATCGCCCCAGCTCATCACGCCGTAGCGCTGCGAGTTCACCACCGTCTGTGCGGGCTTCAGGGCCGCGAGTTCGGCGCCGCTCAAGCCGAGCCTCAGGTCCCGGTTGAGGCGCTCGAGCGTGTCCTGGCGGCTGGCCGCGAAGACCGCATGGCCGTCGGTGATGATGATGCCGTGCGTGGGAACGTCGATCGTGCTGCCGTAGAACGCGTTGCTCGAATTGCCGATCGCATAGGAGCCGTAGCCGCTGGCGCCGGTCAGCTGGATGCGGCTGTTGATGGCGGTCAGCTTCGCGTTCTGGCTGGCGTCGATCGACAGCACGCCCCAGCCGTCGGCGGCCAGGCGCGAGCCGATGTAGGTGCAGGTGGTGTCGTCGCCGAGCACGTTGGTCGCGCGCACGTTGCCGCGGATGCCGAGCATCCACGGCGCGTCCTTCATCTCGCCGGGCGTGACGTTGGATACATGGTCGGCCGGCAAGGTGCCGGTGAACGACATGATGTCGGCGTTCTTGACGATCAGGTTGCTGCCGCCGTTGCAGACCAGCGCGGTGCGCACAGCGCCTTGCGTGCGCAGCTTCGCGCCGTCGAGCACCAGCGTCGTGTCGCGGCCGTCGGACATGATCCCCGCGCCATAGCCGGCGAAGTCGTTGCCGCCGTTGCCGTTGAAGTCGAGTTCGATGTCCTTCAGCGTCCAGCGCCCGCCGGCGACGACGATGCCGTTGAAGTTGTCGCCCACCGAGCGCAGCCGCGCACCGCTGATCACACGGCCCTCGATTCGATAAGGCCCCGCGGCCGCCGGCACCGACTTGTTGGCCACCACGCCGCTGGCATCGACGAACAGCGCCTGGCGGAAGCGGTGCCTGTGCAATTCGGTGAAGCTCACCACGTGCTGGTCGGTCACCGTCAGCACGATGTCGCCGCGGTAGCTGCCGGGCTCGAGGCCGGTCTCGACGCCATCGACCGTCATCGTCAGGCTGCGCCCCGCCGGTGCGGCCACGGCGGCGCCGGGCTCGATGCGCAGGCTCTGCAGCGCGGTGGTTCGCTCGACGATCCAGGCTTCGCCGGCCACCACCCGCGGATTGCGGGCCGCAGCGGCAATCACGTCCGGCGGCACCGGGCCCGGCATCTGCGCGAGCACCGACGCGGCGGCCGCCAGCGCGGCGACGGCCGCTGCGCAGGCCATGAGGCGGCGACGCATCAGAACCTCGCCGTCAACACAGCGCCCACCGTGCGCGGCGCGCCGACGATCGTCGCGCCGGCGAAGTTGGCGACCTTGGGTACGTAGTCGGTCGCGTTCTTGACGTAGAAGTTCAGGCCCCATTTGTCGTCGGCGCTGCGGTACTGTGCCGACAGGTCGAGTTGCGAGTACGCCGGTTGCAGCGAGTCGGCACTCTCGTTGATCGAAACGTACTGCTGCGCGGTGTGGCGCGCGTCGGCACGCAGCGTGACGGAAGCGCCGCTGGCCATCGCCAGCGCGTGCTCGATGCCGAGCTTGACCGACGTCTTGGGTGCATGCGGCAACGGCAGCCCTTTGAGGGTGGTCGTTGTGTTGTCGAAGTTGGTGACCAACAGGTCGCCCAGCTTGGCATCGACATAGTTGAACGCGAAGCGCAGCATGGTGGCGGTGCCGATCTGCGCGCGGGTGTCGATCTCGAAGCCCTGGATCGTCTGCTGGGGCACGTTGCGAAAGTTGGCCACCAGGCCGCTCGCCGTGAACGCAAAGTCCACCGCCTGATAGTCGCGGTAGTCGTAGCGGAACAGCGCGCCGTTGACCTGCAGCGTGTCGTCGAGCCAGCGGCTCTTCAGGCCCAGTTCGATCGACTTCAACTTCTCGGCCACGAAGGTGCCGCTGCCCCCCGGCAGCGAGTTGAAGCCGCCCGGGCGGTAGGCGGTGGCGTAGGTCAGGTAGCCCATCGCAGCCTTCGACAGGTCGAACTCGGCGCCGAGCTTGCCGTCCGTGCTTTGCCAGTCGCCCACGCTCCCGCCGAGGGCCGTCTTCTGGTCGCGCGTGTGGCGCAGGCCGGCCACGGCGCGCAGCCCGGCCGCCACCGGTGCGATGGCCTGGCCAAACACCGCCTTCGAGGTGGTGGTGTCCCGGGTGCCCGGGGAGTCGCAGCTGACGTTGGCCAGGCAATGCTGGACGTTGAGCATGTCGTACCAGTACACACCGGCCACCCAGTCGATCAGCGAACCCGCCTTGGACGACAGGCGCGCTTCGACGCTCTTCTGGCGCGCGACCTCGGGGTCGGCGTTGTACTGCTCCTCGCTGCCCGGCGGGCGCGACGCGTCGAACTTGCGGTAGACGATGCCCGAGGCCGACTGGTGCGCCGGGATCACCGTCAACGAGGCGAAGCCCAGATCCTGGTCGAGTTGCAGGGTGCTCTTGGTGGCAACGTAGTCCTGGTAGCCGATCTCTTCGAGGCCGGGCGTCGGCGCCACTGCGGCCTGCAGCCGCGTGTCGGCGTTGTTCCAGTTGGCCTGCGGAATGAAGCCCGGGCCCTTGCCGCCGAGCTTGATGCGTTCGAAACCGGCGATCAGCCGCGTGCCGGTGGCCGGCTGGAACAACACCTTGACGCGCACGCCGTTCGCCTGGGCATCGTTGTAGCCGTCGCTCAAGTAGCCGTCGCGGCTGATCGACGCACCCGATATGCGGATCGCCAGCTTGTCGTTGACCGGCACGTTGACCCCGAATTCGCCGCGCATCAGGCTGTAGTCGCCGATCTCGAGCGAGGCATTGCCGGACGGCCCGCCGCGCAGTTCCGGATCGCGGGTGATGTAGTTGACCGCGCCGGCGGCGGCGTTGCGCCCGTACAGCGTGCCCTGCGGGCCGCGCAGCACCTCGACGCGTTCGAGGTCGAAGAAACCCAGCGTGCCCATCTCGGCGCGGAAGTTGTAGACGCCGTCGTAGTTGGTCGACACCGCCGACTCGCCCATGCCCGGCGGCAGGTCGGAGCCGATGCCGCGGATCGCGATCACGTTGCCGCGCGCCGCGCCCTGGACTTCGACGTTGGAGATGTTCTTCAGGATATCGGCACCGCTGCTCAAGCCCTGCTCGGCGATTTCGCTGCCGGTGACGGCCTCGACCGCGATCGACGTCTTCTGGATGCTCTTGCTCTTGCGTTCGGCGGTCACGACGACGGTCTCCAGCCGGCCCGTCTCGGCCTTGTCCTTGGCGGGCTCGGCCGCCGCCGGCGCTGCCGGCGTGGCCTGGGCCAGCGCAGACGAATCGACGAACAGCGCCGCGGTCGCGGCGGCCAGCGCGCAGAGCCGCATCGGCGGGAAGGTGTTTCTCATGCTTGTCTCCTGGGAACCAAAGTGCAGGCCGAGCGCGGCCCCGGCGTGCCGACAGGGCTCGCCGATGCTGTCGCGATAGGGGGTGAATCCGGCCCGAGGGTCAGTGGCGCTGCGTCGTGGTCGCCACCATGCCGCGCGCCTTGCGGTCGATGATCGAGCGCTGCCCTGCCGGTGTCAGCCGGGTTAGCACGATCATCCGGGTTAAGTCCGGTTAAGGCTCGGTTAAGGCCCGCCGCGCAGGGCTGCCGGCGGCAGCGGCAGGCGCAGGGTCAGCAGCAGCCCGCCGCCGTCGCGCAGGCAGGCCTCGATCGTGCCGCCGTGGGACTCGAGCGCGCGCCGCGCGATCGCGAGTCCGAGCCCGAAGCCCGGCATCGGCAGGGCCCCGTCGTGGCGAACGAAGGGCTCGAAGACATGCGCCAATGACTGCTCGGGCAGCCCCGGCCCGCGGTCGCCGACCGTCACCCGCAGCCAGGCCTGGGCGAGCTCGGCGCGCACATCGACGCGTGAGCCCGGGGCGGTGAATTTCACGGCATTGCGCAGCACGTTCTCGAAGGCGCGCAACAGCAACTCGCCGTTGGCCGGAACCAGCAGACTCGCCGGCGACGCGGCGAAGCTCAGCTCGCGCGCCGTGGCCCGGGCTTCGAAGCGCGCATCGTCTGCGGCCGAGGCCAGCAGCGCGATCACATCGACCTCGCGAACGCCACCGAGCGGCGCGCCGGACTCCAGCCGCGCCAGTGTCAAGACTTCGTCGACGAGGCCGTCCAGCCGCTCGACCTCGTGGTCGATGCGCGCCAGCGTCGCTTCGAGCCCGTCCGGCGAACGGCGCAGCAGCCCGGTGGCCATCTGCAGCCGCGCCAGCGGCGAGCGCAGCTCGTGCGACACATCGTGCAGCAGGCGCCGCTGCGCGCCCAGCAGGTCCTGCAGTTGCTGCGCCATGCGGTCGTAGTCGCGCCCGAGCTCGGCGAACTCATCGCGTTGGCGCCCCAGGCGCGGCGTGACCCGCTGTTCGAGGTCCCCCGCCGCCGCGGCGCCGAAGGCCAGGCGCAGCAGACGGATCGGCCGCGACAGCGACCAGGCCAGCGCGGCGCTGAACGCCATCGCGATCACGCCACCGGTCAGCACCGGCATCAGCACCGACTGCCGCACGCTGGGCGGTATGGGCGGCAGTTCGATGAAGGCAGGAAACAGGCGGGCGATGATGTTGATGCCCAGGCCGGTGAGCAGGGCCGTGAACCAGCAGGCCAGAAAGACTTTCCAGAACAGCCCTCCCGGATTGGCCAGCAGGCGACGGGCAGACATTCAGGGATTCAGTGCAGTTCGCGCACCAGCTGGTAGCCCATGCCGCGGATGGCGTGGATTCGCGAACGGCCCTCGGCCGTCGTGCCGAGTTTCTGGCGGATCGAACAGACGTGGACATCGATGCTGCGGTCGAAGCGGCCGATCTCGCGCCCGAGTGCGCGGCGCGACAACTGGTCCTTGCCGACGATCTGGCCGACCTCGCTCGCCAGCACCTCGAGTAGGTTGAATTCGGTCGGCGTCAGTGCCAGATCGGCGCCGGCCCATGACGCGCGCCGCTGTTCCGGCCACATCACCAGGGCGCCGGCGCGCACCACCGTCACTGGCTGCAGCGCGGGCGATTCCGGCTCGGTGCGGCGCAGGATCGAACGGATGCGGGCGGTCAGCTCACGTGGCGTGCAAGGCTTGGCGACGTAGTCGTCGGCGCCCGCTTCCAGGCCGGTGATGCGGTCGGCGTCGTCGCCGCGTGCGGTCAGCATCAGCACCGGGATCCGGCTGCGCCGGCGAATCCGGCGCAGCACCTCTTCACCGTCGACCCGCGGCAGCATCGAATCGAGCACGACCAGCGCGTATTCGCCGTCCAGCGCTGACTTGACACCGGCCGAGCCGTCGTGAACAGCGTCGACAGAGAAGCCTTCCTGCGACAGGTATTCACCCAGCATGGCTGTCAGGACCATGTCGTCGTCGACGAGCAGGACGCGGCTCAATCGGACGTCAGCACCGTGCATGGGACTCGATCGTCGGCGCCGAGAACTCGCGCCCGGTCACCGCTCTGGCATAAAGGTAGGCGTCGCGCACCTGTTCGCTCAGGGCGTCGAGATCCACCCGGCCGGCCGCGTCGCATGGAAAGGCGCAGCCCGACCCACCATCGACGATCGGGCGGAATCGAAGCAGAAAGCCTGGATCGCGGCTCTCGTGGTCCATCGCGGGTCTCCATCGGTGTAGGCCCGCCGCGCCAAGGGCCGGCGCGGCGGCGGTCCACCCCGGGCGCAAATCTAGCGGCCGACGCCCGGCTGCGCCAATCGAATATTCCGATGCGGGCCATCGCGTTGCGGCCTGCGCGCACTGACTCGACCTTGGGGTTCGATTCCCGAGTGGCCGATCCGGCGGGCCGCGTGTCGACCATTTCGAGCGGTCACTTTTTTGTACTCATGGCAAGCCCTTTCGGGTTCACCCGAATATGGTTGCCCGCGATGCCCCGCATCAGCAAAAACGATTGTGCGTTGACCAGGCCGCTGCCTACGATTGCCCGCACCGATGCTGCCGCGGGTCACCCGGCCCTGTCGCGGCGCCGTGGCCTCTCGTCGCACGGACCGCACGAACGCACTTCTGTCCAAAAGGCGCGCCATGAGCTTTGTTCAACCGCAAAGGAACGCCGCCGGATTCAGCGCCGGAATCGGCGTCGCCGTGGTCTTCCACATCGTGCTGTTGTGGGCGTTGATGAACGGTCTCGGGCGCAAGGTCATGCAGGTGATCAATGCGCCGATCGAGACCCAGATCATCGAGGAGCTCAAGCCGCCACCGCCGCCGCCCAAGGTGATCGAGATGCCGCCGCCGCCCAAGTTCACGCCGCCGCCGCCGGCCTTCGTGCCGCCGCCCGAGGTCCAGGTGCAGGCCCCGCCACCGCCGCAAGCCACGATCACCGCCACCGTCGCCGTGCCGCCGCCGGTGGTGGCGCCGGCAGCCCCTCGGGTCGAGGCACCACCGCCTGCTCCGGCGCCGGCACCGGCCCCGGCCCCGGTGTCGGCTTCGGTGGCGTGCTCCAACTACGACAAGGTCATGGGCGACGCCGGATTCCCACGTGAAGCGACCCGCGCCGGTCTCGAGGACGGCAATGCATTGATCCAGTTCACTTTGGGTGCCAGCGGCGAGATCAGGAACGTCACCGCCGTTCGTGCCTCGCATCCGGCATTTGCAAAAGGCGGCATGCGCGTCGTTGCCGATTACAAGTGCGCGGGTCAGGGCCGCGACATCACGGTGCAGGTGCCGTTTGTCTTCCGATCCAACTAGCGAACGTTCGGGCTAGCGCGTGCACCGCTCTCGCTCAACCCGTTTCATCTTCGACCCCGCCCGACCCCGCCCGACCCTATTCACGACGATTGGAAGAGACATGTCCATTGCCAAAATTGCCAAACGACTGACCTTGCTCCCCGCGACCCTGCTTCTGGTTGCCGGCCTGGCGCTGGGCACTGCGCCTGCGGCCTATGCGCAGACCGAAGCGGCGAAGCCGGCGATGGCCCCGCCGAACCCCGGGCCTCCCGAAGGCGCGCGGCCCGCCACCGATTCGCTCGACAACCCGTACGGCCTGAAGGCCATCATCGAGCACGGCGACCTCGTGTCCAAGGGCGTGCTCGGCCTGCTGATGATCATGTCGCTGGGCACCTGGTACGTCCTGGTCGCGAAACTGCTCGAGCAGCGCAAGTTGCTGAAGGAAGCCAAGGCCGTCGGCGCGGGCTCCGCCTTCTGGACCGCCGGCACGCTGAAGCTGGGCACCGACGCGTTGGCCAAGGAAGGCGCCTTCCGCTACATCGCCGAGACGGCTGCCGAGGCGAGCCAGCGACATGAAGGCGTGCTCGCGGGCGTCGACCTCGGTTCCTGGATCACGACCTCGCTCGAAGAGGCCGGCGAAGAAGTCGAGCACCGCATGCAGAAGGGCCTGGGCTTCCTGGCGACGGTGGGCTCGACGAGTCCGTTCATCGGCTTGTTCGGCACGGTGTGGGGCATCCTCAACGCGCTGACCGCCATCGGCGTGGCGGGCCAGGCGAGCATCGACAAGGTGGCCGGCCCGGTCGGCGAGGCCCTGATCATGACCGCCATCGGGCTGGCCGTGGCCGTGCCCGCCGTGCTGGGCTACAACTGGCTGGTCGGGCGCAACACGGCCGCGTTGCACTACGTGACGACGTTCGGCTCCAAGCTGCGCGCGACGCTGTTGGCCGCCCCGGCTCGCGCCTGAGGACGCTGCCATGAGCATGAGCGTGGGCGCTGCCAGGGGGCGGGGCAAGGTCAACTCGGAAATCAACACCACGCCGCTGGTGGACGTGATGCTGGTCCTGCTGATCATCTTCCTCATCACCATTCCGGTGGTGGTGAACTCGATCAAGGTCAGCCTGCCGAAGGAGTCCAACCAACCGCGCGCCAGCAAGCCGGAGAACATCGTCGTCTCGGTCGACAAGGACGGCGACATCTACTGGAACGATCTGAAGATTCCCAATCTGGCCGACCTCGTGGAGCGTTTGAAGAAGGAGTCGGTCAGGCTGCCTCAGCCCGAACTCCACATACGCGGCGATGGCGGGGCCCGCTATGAATCGGTCGGCCGAATCATCTTCGCCTGCCAGCGGGCCGGCATCGCCAAGGTTGCCTTCGTGATCGAACCGCCGCCGCGAAGCTGAGGAAACCAACATGGCAATCAGGAGCATGGGTTCAAAACGCGGCAGGAAAGCTCGACCCCAGGCGATGGGCGAGATGAACACCACACCGTTGATCGACGTGATGCTTGTCTTGCTGGTGATGCTGATCATCACGATTCCGATCCAGCTGCATTCGGTGGACCTGAACCTGCCCTCGGGCAAAGCCCCGCCGGCGACGACGGAGCCCGAGATCGTGCGCATCGACATCGACTTCGATGGCACGCTGCTGTGGAACGGCGAGGTCGTGGCCGATCGCGCGGCGCTGGAAGCCCGGATGAAAACGAGCGCCGCGCAGGCGCTTCAACCCGAAATCCATCTGCGCCCCAACAAGCTGGTCAACTACGACCGCGTCGCGGCGGTGATGGCCTCGGCCCAGCGGCTGGGGCTGAAGAAGCTGGGCATGGTCGGCAACGAGCAGTTCATCAAGTGAGCGCGATGAAAAAACAAACACGAGGGCTGGTGCTGGCCACGCTGCTGCTTGCGGGCCTGGCCCAGGCGCAGGAAGCGCTGCGCCCGGAGATCGGCAAACCGCTGCAGGCCGCGCAGGAGTTGATGAAGGCAGGCAAGTACAAGGACGCGCTGGCCAAGGTGCGCGAAGGCGACGCGGTGGGCAACCGCACGCCCTACGAGAACTTCATCCTCGACCGCATGCGCGGCAGCGCCGCCGCCGGTGCCGGCGACGAAGCCACCGCCACCAAGTCCTTCGAGGCCGTGCTGGCCAGCGGGCGGCTGCAGGCGGCCGAGAGCTTGCAGATGCTCGAGGCCCTGGCGGGCACCGCCTACCGCGCCAAGGACTACGCCCGTGCGATCGAATGGTCGCAACGCTATTTCAAGGAAGGCGGCAGCAGCGCCCAGATGAGCAGTCTGCAGACCAGTGCCCACTACCTGAGCGGCGACTACGCCGGTGTCGTCCGCGACATGCAGCAAAAGGTGCAGTCCGTCGAGCGGGCCGTACCCGTGGTCGACGAGACCACGCTCAGGATGCTGGCGGCCAGCCATGCCAAACTGGGTGACGAGGCCGGGTACCTGAACACGCTCGAGAAGCTGCTCATCCACCATCCGAAGAAGGACTACTGGGCCGACATGTTGGCCCGCATCCAGAACAAGCCGGGCTTCTCGGACCGCCTGCTGCTCGACGTCTACCGGTTGCAGCTCGCCACCGGAACGCTGGACGATCCGGCGCAATACCTGGAGATGGCGCAGCTCGCACTACAGGCGGGGCTGCCGGCCGAGGCGAAGAAGGTGGTCGACGCCGGTTACGCCGCCGGCAAGCTGGGCACCGGCGCGGAAGGCCCGCGCCACCTGCGGATGCGCGACATGGCCTACAAGCAGACCGCCGAGGACGACAAGTCGCTCAGTGCCGATGTCGTCGGCCGCAACCCGGAGGCGCTGGTCAACGTCGGCCAGGCGCTGGTTGCCGCGGGCCGCGTCGACAAGGGCATCGAACTGATCGAGCACGGCATCGCCAAGGGCGGCCTCAAGCGCGCGGAGGAAGCCAAGCTCCACCTCGGACAGGCCTACCTGAAGAGCGGCAACAAGGCCAAGGCCGTCGAGATGTTCAAGACGGTCAAGGGCGCCGATGGCATTGGAGACCTGGCGCGGCTGTGGGCGATCCAGGCCGGCCGCTCCTGAGAGGCTTTTGAGAGGCTGAGACGGCGCGGCCGCAACGGCCACGCCTCGGCGATCAGCCGATGTGCGCGTAGCGCGCTTCGCGTCCCTTGCCCTCGACGCTGAGGTCGGCGAACGGGTTGCGCCCGGTGTCGGTGACGACCTGGTAGAGCTTGTACAGCTGCGGCAGGAACTTCTCCCAGTTGCCGATCTCCTGCCCGGCATGGGCGGCCCAGACCTTGCCCATCGCTTCGTCTTCCTGCTTGCGCGTGCCGATCGCCGAGCTGCGGCCGACGACGCCGACGTCGCTGGCCGACCACTGGTGGACGCGATAACCCATCGGGTCGCCCTTCTTCATGTCCTCCTCGGTCAGGCCGAGGCCGGCAACGATCATCACGTGCCGGTGACTGATGACGTCGCGCACATGCGGCGGCACGTCGGCGAAGCGCTCGAACCGGATGTACAGGTTCTGGCGGCGGCCGTCGCTCCAGGTCTGCGGCGCGTTGTGAATGGCACCGAACGGGTCGCCGTGCTTGGGCGGCAGCGGCCACTCCAGCGGCTCGTGCTGCTCGGGATGCCAGAGGATGAAACCCTTCTCCATGTTCATCCAGAACCAGTCGATCATGCGCGGCGTGACGCCGTCGAGCTGCCAGTCGAAGTGGGTCCCGAGGGCGTCGTAAGTGGGTTTGATATCCATGTTGATCCTTTGACAATGAGCGAACGTGACTGGCGGGACCGGTTCCCCGTCGGGGCGGGCCAGCGAATCCGCCGAGCCTAGCGCGCCGCCCCAGCGGGCACCAGCCCGTTTTTGCGATGGCTGGCATCACCCCGCGCGATGGCGTGCACCCTCAATCGGCCTTGCCGATGTAGAGATGGCGCAGCCGCGGGTCGTCGCGCACCGCCGCGGCGTTGCCCGACAACGCGATGCGCCCGTGCTCCATCACATGCACCTGGTCGGCGATGTTCAGCGCGCGTTCGACGTCCTGCTCGACCACCAGCATCGTCATCCCGGCGCGCTTCAGTGCGGCGAGCGCTTCATACAGGCGGTCCATCACGACCGGCGCCAGACCGAGGCTGATCTCGTCGAACACGATCAGCCGCGGCCTGGCCATCAGTGCGCGGCCGATCGCCAGCATCTGCTGCTGCCCTCCGGACATCGACGTGCCCGCGTTGCGGCGGCGTTGCTTCAGGTCGGGGAACAGCGTGTAGACCCGCTCGAGCCGTTCGGCCAGCTCAGCAGGCGGCACACGCCGCGCGGCCAACTGCAGGTTCTCCTCGACCGAGAGCGGCGCGAAGATGCGCCGGCCTTCCATGCACTGCGCGAGGCCGAGCGCGGCGATGCGGTGCGGCGGCCAGCCGGTGACCGCTTGGCCGTCGATGAGGATCTGCCCGACACTCGGCCGGATCGCCCCCGAGAGCACCTGCGCCAGCGTGGTCTTGCCGGCGCCGTTGGTCCCCAGCACCGCCACGGTCTGGCCCGGCAACACGGCGAGATCGATGCCCTCCAGAACGCGGGCCTGGCCGTAGCCGGCGTGCACGCCCTTCAATTCGAGCAGCGGTGCAAGAGCCGGTGCAAGAGCCTGGGCCGCGACCGGCATCGGTGCCGCCACTTCGCGCTGCGGCGGGCTGCCCGAGGCGCCGGCCGTGCCGAGGTAGACCGCCGCCACGTCGTCGCTGGCCAGCACGTCGCCGGTCCGCCCTTCCGCGAACTGGCGGCCGAAGTTGATCACCAGCAGCCGTTCGCAACACTCGCGCACCACGCGCAGCACATGCTCGATGATGACGATGCCCTGGACCTGGCCGCGCAACGAGCGGATCAGCGTGATCAGCTCGGTGACTTCGGCATCGACCAGCCCGGCGCCGACTTCGTCCAGCAGCAACAGCTTCGGGTCGAGCGCCAGCGCACGCGCCACTTCGAGCCGCTTGCGGCGCAGCAGGGGGAGCGTTCGGGCCGGCAGGTCGGCGGCATCGGCCAGGCCGGTGCGCGCGAGCACGGCATCGCAGGCGGCCAACGCATCGGCCTTGCGCGCGAAGGGGTGCAGGCTGTAGCGCGCCGCGAGCAGGTTCTCGCGCACCGTCATGCCGAGAAAGGGCCGTGGGATCTGGTAGGTGCGGCCGATGCCGCGGCGCGCCCGCTCGGCCGCCGGCAACTGCGTGACGTCCGCGCCGTCGAATTGCACCGTGCCGGCATCGGCCTTCAGCGCGCCACCGAGCAGGCCGATCAGGGTCGACTTGCCGGCGCCGTTCGGTCCGATGATGCCCAGCACCTCGCCACGCTGCACTTGCAGCGAGACCTCGTCGGTCGCGACCACGCCGCCGTAGCGCTTGACCAGCCCGGCCGCTTCGAGCAGCGGCTGGCCCACCGGCGAAGTCATCGGCGGCCCCGGCGCTGCGCGAGCGCGCTCGGCAAGCCGGCCAGCCCCTGCGGCGCGAAGCGGATCACGACGATCAGGATCAAGCCGTTGAGCGCCAGGTGCAGCGCCGGCCAGTCGGCCAGCAGCTCCGACAGCGCCACCAGGAACACGGCGCCCAGAACCGGCCCGGCACGCAGGCCCTGGCCGCCGATGACGACGATCGACAGAACCGCCACCGTCCACTGCACGCCGAAGGTGCCGTAGGGCTCCACCGCGCCGAGCTTGAGGGCCTGCAGCGCCCCGGCCATGCCGGTCAGCCAGCTCGCCACCACCAGCGCGAGCAGCTTGATCCGAAAGGCGCGGACCCCGATCTGCGCCGCGGCGTCCTCGTCGTCGCGCACGGCACGCAGCAGGATCGAAAAGCGCGAGCGGGTGGCCAGCGCCATCACCAGCGTCGTCACCGCGAGCAGCGCCAATGCCATCAGAAACAAGGATTGCAGACTCGGCGCATCGCCGGCCAGGAACAGCCCGGTGGCGCCGCCGAACGCGGTGTTGTTGATCATGAACAGGCGCAGCGCCTCGGCCAGCGCCAGCGTGCCCACCGTGAAGTACAGCCCACGCAGACGGAACAACGGGCGCGACATCAGTGCGGCCAGTGCCGCCGCCGCCAACCCGGCCACCGGCACCGCCAGCGCCGGCGGCACGCCCAGTTGGTTGGCCAGGCCGACCAATGCATAGGCGCCGACGCCGAAGAACGACGCCGTGCCCAGCGACACCAGGCCGCCATAGCCGGCGAGCAGGTTCCAGGCTTCCGCCAACGAGATCAACAGCAGCAGCCGGAAGCCCAGCTCGAGTGCGTAGTCCGACATCAGCGTGCCGTTGCGGCAACGATGCCTTGCGGCCGGAATGCCAGCGCCAGCAGGAACAGCACCAGCCCGACCAGGTCGCGATAGCCGTCGCCCAACACGAGCGCTCCCGCGCTCTGGAGCACGCCCAAGGTCAAGCCGGCGACCAGGGTGCCGAAGACGTTGCCGATGCCGCCGAGCACCACGACCGCGAAGCTGACGAGCAGCCACGTGGCGCCCGTGTTCGGCGTGAACGAGAACGCCGTGCCGACCAGCACGCCGCCCATCGCCGCGCAGGCGGCGCCGAGCGAAAAGGTCAGCGCGTGCACGCGGCCCACGTCGACCCCCAGGGTCGCGGCGGCCACCGGGTCGGCCGACGCCGCGCGCAGGTCGCGGCCGAATGCCGTGCGCGACACCAGCAGGTGCACGGCCGCCACTGCAACCACCGAAACGACGAAGCCGATCAGGTAGGTCAGCGGCACCGTGATCGGCCCCCATTGCAGCGGCCGGCCCGCATAGGGCGTGTCGATGGCCCGCGTGTCGGCACGAAACGCCAGCAGGTACAGGTTCTGCAGGACGATCGATACGCCGAACATCGTCATCATCGGCGCCTCCATGCCCTGGCCCGCCAGCGGCGCGACGAGCAACCGGTGCAGCGGCAGCGCGATGACGGCCATCGCGACGGCGACGACGCCCAGGCCCGCGAAAGGATCGATGCCGGTGGCCTGCGTCAGGAAGTAGCCGAGGTAGGCCCCGCCAACCAGCAACTCCCCATGCGCGAGGTTGACCAGGCGCATGACGCCGAGCGCGATCGACAGGCCGAGCGCGATCAGCGCCAGCATGCCGCCGAGCAGCAGGCCGCCGACAAGTCCGCTGGCGACGAGCTCCAGGCCGGGCATCGGATCGTGGCTGTTCGGCCGTCAGTTGCCGGCCGGCAGCGGAAACACCAGCTTGCCGTTCGCCCGCTCCTTGGGCCACACGACCACGGCCTTGCCGCCTTGCCACTGCACCATCGTGATGGGGATGCGCGAAGCATGTTCGGCATCGAACTTCACCGGACCGACGACGTAGCTCTTGTCGGTCTTGCCGATCGCCGCATTGATCTTCTCGCGGTCGAGCGCACCCGCGGCGGCGATGGCGTCGAACAGGACCTGCGCCGCGGTGAACGAGTCGGCGATGTGCTGGCTCTGGGTCTGCTTGGCCTCGGCCTCGAAGCGCTTGCCCAGTTCAGCCGCCCCCGGATAGGGAAAGCTCGGATCCCAGTAACCGCCCACCAGCACGCCGTTGGCGAGCTTGCCCAGCGCCTGCGCGAACTGCTCCGGCTCGGCGCCTTTTTCCATCACCAGCAGCTTGGGGGTGTAGCCGGCCGCGGCCATCTGCTTGCGCATCGTGATGGCCTGCGGCGGAATCGCATCGGCCAGCACGATCTCGGCGCCGGCGCCTTTGGCCTGGCCGATCATCGCGCCGAACTGCTGCGTGTCGACCGGGAACGAACTCGCGGTGGTGATCGTGTAGCCGCCCTTCTTCGCCTCGGCCGGCCAGATCTGGCCGCCGACGACCTGGCCGTCGGGCCCGTTGTCGTGAAAGACGGCGATCTTCTTGTTCGTCTGCAGTCCGTAGTCGGCCATCATCCGGAACGGGGCGCTGCCGAGATCGCCTTCCTCGAAGAAGATCGCCCAGGCGTACTGCCATTTGCGCACGGATTTGAAGGCGCCCAGCGGGTCGCAGCCGGCCACCAGCGGCACCTTGCGGCGCTCGGCGACCAGCGCGCCGGCATTCACCAGTGCCGGCGTGCACGAGCCCAGCATGGCCAGTGCGCCGTCGCGCGAGATCAGCGTCTCGGTGTTGCTGGCGACGACGTTGGGATCGGTCTTGTCGTCGCGCAGGACGAGCTTGATCGTGTACTTCTTGCCGCCGACCGCGAGCCCGCCCGCCCGGTTGACTTCATTGACTGCGGTTTCGTAGCCCCACTTCTGGTAGGCGCCGAAACCGGCCAGCGGGCCGGACAGCGGCAACGAGGCGCCGATGACGATTGAATCGGCGGCCTGCGCTTGCGCGACCGGCGCTGCCAGCGCGGCGAACACAGCCACCGCGACGGCCCGAAAGGCGGACGAAGGGTTCATCGCTGCGGCCCTCGATCAGAAGGCCACGTTGTCGCCGCCCTTGAGCGCCAGCATCTCGCGCGCCTCGGCCGGCGTCGCGATCTCGTAGCCCAACTCGCTGAGGATGCGGCGGATCTTCTGCACTTGCGATGCGTTGTCCGGCGCCAGCTGGCCACGGCCGAGCGTCAGGCTGTCTTCCAGCCCCACGCGCACGTTGGCCCCCATGATCGCGGCGTAGGTCAGCAGCCGCATCTGGTGCCGCCCCGCCCCGAGCACCGACCACTGGTAGTCGTCGCCGAACAGGCGATCGGCCGTCTGCCGCATGAAGGCCACGTTGTCCGGGTCGGGCCCGATGCCGCCGAGGATGCCGAAAATGGTCTGCACGAAGAACGGCGGCTTGACGAGCCCGGCGTCGACGAAGTGCGCCAGGTTGTACAGGTGGCCGACCTCGTAGCACTCGAACTCGAAGCGCGTCCCGCAGCCATCGCCCAGGTCCTTCAGGATGTGGCGGATGTCGCGGAAGGTGTTGCGGAAGATGATGTCCTCGGTACCTTCCACATAGTCCTTCTCCCAGCCGTATTTCCAGTCCTTGATCTTGGCGGCCACCGGGTGGATCGAGAAGTTCATCGAGCCCATGTTCAGCGATGCCATCTCGGGCTTGAAGCGCAGCGGCGGCGCCAGGCGTTCTTCGAGCGTCATCTTGGTCGAGCCGCCCGAGGTGATGTTGATGACCGCGTCGGTGGCCCGTTTGATGACCGGCAGAAACTCGCCGAAGATGTCCGGGTCGGCGCTGGGCCGGCCGTCGACCGGATCGCGCGCATGAAGATGCAGGATCGCCGCTCCGGCCTGGGCGGCGGCGATCGCCTGCGCGGCGATGTCCGCCGGCGTCAGCGGCAGGTACTGCGACATCGTCGGGGTGTGGATGGCACCGGTCACCGCGCAGGTGATGATGACCTTCTGGGGCTTTTTGGCCATTGCAGTCTCCTCTGTTCGTTCAGCGGCCCTCGGCCGCGTTCATCGCCATCAGGTGCTTCAGCACGCGAGCGCGCAGTTCGGCCTGCTGCTCGGGCGTCCAGCGGCGGAAGCCCTCACCCGATTTCATGCCGAGCCGGCCACTGTCGACGAGTTGCTTCAGGTACGGCGATGGTCCCGGCGTCGCGTCGATCGCCGGCAGCACGGTCTGGTGGATCGCCAAGGTCAGGTCGGTCCCCACCAGGTCGGCGTTCTCGAGCGGGCCGAGCACCGGCAGCCGCCGGCCGAAGCTCGCCTTGACGACGGTGTCGACGGTCTCGGCGTCGCACACGCCGTCGGCCACCAGTGCGATGGCTTCGCGCCACAGCGCGTGCTGCAGGCGGTTGCCGATGAAGCCGGGAACGTCCTTCTCGACCATCGCCGGCGTCTTGCCGACCGCCGCCAGCAGGTCGAACATGCGCTTCGCGAGCGCCGCATCGGTGTGCGGCGTCTTGATCACCTCGACCAACGGCACCAGATAGGGCGGGTTCCACCAGTGCGTGCCCATCGCGCGATGGCCCGTGCGAAGGCCTTGCATGATCTGCGTGATCGGGATCACCGACGTGTTGCTGGCGAGCAATGCATGCGCCGGCGACAGCCGCTGCAACTGCTCGAACAGCTGGCGCTTCCAGTCGAGGTTCTCCGGGCCGGCCTCGAACACGACGTCGGCATCGCCGACCGCATCGCCGAGTTCGGCGATGCCGTGCACGCGCGCCGCAGCGGCCGGGTCGAGGCCCAGGTCGCCGAGGTTGCGCGCAACACGCTCGCGCAAGCTCGCCAAGGCCTCGGCGTTGACGTCGTACACGTTCACGTCGTGGCCGGCAACCGCGAACACCTGGGCCACGCCATGCCCCATCAGGCCGGCGCCGATGACGGCGATGCGCTCCTTCGTGCTCATCGTCATGGCTTTGTGCTCCTCAGACAGGCTTGGGGATGTTCCAGCCCGACAGCCCCTGCGCGTACACGGCTGCCTCCAGGCTGCCCGGGTCGAGCACGGCGGACCGGGGGCTGCTGCGCTCGCCCAGTGTGTAGTCGTAGACCACGCGCTCCGTCGTCACCATCGAAAAACTGTCCGCGGGGTCGACGAACTCGGCCTCGCTGGCCGACAGCGCATCGCGCCAGGCCGGGTCGCGCGCCAGGCGCGCCAGGTCGTCGACGTTGCGGAACCAGAACTCCTCGACCGCCGAGTGGCCCTCGGTATCCCCGGCCGCGAACAGCGAACCGCTGAAGTTGCCCGCTTCCACCTGCAGCTTGCGGTTCTGCACGTAGCGGCGAATCAGCGGCTGGCTGCGGTTGAGCCGCTCGATCGTCTGGGCATGGGGGCCGGACCAGGCCGCATTGAACTGATCCAGCGTCAGCGTCGGCTTGCGCTTGAGGAAGTGAACCAGCTTGACGCCGCCCCGGCCGCGCTCGAAGCCCTGCTCTTCGAACAGGATTTCCGGCCGAGCGAGCATCAGCACGAAATTGCCGTCACCGAACTTGTGCGGCTGCATGCGCACCACGTAGTCTTCCACGCGGGTGCTGGCGAGAAAGTCGTCGTAGGTCTCGATCAGGTGCTCGGCCATGTTGTCCCAGGCCATCCCGGACAAGGGGTGCCGCAGCATGTCGGCCGTGATGTCGCTGACCGAGTAGTGCTGCACGTAGCGCTTGAACAGCTGCATCACCTGCGGCGTGCTGATCATCAGCGCGACGTGGATGATGCCCCACTCGTAGAAGTAGCGCTCCTGGGTGTGCTCGGGCTTGCGCCGGGCAGCGATGATGAAGTTGATCACGATGGTTCCTTCCGCACGGACGCCTGCGCCTGTCTTGGGGGGTTCCGGGCGTGCCTGCGCTTCCATCTGGCACGCCGAGAACGCTCCCATGCGGCGATCCTAGGAATTCGAACCCGCCCCGGCGAATCGATCTTCGTGATGCCCCCCATCGGCATTCGCGATTTCCTCGATTCGCCGGAACCGTTTAGCCTGCGGCCCCAGGAGACAGCCCACACACAATGAGCAGCAGCTATGACGTCGTCGCGATGGGCGCCGGCCACAACGGCCTGGTCGCCGCGGCGTATCTGGCCAAGGCCGGCAAGAAGGTGCTGGTGCTCGAGCGCAAACCCTACCCGGGCGGCGGCGTGTCGACGCAGCAGCTCAACACACCGGGCTACTGGCACGACGAGCACTCCAGCGTGCACATCATGATCCAGGGCAACCCGATGCTGCGGCAGGACGAACTGGGCCTGATCGCCGAGCACGGGCTGAAGTACCACTACTCGCCGGTGCCGCACGCGACGATCTTTCCCGACCAGTCGGTGCTCTACACCTACAAGGATGTCGACAAGACCTGCGAGTCCTTCGCCAAGGTCTCGGCGAAGGACGCCGAAACCTACCGCGGCTTCGTGAAGATGAGCCAGGGTGTGCTGAAGATGTTCATGCCCGGCCTGTACGCGCCGCCGCCGCCGCTGGGCGAACTGGTGGCGATGCTCGACCGCAGCGACGAAGGCCGGCTGATGCTGGACTACATGAACCGCGACTGCCTCGACCTGGTGAACCAGCTCTACGAGAGCGACCGCATCAAGATCCACCTGCTGCGCCTGGTCAGCGAGAACCTGCAGTGCCCGAACGAGCTCGGCACCA
>Ga0307513_10003618_pt1 | contig 20914 bp, 24 predicted proteins | sample 15_EM_MG_FD_202174 | JGI IMG/M metagenome (GOLD analysis project Ga0307513, IMG submission 202174) | Populus trichocarpa ectomycorrhiza microbial communities from riparian zone in the Pacific Northwest, United States - 15_EM | ecosystem: Host-associated > Plants > Roots > Unclassified | place...
CACAACCTCACTCTAGATGAGGTTCGATTAGTCTCGATGTCATTGTGGCCATCGAACGGGCCCTGCTCGAGCAGGGGACACCGTGGGAAAAATTCCCGACATGAAGGAAGAGGAAGAAGAGGGGATGCCTGCGCAACACGTGTAAGATCCATTTCGGATTGTTACCGGGCCCCAGATATTGCGAGCTCTGGAACCGACAAGCATATAGATGCCTCATACACGGCTGTATATTAACATCATAACAAAAATGTTGTCGGCGGCACGGTTGCGGGCTGTACCCTAGGTCCTCAGGACGGAGGCTTTTACGCATCCTTTGATCCCGCACTCCCGCTACCACTCTTTCCTGTGTCAAACCTCCGCCTTTGTCACCGAATCGCCACATCTCACTATTTTAATCCCTTCGCACCCCAATTCGTCCCGCGTCTCTGTTTCTCAATGCCTTGCATCGCCCTCCTCAGCTTACCGGAGTGTTCAATCCACCCCATACTCTGCACGTGTGCTGGATGCCGACGCCTGGGCTGCTCCCCTAGTATCACCATCAATACATCCCCGCCTTCCTAAACCCAGCCCGATCGTACCCTCATCATCAGCGCCAGGCTCCGTCCTGCCGCCCCTGGTCCAGTACTGAGGTGTTTTAGCCAATTCATTTATCCGCGTCCTGGACTGAATCATCCGCCCGGGTTTCCTGGACAACCCGGGCGTTCAGCCGCTGACGGAACACCGTCTCTGGAGCACTTAATGAACAATGGCGTGAAGTCAGCAGAACCGCATCTTGCCTTCCGCCAGTTATACTTCTATTGTATAGAGAAACCCACATACACTTTCCTCGAGCGCCGCGCCGCCGCTCCACAGAGCCCCGACCTCCCCTTCGCTTATCCACGACTATATGCATACGCTCTCGTAAGGTGAGAATTCTGGCGCCGAACCTTGACGTTGATGGTCAAATCTCCGGCTCGCCGAGAGACATGATTTACCTCCGAGAGGACTTGCTCCCCACCTGGTCCAATCGATCGTCCCTCTTCCCTACGTCCGACTTTAGCATCCCTGTCTTAACCGACCCCGGCACAGAGCTGCCCGGACTTTGTGTGTTCCCAAAACATCAAACGTCAACCTGGGCACCGTACGTGTAAGTTCTGTAAGAAGCTAGTCGATGCCACCGAGTTCCAGGACTCGTACGTTAGATTTCAAGTAATCTCTTTCCGAGAAATATCATCTCAACTTTTGTTAGCCAATGGAGCGAGAGGCGCTGGGACAGAAGACTGCCTCAAGGTTAATATATACGCTCCGTTCTCGGCCGGCAGTGGGCCTAGGTAGTCACAAGAGCATCATCCATGACACCTTGGACAATCCACTGAGGAATGATTTTTGGCAGTTCCTGTCCTCGTGTTCAATTACGGTGGTGCGAGAGTCTATCGAAACCACGCCACCTTATCATGCGATCTCTGGATACGTCGGAGCAGTGGTATTCATTGTGTCCATGCGTTACCGTCCCAATTCCATCCGGTTCATGAATACTCTAAATTTCTCCACGAGTGGTCTCGTGGACATCAATGTTGGGCGGGAAACTCAGCACGGATGCCCTCACTCACGCTGCTTGCCGATTTACCCCTGTGGCCCTAGAATTGCTTTGGGGTGACGCCGATGCTATAACGCTGGTCCATGTGGTCTACGCAATGCCTCCCACACAGCCGTCGATGAAGAGATCTTCTCCGCTACCCTGGGCTGTTGTTCGCTGGAGGGAACTTCGCTCGAGTCCACTTCGTCGAATCGTGGAACATGCGACAGGGGAATGTCCCTTCCTTTTTGGTATTTTATGCGCGTGGGTGGTGTTGTATTCCACGTTCTCATCTCACGGAAGTCGCTTTCGCTGAAGAACTGATTGCCTATCGGGCATTGTTCGTCAACACCGATGAACCGAACAAGCGCGAACCTCTAAGGACCCCCCCTGGGAGAATCACTCGTTTGGAGGTGCCGTGCGATTAGCCCTTACGGAGACCTTCACGGAAAAGGGCGTAAGCAGTGCTGAATGGAGTAGCCTGACGGGGGGTGAGCGGTGTAGGTGGTTGAACACGGTTGTTGGCCTCGCGTATAACACTTACAGCATCAGTTCACTGCGTCCTATCTGCGTTCAAATCATTGCTGTGCGTACGGCACTCTCGTTCATTAATGTGACGATGCGCTTGGTAGGTTGTACGGGACCGCCCCAGAAACGTATCTGCCTCGCATAATCGATAGGGGTACTCGACAATATTAAGAACGCGTTTTGCACTCTACTGTTTCAGAAACACGAGTTATCTTTGCAACCCGAAGAAACCGGGGCAATGAACGCGTTTGTCACGTGCATCAAGTTCAACAAGGGGTGACTCAATCAGGGGTCGCGCAGCTTCCTCTTGTTTGATTCTGTTTGTCAACGACGTTCCGGACCCACCGACCGAAACCCTGACGGGCGCTTTGGCTTCCCTTCGCGTTCGCGACCTACCTAACCTAAGGGTATTCCGCTATGCCCACGACGCCAGAGGCCGACGCGTCAAAGCCTCGATCCTCAAAGAAGCGGAAATCGGATGGTTGTGATTCCGACAGGCCAGCGAAACAGTCAAAGAAGATCAACAGCTACTTTTCGCAACTGTATCCAGTTTCTTCGAACTCGAAAGAGAGCGAAAGTCAACCTGTGCCACTTAACGACGAACAGAAGAGGGTGTTGGATATGGTGGTGGACGAGGGGAAGAATGTCTTTTTTACTGGAGCTGCTGGTACATGATTCATCCACGCTCACACCATACCGTATTTTCACGCGTTTCCCTTTGCTGATTTGGTGTCTTTGGTTGACAAGGAACCGGAAAATCGCTACTGCTTCGAGCTATCATCGCTGCCCTTAAGAAGAAACATGCAAAGAAACCGGCTGTCGTTTCTGTCACAGCCAGTACAGGGATGGCTGCTTCAAACATCGGTGGTACGTTCTTCCCTCTTATTCGGCCCGCTTATATTATACATTTAAAGTCTTTACGGCATCTGTTGCGGTTCGATCTCCTGACTCGGTTGCATCATGTTCGGCAGGTATGACTATCCATTCCTGGGGAGCGGTCACGCCAGGTCAAAGCGATCTTGATAAACAAATCAAATGCATACGGAAATGTAAACCCGCGCTCGGCCGGTGGAGAACAACTAAGGTGTTGGTCATTGATGAGGGTGAGCACCCCAATTCCAGACCCTTCCTAACTATGTGGAAGTAACCCGGATCTAGTTTCCATGGTGGACGGCCACTTATTCGAAACCCTCTCATTAATCGCTCAAAGTCTGCGGAAGAGCACTGAACAGCCATTTGGTGGCATACAGGCACGTCACGATCGTCCACGAATCTGCGGTGTAGACTTCATGCATGTGCTCCACAGTTGGTCATTACGGGCGATTTTTTCCAATTACCCCCGGTTACTAAAGGCAACACCGAACCGTTCTTCGCTTTCGAAAGCCCGGAATGGAAGAAGTCCATCGAGCATACAGTCACCCTCACACACGTATTTCGGCAGAAAGATCACAGTTCGTCGTCGCGCAGTTTCCTGGCCGTAGTCAGGTTCCTGACACCCTATTACTATTATAGAGTTTGTCGACCTGCTCAATTCCTTGAGAATGGGCATCGCTTCTCAGACTGCCGTTGCAACGTTCAACGGACTAAGACGGCCACTTCCCGCGACCGACGGGATCGTCCCAACCGAGCTGTTCCCACTCAGGAACGAAGTTGACAGCGCGAACAAGACAAGGCTGGACGCACTGAAGACGAAATCACAGATCTATGAATCTCGGGACACCGGGACCGCGACGGATGAACGGAGGACGGCAATCCTCAAAAACATGGTTGCACAACGAGCCCTCGAAATCAAAGTCGATGCTCAAGTCATGCTCATCAAGAATGTGGATGAGAACCTCGTTAACGGATCCGTCGGACGGGTATTAGGATTTTATATGGTTTCTGAGGTCTGTGGCTCCGGCGGGGAAATCACTTCCAAGGGTGGAAATGGGTTCATCAGGAAAGTGCTTCTCAATGACGACGGGAAAACACCAGTACAGAAAAAGGTAGCGGAGAGGGAGAACGAAGGTGTTGACGAGAAACCAAAGCCAAAGAGCAGTTCTCAAGAGTCAACCGAGAAGTTTCCACTCGTGGAGTTCCGGACGCCATTAGGTAAGGAGGTCGTACTTGTGGGCCGTGACGAGTTCAAGGTCGAAGAAAACGATGGGACTGTTGCTGCTCGACGTGTCCAAGTAGGTGCCATTCCCATGTGCGGGTCCGAGAGTGCTGACAAGAGGGTCTAGATCCCGTTGGTTCTCGCTTGGGCGATGTCAATACACAAGAGCCAAGGCCAGACACTCCAGTATGTGAAGATAGATCTTGCCAAAGTCTTCGAAAAGGGTACGACCTCCCTCTTGGGTTTTTGTGTCCTAGTGGTACCTAACATCGTTGATCGTAAGGTCAAAGTTATGTCGCCTTATCGCGGGCGTCCTCGTTGGAGGGACTGCAAGTCATTCACTTCAACCCAATGAAGGTGAGTCCCTCAAACACTTGAGAGACGATATGCGGGGCTAATGATGGGCTACGCCAGGTAAAAGCACATGCGAAAGTCATTGATTGGTATCGGACATTACAACTGCAGGCAGAACAGGACGCTGAAGGTGTTTGATGGTGATTAGAATTTTAAACTTATTGCTATTGTAGAATGTGGACTTCTTGAAGGAGTAATACGGAATAACAAACGATGACCTGTTCCATTAAATGCGTTATGCTGGCGGGCCAGTGGATGGGCTACTTTGGCGGCGGAGCATCCAAAAAATAGCGACCCGGTCGAGTCCATCCTTGAGGTCCTGATGTTTACACCAACCCAAATGAATGCAGAGTCGATATCCCCGGTTATAGGTCTGGGAAGGGTAGATCATGAAACGGACCGGCGATACTCACTCATTAGATTAAACGCTGTTCTGTCATCTTGGATCCCCGTCTGACGAATCTGGAATGGATCAGTCCGGATCGCCCTCGAGACGCGGTGACTAGGTAAAACGTCATAGCGGGTAACCGTGCGTCCCACCCGAGGAAAAGGACGGGAAGTGGGATTCCGATGAGGTCACAGCGATCCAGAGGAGCCGGGGCAAGTTGGTCATTTTATGATTCAATCCAGAACGTGTACACCTATGTATGTCCGTCAATGACGAGAGGGTGCGTCGCACGTACAAGCTGAGCCCCAGGTCAATCGGCATCTGCTGGCAGCAAAGATGATGATCCCATCCGGTGTCCCATCGATCTGACTGCGGATGGGAGTAACTGGAGAGAGGGCAATCGCGATGGTTCTAGATTTGGTGCAACCACACTAAGTGTGCGTGGTTCCATGGCTTCGCGAGCCGACAGATTGATCATTGGTATCGATGAGTGATGGTGAGTTGTGTTTGTTTGGATCTGTTTACCAAAGGCTTTAACCATGTCATCTCCATCTCCCAAGCCCGCGTCCAGCGAGGACATCGTTAGTCAAAAGGTGTGTGCGGCCTGTCAGCGTCCGCGTATATGAAGTCCTGACTGCATTCAGTACGACCGTTGCGGTAGGTTTTTCCGCTCGTGTTTTGAGGGGTCTTGCGTCTAATTTGGGTTGCAAAGTGGCCGACCTTTTGGTCAAAACGTGAGTCCGAGCCACTCGCCCTATCCTCCGCGTACATTTTAACTAAGTTTACTCCAGAGGAATCGGTTTTGGAGTCGGAGTTGTTGCTTCGGTCATCCTCTTTAAACGTGTGTCCCGCTCTGTTTTTTACATCTCCGGCTGACGAACGCGTGTCGGATACGATTAGGACGGACTTGGCCAGTTGCCCTCTCAACAGGGTTCGGAGCTGGTATAGCCTACGCAGACTGTGACCGTTCCTTCAACCCTGCCCGGATACCTGGCACCCGAATTCTCCCGGCTTCAGGGCAACCCAAGCAATAGAACTTCGATTACAACTCCCGGAGGCCATTGCCCTGGTTATTCGGTGTGGACACGATTTCATAGAGAGGGGACGCGACCGACATCATAATACACTCCCGATTTGTTCACTGCGTCCGCCTTAACGCGTCTCCGTGTAGGGTGACTGTCCCTGTTGCCTCTCCGCCGCGATCAGCTCGTCAGGTTTGATGGATACGATACGATTCGAAGTCCTCTCCTCATTTTCCCTTGGTACATGACGCTGCGGTTTCCCGAGTACGATGCGTTCATACAACACAACTGTTCGAACGATTATTCGACAGTCAGGGTCTGTCCCATCTTATAACAAGAAGAAATCACAAACGTGAGGTGGCGGCCATCACCGGCAAGGTTACGATTATTGTCCTCCACCGTCGCGCCTGCAACGATAGCTTTTGAGCCATTTGGCTGCTGGTGAGAATCGAGGGTTGAGCTGGCAGAGTTACCGTCGATCACGTGTCCCGACGATGACGTCGCGACCAGTTCACGATCCTCGCCCGAATCGATCGACGGGATTCGTCCCTGAAGCGGAATCGAGAGCCATGGCGGATGTTTCCCCTTTCTCTCCTCCACCTACGTGTCTCGTCGAGGATTCCAGTTTACATGCCGCGCGTCGCAAAAGCCACCACGGGGATAACTGGGGTTGCGACTAGGAGATCTAGTCGTGCACGAACCGCCGTGAACTACGCCAGCCAAGTCGCCGTTGGAGAACCTGAAGAACCAACGGACCTGGGTTCTGAAAGCCCGTTGACCGACCTCGAATCCGAGGGATCTGCTGAGCCACCGCCGCGGGAGAAGCGAAGGAGAAAAGCGAAAGTTGTAGAACCCGTCGTATATGATATCCCCCCTGTGGAAACGAAAACGAGTACGTTCAAAGGTATGAATGGGGTCCAAATGTGCGCGTGACCCCGAGTTTACGAATAACCGATTCCTAGGCCGCTTAGGATACGTACGTTACACAAGGCCAATATCACCCACGTTACTCACTGACCGTGTCCCTAGGCCTGCCTAAACACCATCCTCCGTACCGCGAAACCGGATCCCATATTCTGCAGCAGGTGGGCTGGATAGGGCTTTATCATGCTGCACAATTTACCTCACAAATTCCCTACAGGACATGTCGGATAGACTCAATTGAAAAGAATGGCTTAGAGTTTGCAAAGAACCTCGGTATCCAAAACGTCAGAGATTTGTGCAAACTCATCCAAGTGTGTGCGGTCACCAATCCTGCGGTGATCATGTGCTGATACAGGTTGTGAAGTGGAATGAAGATAACAAGTATGATCTCACCTTCTGCGAGTGTTTCCCACCTCACTAATACGAACCACATTTATAGGATTCATTTTATGCGCGTATCTTCGGATTTGTTCCCGTTTGCCTCTCACGCGAAATACGGTTATTCACTTGACTACGCAGCTGCTGAGCTGAAGGTCAGGGTGTCGTATTCCAGGGGCCATCGTCTTCTGACTCTTCCTTCAAGGTGGCAGGAGACCTTGCTAATGGGTATGGCCACCGACTGACACTCCACCCGGGACAGTTTACCCAAATCGGCAGTCCCAAGGAGAATGTCATCGAGGCGTCTGTCCGAGAATTGCAGTGTATGTCGCATCTACTTCTGGCGTTCGGATGTAACCCAGCTAAGTCGGACTCGGGCAGATCACTGTTCGATGTTACAGCATATGGGAATGGGGAGGGACAGCGTGATGGTCATCCATATGGGGGTACGAACAGAACCTCCGCACTATGCTGTTCGGTCTGTACAAAAAATAAAAGTAGCCATAATGGCACGTTTCCATACATTTTTTACTAAGACCCCCGACGGCGGTCGTCATTGTCGACTTTCGTCAGATCCTTTGTCGATTGTTGCAAAGATGTACGATGTTCGTGTCGTACCTTCGATTGTCGTTACCACTCAACCTGGATTTTCGACAATCGCAGTCGACTTCCTAAAGTGCGCCGCGACTGTCGAGGGTCCCTCCAAACTTCTGGAGGTGGGCTTCAACTTTCGTAAGTCCTTCCTGATTTTCGAAAGTCCGAAAATTGACACCGGCATTCCGGTTTCGACAGTCACTTCTGAATCACCAATAACGCATTGACTTTCGGCCATGGATGTCTGCAATCTTGGACATCAATCACTCGGTACGAAATGAGTTGAATCATTGGGAATCTAATTACGAGTAGGAACTATCACAACCACAGATAGTCTAATACACGTGAATTAGATGAGACGGGGCATACACATGCTTTCTGGGAAAAGGGACAAGGTCTAATGCCTGAGGTAATGTAGAGAGCTTCGAGAAATGGGAAGGAGTACTGAGGCGGTGGAATCACAGACGAGGTTACGATGCTCGTCTAAAGTGTACTCCAACAACTTCTGGCAAAGGTAGTTGCCGAAAGGGTCAGTTATCAAATCAGGAAAGTGAGTAAAAGTCTCGCAGAAGACTATGCAGATGTCTCGGTGTTCAGGGACCCCTTCTCTAGCTTCTTCTGGAGATAACGGCAACCGTGTTGATCCTTGCACAGGCTGGCAATTTCACCAGCGGGGTCCTCGAGGCGGGTATCAGCGAGGCAGTTAACTAGTTGGTCCAGTAAGAGGTGCCTCTCAGTAGAAAAATAAAACTTACGGTCAACATCCCCGCGCTTGTGGTTGGGGCCGTGAATGCCATTCATCTTGGCACCAGTGCCGCCTACGCGTCCAGGGATCCCGAGGCCATATCGAGTTCCATTGTGATGGTAGAGGGCAGCGGAACCTCTGCCGCCGCTGATACCACTGCCCAACCGGGAATTGGAATCAAAGCCGTACCCGTATTGCTCATCACTAAGTCCATCATTGATGTTATAGGCTGGGTCGACAACGTACTATTGCTACGGAGCTGTTAGTAAGTGCCTCGATAAGATGAGTGGGTGGGGGCCTACATGAAGTCCTTCGTCCAAGCCAGTGGCCTGTAATCTGTTGAAATCGAGGGAAGATCCACCAAACTGAGAAGAAAGCTGAGAGAGGGCGGGATGCAAATCTCCCCCATTGAGATCTCCAAGGTCTCTCCCTCGAGCTCCACAGTGAAACGAGCTTGCCTCCTCGGCATGGCATCTCGAAAGAACGGCAGCCGACCGCCGCTCCGGACATCCTGGCCGGTCGTGACGCCATTCTAAATGCAAGAACCGACGCTCGTCACCCTTCCCATGCTCCTCGGGTCAGGTTCTGTCTCTGTCACGGTTCCGCTCGAGCCGCAGAGCGTGGTCGCTGTGGTCTGCGAGTGGCCATCGTCAACGAACGCACCTTTCGTGATCAAGAACTGTTCGACGCCATCCTCGACGGATACCACGATCGCTTCCACGTGTCTCCCAAACGGTTACGACGACGCCAGGGTCTTTTCACCCGAATCCAATGGCTGGGACACAGAGGACGAAGCGAGGTCTGGGTGCCCGCGTTCGACTCAACGCTCCGGCGTGCGAGAGCAAACCGTCGAGAATTCGGAAGAGACCGCTGCGGAGGGTGTGGAAGTCGGGTCGCGGCGACGAGAGACGTTTCCGATCGAGGACGGAGCATCCCTGAAGGTAAGCAAGCATCTGCTGATGCTAGGAAAGGAGTGGAGTGGTTGTTGCTGAGACCGAGTTGAGCTTTCTGGCAAGTAAAATATCATTTGCCATGTTCAAGATCGGCGTGGTGACACAACGGTCTAGACGACGAAGGGTGTCGACACCGCGAGAGGGTGGGAATTGAGGCCACTCCGAGGATTTCTCGTGGTTACGTGCGTTCTGGGACAACGGAGCAAAGTCTAATGCCGTGGAGGATGTGGAGAGCTTCGAGAAATGGGGAGGAGTAAATTTGTCGTCGTCGGAGGTCGGCAGGGGGTGGATTTTCGTTTATCAGGAAAACCGGTACTGGCCGCCCCAGTATTGGAGCTGCCAATGAGGGGCGAAATCTTGCTGTTGAACATTTTCGTCACACGGGATGGGGTGGTGGGAGTAGAAGCGGCAAGATGTTGGTGCAACGAACTATCAGAGAATAGGTGAAGTTCAGTTCTTGCCACCGTCCGGTTAAAGCGAAGTAGGAATAGACTAACCTTCTTGCTGAGGCCCACAAAAGCTGTAGACTGTCGGATACCGGTATGCGGCCGGGGGAACTTGAGCAGAGGTCTTGTTCGCCATGAGGGAAGTGACGCGGAGTGAATGGAGGGCAGGCACAAGGAATAGCCACCTGGCACAGCCAAGGCAGGGTTTTCCGAGTCCCATTTTAACCTCAGGGAACACGCAACGTTAGGTCGCAAACACGGGCTCGACGACGCACGAGTGCAGCAAGTGTTAAACAAAATTCTCACGGTTCTGCTGGTAACTGTCCAAGGCTCACGCCGTTCGGAGGTCCATAACATTAACACTTTGTCCAATCTATTGGCTTAAATAAGTTCGAGAGCCTTTTCTATCCCTCGAAGATCAACGTAGAACCTATTTGAAGCTATCGCCGCCGTCCTAGATGCCTTGGCGCACCCTTCCCCCATACCGGCCACCTCTAAACCAGTAATAAACATAAAGACCTCCGCCGGGCTGTATGTTTTGTGCGCAATCCTTGGCACCACGCTAAGAGCCCATGAAAGGTCCCAGTGGAAAGAACATTGCTCCTTGTTCTTGCAGTTGGCCGTATGGGACGCTTCGGGTCTGAAACAAATCAAATCAAGTCGAGATAGATGCATGTGCTCTCGAAGCCGGAGAACAACGATCATGTCATGGGGGGACATCCATGAGAGGACTGTTGGGTTGTCAATCCACGTTGAGATCGGCATCCGCTGAAGTTTCGTCAAAGCCTCTTCAAGCCAAGCTTTTCGGTGAAATTTCCGCCCGATGGAAAATGCTAACATGGGATGAAGTTCCCGCGTCTGTACCGCTCGATCGAGATAATTGAAACAGTAGTCTTGAACCCCACGGGCATCCCATTTGTCGGAGAATTGTAGGATGTCGAGGACCTTTTCTTGTGACAGCTGGCTCTGGCGAGCCTCTGAGAATATGCTGGGTGGAGAATTAGACTGAGCAGAGCACTCATGTGATGGAAATGCTCACGAAAGATCCAGTATGGACAGAATTAGTTCAAATGTCGAACTGCTGGCTCCAGGGAGGCAGACCGGATTGTCATCACTCCCTCCTTGGTGACCTTCAGGGGGAGGTGGGAGGTTACGCATTCGCTGTAAGACCAGGATGTGTCTGGCTATGTAATGGAATGATTGACAGTATAGGAGGTTTTCGACCTGTACACCGTTGAAGTTGGTTGGCACGGCTATTAGTGAGCGGGAACCACGACGAACCTGGAGGATTATAGGGTCCGGAACGTCGGTATTATAGTATGTTGCATGGCGGGTCACCTGTGTGTCTTGAGTGGGATCTGGGCCAGTATCCTGCGCGACCTGTGTGGAAGCGGGTGTTGGGAGCCCAAACATGGAGGATGGAGGACAAGAAGAGTGCCAGGGGTGAAAAGGTAGAGGAGCCGGACATCGGAACTTCGCTGTCCTTCTGGAATGCTCACAGCCGAGCTCCAGTCCTCCCAAACTACCATGCGGTGCTCAGGCAGTCGCAACTGCAACTGCACCAACTTCCAACGCAAGAAACGTTCAACGCAATGCAAAAGCTGCTCTCACGACCGGGACGACCACGCCACGTCGAGCGACAGTGATGACAGCAGAGACGATACAGGCAACAGCGACGATGGCCGTGCTGGCAAACTGCCACCGTCAAATGCCAAAAATACCCAAACTGTTTCTTCACTTATTTCCGACCTCATCCAGGGTGGAGAATATGCAGCAGGGAAGTTTGAGCATGCTCGAGACGAGGCAAGGGCTGGCCTTATGAAGAAACGCGTAGGCCAGCTCACTGTCACATCACAATTGACAATTCAGACTCACCACACCATAACCCAGCACCAAATGGAACCGAAAACTCGCCAGGGCTCTTTCACCAAGCCGCCGAAGGGAGATCTACCTGATATCAAATCAGCAGCGAAAGTTCTGAAAATCATCATGTTCCCATACGGAAAGAAGGTTAGTCCATCCCGACGACTGGTTGGTTCTGGCGCTGATCTGTCCCAGAATGCCTCGTTGGCGAAATACCCATATCTGACGGCGTTGGAGTCAATGGAGCGCCAAGGCCTGGTCGCTTCCTCTGCAAAAGGCATCATTTTTTGCAAAGAATGGAACGCAAAGCAGATGTGCCTATTTTTCCAACAGAACCTACCACGGCCATTCCAGTATTTTGCTGAGTCGGAAGGATTTGACCAACAAAAGTTATCCAGCTTGGAAGGTTCTTTGCCGTATTGCCTCTTGAGGAAAGTCCGGCAAGTCTATTCGATCGTACCGGAGCCCGAAAAGCGTAGCGACCTCACTGGAAAATTTTACCATGACAATGCGACGGGGACCAAAAGCAGTGGTTATAAGAACCGCCTTATCATCCTCAGTAAATCAAAGTCACTGTCATTGTTGCGGGTTTTGGCTGATTCCACGGACCTTTCAGTTTCGAAAAAACCAATTCCAAAAGATGTCCTCGATGAGTGGGAACGCTGCCCGGTTCCGAAGAAAAAGGAGGTGGAGGGAAAGGAGGACTCCGGTGATGAGGGGTCGGCTGCTGGTGAGTCAGACGAAGAACCAGGAGAGCTGGTGCACGCCAGTTCCAGCAGGGCGCAGAAAAGATCAAAGCAAGGTTCGCACGATGGCGTGGGGTTGCCTTGATGTATGCTGACCATCGAAAAAGTCGAAGCTGAATTTACGAGTGACCTGGCATCTGGGAGTGGCGTGAGACACTCCGGAGGTCGAAAGAGGACACATCGCGTCCTTGAATCTGATGGTATTCTCTCCCTTTTCTTTATTCACACTTACTCAGCCACACCACCCGCAGACGATGAAGATGTTTTGGCCGAATCGATAGGGCGATCAAAGGGGAAAGAAAGGGAGCCTAAGGTTGAAAGGAAATCGCCGTCTCTCGGTTAGCCCATTTCTGTCTCACGCATTTACACAAATACACTCACACCGTACACCTATTCTATCCAGAACCAGAACCCATCATCATCTCCGACAGTGAAGGCCACCGTGGTGGCAGTGGTTCTGGAGAAGAGACGGAGCATGAACTTCTTTCGGTTCACGTTGCAAAACGTCCACGAGGTGCGTATTCATTGGCTGTTTGATGTTTGATACTTAGTGATTATATTCAAACTTTTGGGTACAGTCCATAGCCCCGATCGTACAGGGGTAAATGCTGGTTTGGAGTTATCGGCAAGCGTTTCGTCCCTGTGCCTCGAGGAGGCCTCATCCTCAACCACCTCGTCGGCCTCTGTCCTGGGGGCGTGGTCAACTCTGAGGAAGGCGAGCGCACCATTTTTCGTGAACGGTACTGAAGGCAACACTTCATTTGAATTTTGACGGACGGATGACACGGACTAAGGCCTAAGGCCTCATAATCATAGAATGATTTACCATATACTACGTATACTAAAGACGTATACACCAAATAGTCCTTTACTTGTCCAGTTTTCCAAACAATCTTTTTCCCCCAATGCCGATAACCCTCATACCACTCAACCCCACAAGCCCACCCACTCTCCAGGGATGGGGTTGTCGGGTGGGTCCGACGGGGTGCCTGCAATGGGGCTTGCGGCCATGGGTACAACGGCAGAAACCCGCGGGGCGGCTGGCCCAGACGGTTGATCTAAAGGAATATCGTCAAAGTCGAGAAAATTCTCGGCCTGTTGACCTGCCGCAACAGTTTGCAACACCTGCGTAGAGAATTGGTCATCCAGAATACTAGTGAGGGGGTGCAAGATCCTGCACGGGCGGACGACTTTTAGCCCATAAATACACACTTTTGGTGTCTTTGGTGGCTCGATCAAACCAGACCGTAGTGAGATGGAACACGGCAGCGCTTTAGTACGACGTGGAATGTCCAGTTTGGAGGACGCGAGGGAGCTCCGCTTCTCGAGTGCTGAATCTCGGTCCTGCGGTAAACCGTATCCCACCCGTTCTCTGGTTTCGTTGTTAGATCAGAATGGGTGAATAGGCGTGACATCAACTACCTTGCGGCGAATTCCAAGTTGATTGGTAGCCATCGTGGGTCCAGGAAACATCGCTTCTGGCCATCGCTCAGAACATCGTAAAGCCAATCATGAGCGATGGCATAAGCCACGACCGCCTCGGCAGTATCCAAAAAAGGCTACCGAGTGATTGATATCTGCAATTGCAGACATCCGCGGCCGAAAGTCGATGTGCTATTGATGATTCAGAAGCGACTGTCGAAACCGGAATGCCGGTGTCAATTTTCGGACTTACGAAAATCAGGAAGGATTTACGAAAGTCGAAGCCCACCTCCGGAAGTTCGGAGGGACCCTCGACAGTCACGGCGCACTTTAGGAAGTCGACCGCGATTGTCGAAAGTCCAGGTCTGCTGCCAGCGACAATCGAAAGTCCTGGACGAATGTCGTACGTCTGGACGACATTCGACAAAGGATTCTACGAAAGTCGACATTGTCGACTTTCGTTGGGTATCTTAGTAAAAAACACAGGGAAATATGCCATTATAGCGACTTTTATTTTTTGTACAGACCGAACAGCATACCGCACGAGACATACACTCAGCATTCTTTCTAGGGTGTCTACGGCGATAAAGCCGCAACGCTCGAACGGTTCAAGGAAAATTATAGAACGCGGTTGTCGGGCGAGATCCGAGAACGACTGGTCTTGGAGAACGACGAGGTGGGCACTCCTTGGCATTCATTTATACTCACACTTATGGCATGATGAGATGTGTTACAGTGCTGATGACCTATTACCCGTTTGTGAGGAACTTAATATCCCTCTGGTCGTAAGTGCTCCACCTACTCGTGCTCCGTGATTGTTGATAGAGTGAAAAAAGTTCGATTATCACCACAACTGGATAAACGTAAGCCAAACAATACCGACTTCTACGGGTGACTAAGGTTCTTGTTACACAGCCTTCCGTTCTGCCACTTGGCGAACTCATCATCCGCATCAATGCGATTTGGGAGCGCAAGGGTATCAAACCAAAGCAACACCTCAGCTCCCCGCGTCCCGGCGCAGAGACTATCATGGAAAAGCGGGCTCATGCAGACCGGTGTCATGAACTACCACACGAGCTCCCCGACGACATGGATCTCATGATCGAGGTTGGTCCAAAGCTCAAAGCGATACCAGGGCCTACGATTGACCGATTATTTTTAGGCAAAGGATAAGGAACAAGCCGTACTCCATCTGTACAGGACTTATCAACTCGAGAAAGTAATCCACGAGAACCTTAGGCCGGAGAAGAGTCAGGAGGTTCAAAAAGCGGGATGCAAGAGAAAATCCTACAACCTGGATCCCGACAACGGTAAAGCCCCGGGAGACGACAAGGGTGTAGGAAAGAGATCGAGGCGTAAGAAGGCGAGGAAGGGGGTCGTTGAGGCCATGGTGCAGGGGGTTGTTGCAGCGGGAGAAGGCATGGGTGCCGAGGTTCACAAGGATATTATGTTGCCCGATGGACAGGAGGTGAGCCTTTCAACTACTGGGGTAGGTGGTGGTGCCGACGAACTGGGGCGCGTGAAGAAGGGAAAGAAACCCAACGCAGCAGGAGAGTGGGCAGGTAATGAAGTTGAACCTCCACAGGTCAAGAAGTCCGGGAGGAGGAGGATTGGGGTGGATTCCTAGTACGCGACAGCCATATATGATATATATCTCAGGTGCCCAGCCACTTCTTGTGGTGTATGCGACGTAGAGGGTTGTTTATAATGCTGCTCAGACTGAGTGGTCAACGGTCAACGGTCAACGTCAAGCTTAGGTCACCAAAAATGCGAGTTCCCGTCGAAGATGGTCGTCCTATCCTGGCGTGCACCTAGAGCAGCGTGAAAAAAGCACAGGAAAGGTGGGTTATGAATGTAGGATTGCAGACAGCTGGTACAAGGGAGGAGATACCGATGGATACATTCCGTTCAACAGGCGTTTTAACATAGCACCCCATCGTGCATCACGCAAGTCGCAATCATCGCGGATCCCATGGCCGGTCAATAAATCACGGCAAAATATATCTTGTTACGGCATTCACTCAAGGGGAACGAAAGCGCATCCCGCGCATCCCCATCAACACCCAGATCTTCTGGGCTAAGGCCTACAGGCGCCAACTGGAGGGTGAGGGTGGAACGGAAGTGAGAAAAAGAAACAGACACACCCGGAACGCAGTTGGGTGGTAGGAGTGTTCTCCGGTAAGTACAGGTGTGGCCAAAGTTCTAAGGTCATATGGCCCTCGTTGAGGACAGGTTGGCGTGAGAGAACCCAATCGGCACTGGGAGTGGCGTTGAAGAGTTGGAATAGCAAGAGGGTAGGGTTTTGATTTCTTGCCCCATGCGTGGGCTGTGAGGTTTCCTCCCACCAGATTTTCGTTACCACGGGGTCTCGGTACTGGGAGCTGATCCTGCCGTATGGTTTTGTAGGTCGGTATTTTCCTCCCCTTTAATCATGGCAGCAAGATAAAGGCGTAAGAGTCAAACCAAGGGTCCGTGAACTAACCCTCGGACTCCGGGGAGAGTTTGTTGGAAGCGACCGTGAGGTAGAAACAGTCGAGGACAAAGAGGACACGGGTGATCCTCATCGCGTGTCAGACTGCTCGCTGTATAAGCACCCAGGAGACTCTTATGTGGACATCCACTTATTCTGTGCTTGCGAATTGGCTACGATTGCTATTATCCAGACCACGGCGTCTCCCGACGTAAACACGGGACATGACCAGGTGTACAGGGGAACGAAATCGAGTGTAACCGCCTCCGATCCATCAGGAAAACACCGACCCAACTTCCACAGAATTGTAAAAGCCTGGAACAATTTTCGAGTTCCTTCAGAGCAGGCCACGGGTTCCGGGAGAGTGTGGTGGACGGGCGAGGGTGGCGGGGTTCACGGATCTGTCGAAGCTGGAACCTCCCCAGATTTTGACATCAGAAAGGGAGTGGGTCGGACCTTGAGAAATGGAGACATTGGATTTAGGGTCGAGGGAGCGGTAGCGCCGTAGCGGGCGATGATGGCAGATGGGACGAAAGTGAGGTGAGAGGGAAGAGTCTGAGCTATCCGAAACGAGCCTCATGAGGCGGGAGTGGGAGCGGCGGCGGAACATCGCCGAATCACAAACGGGAGGGCAATGGACCATCATTACGATTCGGTACGTTATACATATACATCAGCACGACCGTAGAAGCCCTAGAACCGCCTTAACGGATCCAAACCGTTCCACCGGCTCCTTACAAACCATCCGCCTCGGTTCCAATCCCCGAAACCGTTGTTGCGCGACGATACTTAACTCGGCATCGCGGGCTCTGCTGCTCCAAAGGAGCGTTTGCCAGAGGATCCGAACTTGGGTACGAAGGTTGGTGTGAATTTGGGTACGAAGGTGGGTGTGAATTTGGTTATGCCGTGTTTGGCGAAGTATTTGTCGACGGGGTCGACGCACGGTTTGGACGGACCGCACCCCCTTGCATGAATATCGGCAGCTGTGACTGACGTAAGCAGGAGAAATGACCGAAAGTGGGTGCGACGTACCCGGATACGATGCGGCGTTAGCGAAGGCGGCGAGCGCAAGGATGAAGACGGCGGTTTTGGCAAACATGACGAAAGGGAAGGCTTCTGTGAAGATAACGAAGGTTGCTGGTCGTAGAAGGCACCGGGCCTGAGGATGGAAGATTGCGAATAAGGATCAAGGAGTGCCTGCACTGGGGAAATCTAATGTTGGACGGAGGGCTTTATATCCTCCCAGATAAAGCATCCGATGTTCCGCAGCTGTCACCGGGTCTCCCACCCCGTCCAAGCCGGTGATCCATCACAGCGTGGAAGAGCTCCTGATGATGACGGAAAACAACAGATTAAGCCCAGAACTCGCAATCCCGAGTCTGACTCCAAGTGTCCAAACCCCCGAACTACGGCGAACGCGACGCTTGACCTCTCATTCACTTTCGTACTCAAGGGATTGTATGTCAGAAAGTGGGCCCCGCAATCTGCAGGACACTGGGACGCGAAGCCCTCCTTCGGTCCGGTCTTGGCGACGATCATCAGACATTGAAAAATGATGCTGTAGGCGACCGATCCAAGCGGGTACATACCGCTTAACGGTGAGCAGCACGTCGCGTTGACGCGGCTAGGTGAGTGATGATGCGTATGAGATGGGGAGTGTGTAGTTCGTCCGCCGACCAACTGCACCTGATGGGTGGTAGCCGCAAGTTGATCGCGAGATTTCTCGCCTTCAAGTGTCCTGGGTTGAGCCGGAGGTAAGGTGATATTTGCCATCTTTCTGTTGGACGGTTGGACAGAAGGGCCATGGGATTGCCCCGCCTGGGCCCACTGTCTTCATACACCATAAATTGCCACGGGCCCCCCGTAGTCGCTGGTTCACCACCCCAGTGACAGAACCGAGGGGGCACGATAGGATCGTGCGATGTGTGGAGCGGATTACCTCTGATATCGTTTATTTCTGCGCACTTTGAATGTCGGTTCGGTCGTATATCACAGCCTGGGCGAACCCATGGTAGCGCGAACCTAGATCCGGCCATCAGGGAAACCTTCGATCACTTTCAAAGTGCTGAAAGTGCCCGAAAGCGGCGGGAAGTGCGCTTCTGCGCACTTCTGGAAGCAAAAGTGGCCCTAAGCGCCCGAATTTGGCGGGGGGGATCACCGTGAAAAATTTGGCGTTCATAAGTAGCCGCGACTTTTCCTGATGCGGAGTCTGACCTCAAGTGTCCAAACCCCCGAACTACAGTGGGCACAACATTTGGCCTCTCGTCCACTTTCACTCGCAAAGGACTATTTGTCAGGAAGTGGGCTTTGAGATCTGCAGGCCCGATACTGGGACACGCAGCGTGCTTCGGTACGGTCTTGACCGTGATGATCAGAAACGAAAGTAACGGGTGAGGTTAGCGAATGACCGATCCAAATGGGAACTGGTTGACGGCGAGCATCACGTTGCGTTGCCACGGCTAGGGTGGGTGAAGATAGGCACGAGTGAACCAGATAGGTTAGGGGTCTGTAATCCATCTGACGGGTAGCGGGAGGTTGACGTTGATGATCGCCAAGTTCCGTTGGGTGACCGAGGGGACTCTCAGTCTATCGATCCCTTCGGACGAGAGGCAAGTTATCGTTCACCAGAGGACCGACTATCGATCATGTGGCACATGGGTCCCAGCCTGGGGGCAAACGGAGAGCTGGGCCGGGCTTGGAGAGTCACCGCGTCGAGTGGCAGACGATTATTCATGAGGTGCGAGGCCGACCAGCGGCAGAGCCCGGGACGGGACCACTGTGGAAAGGGCTCCCCGGAAAGTACACGGAATGGCGGAAATCAGAAAAGCCCCTGTAACCATTACCGCCATCTTTTCGAACCCTCTGACGACCCGCGGCCCGTCGATTCATCAAGCTCCAAGGTGTTACCGGGTGTCATGAATGAACCACCAGATGCGTTTCTAGCACCCCGAGGAATCAACCCACCGATGGAGCATCGTGGTCTGCATCTTGATGTGAAAGATGAACGAACAAACGAAGCCAAAACGATTTGGCCAGAGGCGTATGATGAGAGGGGCGGTGAAACAGACCGACCGGGGTTTCGTTGTTCATTGAGTGATAGATATTTTGACATCGAAACCCTTCCTTTACTGGTTGACTTCTCGACAGCAGTCCCAGGACCGGGCGCCATCGCCGTTTGGAGGTCATATCCCTTATGGGTTCGGGCGACCCTGCCGTTCGTCCGGGGGGCGTAGATATGGTTTCTGAGGGTTTCCGCCTCCGGACTTGTCCCAAGTTCTGGATTTCTCCCCAGCCACAAGTTCCCCTCCCTTCAACCTTCCCGACCTAAAACTCTTCGATTTCCTAGGCTTAGGCTCCGGGAGCGGCTCAGGTTTCGGGAGACCTTTGGAAAGGAGGGGCTGCCAAACCATTCAGAGAAACGTCGATGATACGGTCACGAACGAATGCCACACACAATTAACTCTCCCGTCTCGGGAGACACATAGCGATCCTGCCACGCTCTTGTCTTCTGGTTCACCTGCCGAAGTCCAAGTCGCATTTGGTCCACCAACTCAACGAGGGGCACCCTGAACACCTCAGCCTTGGGGAACACGGTATAGGTCCAATCTCAAATGAGGCTCAGGAAGGTCATGTCTGGTACTTTTGGTTATGAGCACGTGCCGGGGAGAATCCAAACCTTGTGGTCCGCGAGGGTTGGATCGTGGATCAGGGTCCTTGGTCTGTCCGGACCCGGTTTGTGGTGCCCCGGAAACGAAACTTCAAACGATGAGGTCAAGGGCGCCGACGATCCCTCTCTTAACTCTGACTCGAACGACGGCAAAACGGTGCACAGTGGCCTTTGGTGTGATCACCAGGAGTGACGGGTCGGACCGCTGGGGAGAGAACATGAGTGACGGGCCGTTTGTGGAGACCAATCGGACGAGTACCTCATCCCTGAGGTTCTTGGAGAGAATCGGAGACTGCTCTTGCTCCTTTACAACAAGCGTCTTCTTGGGGATCATCCGGATGTCCAAGTTCGGGAGTTGGACGAACGGAAGCCGTGTTGCATTTTGAGATAACTCCTTCCGTGACCTCGACGCTAACTTCCTTTCTGCAGAAACTTCGAGTCTCATGGCCTAGGTGAAATCATCGTCGAGCGTTTTCCCCCTTCGGTTCAATGCGACATTGAACTCAAGGTCACCCGGTGTGCTTCTCCTTGACTACCGGGCTTGAGCCATTGCATTAACGCGTGGGATAGCCAACGATGCACGATCAGAGGTAGTGTACCTTTCGGCAACTTTGGAAGCCTAGAAAGGTTCAGCGAGGCCTGTCCTGATTGGACCGCTCGGATGTAAGGCCCGGATGACGATGTTCGGAACGGAGGACGGGTCATCAGACTTTCCCACGATTGCTACGTCGATGGTGACCCGAGCACTCCCTCTCTTCAGCTAC
>Ga0307513_10003619_pt1 | contig 20914 bp, 13 predicted proteins | sample 15_EM_MG_FD_202174 | JGI IMG/M metagenome (GOLD analysis project Ga0307513, IMG submission 202174) | Populus trichocarpa ectomycorrhiza microbial communities from riparian zone in the Pacific Northwest, United States - 15_EM | ecosystem: Host-associated > Plants > Roots > Unclassified | place...
TAGTTAGAAAATGTTATGCGAATTTGAACGTCTATCATATGCCCAAGTGAACTGCCCAATTCTAATTCATCTCTCTACCGCTTACTCTACATTTTCTACTCGCTTTACTCGGCCTGAATTTTAACAGTAGAGATAAATCCTAAGCTACAGTACTCGGAGAGTTGGGGGTGGATTGACGGGACACGAAAGGCCTCCTTGTCTCACAAGCTCTTGGCAACAGGGTAGGTGGTGGAACGTGAAGGTTCAAGTGCTGGTCCGCAGAGCCCTATGCCAAGCCTCACTGACTCCCCTATCATCCGTTCCACCATAATTACTACCGGTAGTATTCCGGTCTTCCATAATCCTAACCCATGCGTCATTATTTCACGGAGCTTTTGTCGCTTGTGATATTATATATTGTGGCTTCTTGCAGGATCGCATTAATATTCAGCGAGACCAGCAGGAATCTAGATAGGTATCTGTAAGTGGATGGCTTGAGGTAGCTTCCAGAGTATAATAGAGGAATTTCGCAGATTCAGGGAAAAAGTTGGCCGTGGTGTTTGCCTGCCGCAACGTGGGTTAGGGTGGGCTGCTGTTATTTACCCCACCAACCGAACCTTACTCGAGTAAGCGTACGATATCTCTTAAGTGAGACGTGAGCCCTAACCTGTGACCTGTTACTGTTACAACAAGCTATAATTATGATATAATAGCCAATTTCCTCGCCCCGAAATCCCTCTAGTAGCTGGGGGTAACTTCTACGGCGTAGTTTCTTCTACGCACATTTCAGAAACATCATTGAGAATCTTCAAGATGCCCACCCCTTGACCAGCACCCCGCCTCTTGTTGTATCCCCACCCAGCCAGCCTCGTATGAAGATATTTAATGATATCCCCTCTCTCGAGACCAATGAGTATTGTTGTTATTCTTCCCCAGTGGCGCCCCCGATTTAATCCTAAATGTGCTGTCTTTCAGTCTCTAATATTCAGGTTCCCGGAGACTTTTGAAGGATTTTGTTTTCACATATCATATCAATGTACAGTATGCTTTTTGGAAGAGGTGGTCTGCGCCATTGTCACAGGATCGGAAGGTCGAGGCCCCCATCCACCAGTTAACTTCTCCGGTCCTAGCAAGTCCGTACTATATTCCCCTGTACCCCTTCTAGCCCCCTGCAACCTGTTTGAGCAGGGCGCCCAGCATACTCGTCGATAACTGCTCCTTTTAGGCAGCTAAGTCAAAGAAAACGCACCCAATGGCCACATTTTGTCCTCTGGCATGATCACACTAACCCTCTATCACCAATAAGTTAATATCACAACTTGTGAGCACTTGGATCTACCTTCTATTCCCCAAGGTTCGCCCTTGCTACCTAATATAAGTCTTGCCCACCCCAGGACCCCAGAACAGAACAGAACTGCCCCATCGGATTCGCCTCCCCCGCTGCCAGCGCACCACCTTCCAAATTCCTCGGTTTACAAGAGCCATCTCTCTACGTTTTCAGCTCGGTAGTCTCCAATGCCCTTGTACCGTCGCCGGGGGTCGAGTGAGGACCAGGTCGAGACTTGGGACAGGTCATCGGCAATAGTACAATTGTTCCACAAGCTAATGACCGTGCTCCGGGAGGTGAACGTCATCACTGAAGGATCCAGACATTTTCTGTTTTTTACTACTTGGGATATTGCAGATAGTTGATGGGGCCAGTCTACCACGGGAATTGCAGGGGACGGAAGAGGATCCTGGGTTTATGGGATCTCATGAGTGCTTCTGATCCTCTTAACCAACCCCCCAGTTTTTGTTCCAACACTCGCTCCCGGCCAGTAGCAAATGCCCCACTTCTCCAAGCCCCCTCCTGTGGTGCGGAACAAACCCTGCACCGCGATAGATCTACACCCAAGAGCGCCCCCGGTGGAATAGGTTCGCCTCATATATATAAGCTCATCAAGCCTTATGAATGAGCCTGCCAAAAAAAACCTGCATATCGCCTAACTCAAAGTAGTACTGCAAAGCCCCCCACGGCGTAAGCTTAGGGCGGAAATTGCTTCCCCGCCTCGTATCAAGTATTGTGAAGAATGTGACTACTCTCTTTGATATTCATCATGACCGCTAAGCTCAGCAGTTTTTATGGTTAGCTAACCCAAGCAGAAGCTCAAACGGCCCTTGAATATGTCGACGGACAGTCTCCTATCAGAGCCTTGGATAATTTGGGATTCAATGTTTACCACTACCAACCGAGGAAGCAGAGAAAATCCCCAGCGACACCCCGGGCCCCCAGTACTTGTATTCCTAACCTACTACAGTTAGTTCAGTAATCACAAAAAGAAAGAAAAAAGCCAAATCTGCTCTGCTCTGGTAACAGAAGTTGTCGCAGCTGGCTGTTATTACCCCAAACAGCTGGTTTAATTCTCCCGACTATTCCCTTAGCGGTTCTATAAGCCGTCACAGGTCATCACTCGTTTAAATTTACCGTTCGAATGACAGTTTTGCATAGCATACGATACGAGGCAACGCGATGCGGCATGGCAGCCTACCACAAACCTACCATAATCTATTCCTCGGGCCAACATAAGAAAACACCCTTGCTCTTAAGGAAGATCTAAGAGGGCGAGGGGTGTTCACTCACCCACCACTGGCTGGGGAGGTATCATACCCAATTAAGTTTTTAACTAAACAATTAACCCCCGGCGGTGGTGGATACAAGAGTCTTGCAGACCTAACTTTGCTCCTCGGTAGCTCCCTCCTGCACACAATTATCTTCATATGCTACCAAAGCCTCATGTTCAGGTCTTTTATCCAAATACTTCCTAATCTCCAGATCAGCGATCCAGAGTCCGCTTGCTGAAAGGAAAATTAACTTATCAGCAGTTTCTGTCATATTAACTCCAGAGGCAAAGGATACTATCACCGGGCACTAAATTTTATTGTTCAGGACACGGTTTTCCGATATTGTACCTTCGACTACAATCTTTGATAGCGTAGCAGTTGATTCCAATACAGTGACGTAGGGTGTTGTTCCAAAACTACTATCCTAGGGGATGCCAAAGTTTTCTTAGACTACCTAGCTTAGCAAATCATATAGGCACGTGACGTGCGACCTGGGCATGAGGAGGCGGAGACTATGAGAAGAAGCAAACGAGACCCCAGTAGGCAAACGGAGACCCCCGCAGGATGGAATATCCCAACTTGCTCCTCAGTCGAGATTGTGCAGCACCGTGGTCCGTTCAATCACTTGGGGTAGAATACCAGGTATGGTCGGAAAGCTCCCTATGCACCAACTGTATTTCCGTAGAGACACCTAGGATTTTAGCCATCCAAGTATGGCCAAAAAGTAGCAAAGACCGCGACCATAATTGCCTGGCCTTGTCCGAAATGATAGCCTTTGCAGCGTATCCCGGAGACAAATTTGAGGGTTGGCGGATTGGAGCAAGTGTACCACCGTATACTGGGTACTGCTCTCCGAAATGCCACTCCATGCAGGTACTAGTAGTCGTCATCTAAGATGGCGCAGAGGGGTTTGGCTACGCAGCAAGGGTTTGAAGTTTACTACAGTGCTTCTTACTCAAGTAGAATTGGTGCCTCTCCACAATTGAAAAATTCCTTACGGCGTTAATCTTTTCCTCTATAGAAAAGACAAAAATGCAGACAGCGTTCCAACCTCACCCCTCACCTTGAAGTTCACGCCTAGAGGAGGAGGTCCTACTGTAGATAAGCTTGACCTCCATTAAACTATGTCCAAAGTGGAAGCCAATCACCATCATATCTTACTCAACTTAGTTAACAACTAGCTTTGATGTCGCTTTGCGGATGCCGGAAATACTTGCATCGTATATTACTTTTTCCCCATACCGAAACAACCGTCCCGTCTACACTTCATAAGGGAGCAAAGGGGAAACAGCAGGTTGTAGAAAAAGTAATTAAACAACAAAAAAAAACCAATAAAGAAAAATACGACCGAGGTTTCAAGCCGCACAGGATTATTTCGATACAGCAGAGATAGCCCCGACTAATTCTAGAATCTAAATTGTAAACAAGCTCACAAATCCTGACCTGACTCAATGGGGGTCGTTTTTCCACGAAAAAGAAAAATCCAATTTAAACTATGTTTCTATGGGAGGCCTGTTCCAAAAGGAAAAATGAAACAGAAGTTGCTAGAGGACATATTTTAGGCTACAGAAGGTTAGGCGTGAGTGAGAGGAGGGGGGGAGCGGCGGAGACAAACACATTTGTGGAGCTCTTGCGGCCCTTATGGGAACGGCACATTGGGTATCTAGGTTTAGGGAGGTAGTAGGGGGTGCCTCGTCGGGCTTAGACAACGCGGGCGGGGGTAGATAGTGGGGCTGTAGTGGAGCTATGGCTCCCGTATGCGGCTCTGAGAAGCACACCAGAGTAGTGTTCAACCTAATTTGCGCCGTCTAGCGGGTTGACGCAATCCTGTCCGAGAAGTAATTTCACCACTCCCTCGTTCCCATAGTGAGTAGCCCACCAGAGTGCTGTTCGCCCTTCGTGGTCTGGTCTGTTGGGGTCGACACTATCACATGCGAGTAGTAGTTTCACCACTCCCTCGTGCCCTTTCGAAACAGCCCACAAGAGCGGTGTCTGACCGAACCGATCTAGCCTGTCGGGGATGACATTGCCCCGCTCAAGGAGTGATTTCACCACTTCCTCATACCCACTGAAAGCCGCCCGCCAGAGTGGTGTTTCCTGGAACTCATCCGGCCTGTCGGGGTCAACGTCGTCTCGTCCGAGAAGTATTTCCACCGTTCCCTGGTGTCCAATGCAGGAGGCCCACCAGAGGGGTGTTCGCCCTTCGTTGTCTGGTTGGTTGGGGTCGACATTGTCACATGCGAGTAGTAGTTTCACTACTCCCACCTGCCCTTTCGAAGCAGCCAACGAGAGCGGTGTCTGGCCGAACCGATCCAGCCTGCCGGGGATGATGTCGTCACGTGCGAGTAGTAGTTTTACCACTCCCTCGTGCCCTTTCGAAGCAGCCAGCGAGAGTGGTGTCTGGCTGAACCGATCTAGCCTCTCGGGGATGACGTCGTCCCGCCCAAGGAGCAATTCCACCACTCCCTCATGCCCACCGAGAGCCGCCCGCCCGAGCGGTGTCCGGCCTTCATTGTCTGGCTTGTTGGGGTCGATGTCGCCTCGTCCTAGCAGTGTTTTCACCACTACCTCGTGCCCATTCCCAGCAGCCCACGAAAGAGGCGTAACGCCCATGAAGTCTTTTTGGTTGATACCACACCCCTGCCAAACTAGATACAATCTTAGCAATCGCAAAGATAATACGGCGTGTAGACTATTGAATAGAGAAATCTTGGCTAAATAAACAGAGTAAACATACGGTTTCAGTGCTTTCAAGAGGGCCCTGGTGGATATGTGGTTATTGCAGTAGTAAGCGCAAGCAACGCCGCGCAATCTGAGGGATCCTTGTTTGCGTGGATCCCCCAATGCGAAGAATATTCCAGGAGCGGCGCGTTGGAGATGGAGATGGAGAAAGGGTGCTAAAAAGCTGGGGGTGAGCTCGGAGGTATAATACTCATGAAGGGTAGAGTGGATTAACGGGGCATTGGAGTCCTCTTTATCTACCACAAGTTCCTAGCAACAGGCTAGGTCCTGAGTCACAATCCATCAGGGTTCAGCCGCAGCCCCGCAAAAAGTCCTATGCCAAGCCCCCGCTTGCTCCCCTGTTCGACGTTGCAACGCAGGGGGGGCTCGATCGAAGAATGATCCAAGGCTAGGAACGCGCTTTTTCGAACCGGGGGGTTATAAGATACCCTTTCTAACCAATTGGCAAACAATGATATTTGAAGGCAGTCGGAAACAAATAAACAAATAAAATAATAGGAAAAGGGGACGAAATGTGGCAGAAAAAGCAAATAAACTAGCACTGGCGCTCCACTTCCCCAGCTCATGAGCAATAAATACTCAAACATCCGGGTTAACGATCGAGGAGTTCGCCAAAGCCAAAATTCTGCTTCTGCAGCTCATTAATCCAAGTAGTAATTCAAAGAGTCTTTCAGTGTGCTCCCCGCGTGGCCTCTTATTAGAACCTAGGATAATCCAGGATCCAAAATTCACCACCAAACCAACTGGCCGAGGCACCTGAGTAAATCTCTGGCGAAACTCATATCCGGGAAAAAAAGAGAAAGCAAACCTAACTCTATTGCAGTCCTTTCATAGAGCCGGCTGTAATCGACCGCTGTTATCTCTGAGCTGATGACTTAGTTACTGCTATTTCCCTGGTTGGTTTATAATGTCGTCATAGGCTGTCACTCGTATGCGTTTAGCTTTCGAACCGTGATTTTGCCCACCATACAATGCGACAGGTTCGATATAATACAGTATGGTAACCTTCTGCTGACCTACTAGATGGCACTAACACCTGTTGCTGCAATGAAGATACAGGAGTGGGGGAGGGTTTAACACAGGGCCTAATTAAATGGAAAAGAAAACTCAGTTGCAGTTTTTGAATTCACAATTGGCCTCCGGCATCCCGGATAAGAGCCTCGTCGTTGGACCTGGCCTGGCTTCTCGGTAGCGCCGTCCTGAACTCAACCCCCCCATATCTACCAGAGCCTCATGTGTAAGTGTTTTGTCCAACTATTATCCTGTTTCCCGGCGCCGTACCCTGCGGCTGGGATTTATCCTACGGTGTTGGTCAGGTGCAATAGGGTAATGAACGGTATTATCCGGAAACAATAGTCCCAGGGCAAGGCGAGGTTTTCCCGCCTGGATCGGGAGATAATATTAGTTCGTAACCCCCGAACCAAGCACGGACGGAATATCGTGAGAAGAAAAAAGGGCAGTGGTATAATAGGTGAAAGGCCAACTAGCTGGTAAGCGGCAGCGCTATGGGTTGTTCAATCACCCGGATCGAATCAAGTCGCGATACCTGATATACTCGAAAAGCCCTTGTGCACCCGGTTACTATATGCAAGAGACTTGTGAAGCGTTTAGGCTCCACATTTATATCCAAAAAAAAAGGCGGAGATTAAGACCTACGTGGGGCATTCAAGAAACCAAGTCCAGTATGGCGGATGGGGGAAAGTATACTAGCATAGGCCGAGCACTGCTGTCTGAGAGGGGTGGCACGCAATTAGGCGGTTAGCATCAGAGGACGCTGAAGAGTTTGGCTTCACAGGGATTTTTGGAGTTTACACAGTAGATGTAGGAGTTGAGTTAGTTCCACAGTTAAGACTGCCTACGGTATTGATTTTCCTTGATAGGCAAGACTCAAAAGTACGGACAGCCTTCCAAGCCACCCCTCACCTGTAAGTTGACGCCTGGAGGACATTCCATATAAGTGTGATCTTCGTTAAACGACTGGAGATGAAAGCATGCTCTCATCAGAGTTTTATTGTTTCGGGAAAGGTTTAGGCTTTCAGGAATTTCCCCCGGTGATGGATCGGTCGGATATGGTAATCCCCGTGCTGGATACTAAGAATCAAAGGGAATGCGCGGAAAGTGGGAGCCTTTACTATATAGTTTCCTTTCTCCGGGGGTGGCAGAAAATGTTACTTTCATTTGTTATTGCGGGAGTAAGAAAGGGAATTGGGAACACGCATGAAGGAAAATGAATGGGTAGTGATCGGTAGGAGTATGGGGATGATTTTATGCTTTCATACGTGCTCCTGTCTTCGCTGTTAGTTTGGAGAAATATAACAGTTGGAGAACGAAGCTGTGAGCCATCTGCACCCCTTTGGCCACTCGGTGCCTGCAACACAGGCTATGTCTACAGTGGAGACCGACTACCATCGTATTTACGACAACAAATGGTTTGTATGGGGTGTTGGTAATACTTATAGTGTATTCCATACCCAAACAATTGTCGCGTCTTCACTTCAGAGGGGAGGAATGGGGAAACAATAAACCGCGGGAAAAATGAACAACAAAAAAAGGTGAGAGTAAAGAATATGGTAGAAATTTCGAGCTACATTGGCGTACTCCAATACAGTAGGAATAGCCCCCCCACCAAAGCCAGACCCTAGATTGAACCGGAATCTCAAATTGTTGGGCGGGTATCTGGTAGATATGTGTATTCCCATTGCGTGTAGTTTCCTTCGACCAAAAAAAAAAACTCCCCCCAAAGTGTGTTTCTATGGCAGGCTTACTCCGGAAGGAGAGGCAAGACGGCAATTACCACAAGGCGGTATTTTAATCTGTAGAAGGTTGAGCGTGGGTGGGAGGAGGGAAGTGGCAGGGACCTACACATTTAGGGAGTTGTTGCACCCTTGCGGAAATGGCGCATTGGCCATCTATGTTTGGGGGAGTGTCTCATCGGGCTTAGGTTAGACAGGAGGTGGTAGTGCCGGGGCCGTAGGAGAGCTATCACTCCTACACGCAGCTCTCGGAAGCCCACTAGAGTCGTGTTCAACCTGGTTTGCGCCGCTTAGCGGGGTTAGTGCCGTCCCGTCTGAGTATGATAGTAATTCCACCACTCCCTCATGCCCCCCGCGGGCAGCCCACACAAGTGGTGTTTGGCCACTAGGATCTGGCATGTCGTGGTTGACGTTGTCCTGCAAAAGTAGTAATTTTACCACTTCCTCGCGCCCATTGCGGGCAGCCCACAAGAGTGGTGTTCGGCCGCGGTGGTCTGGCATGTTGGGGTTGATGTCGTCTCGTCCGAGTAGTAATTTCACCACTCCCGCATGCCCATTGCGGGCAGCCCACAAGAATGGTGTTACGCCACCATAATCTGGCACGTTGGGGTTGATGTCGTGCCGTCCGAGTAGTAATTTTACCACTCCCTCGTGCCCATTCGAAGCAGCCAACCAGAGTGGTGTTATGTCGTACAGTTCCGGCTGGTTGGGGTCGACATCATCCCGCCTGAGTAACATCTCCACCACTCCCTGCTTCCCACCGCAAGCAGCCCGCGAGAGGGGTGTTCGGCCGTCGGCATCAGATTTGTTGGGGTTGATGTGGTCCTGTCCAAGTAGTAATCTCACCACTCCTTCGTGCCCCCTGCAAGCAGCCTGCGAGAGTGGTGTTTGACCGCTCCCATCGGGTTTGTCGGGGTCGACATCATTCCGTTCAAGCAGTGCTCGCACCACTCCTTCCTGCCCATTACAAGCAGCCAGCAACAATGGTGTTCTACCGCGCTCATCTGGCTTATCGGGCTCGATGTCGTCCCGACCCAGCAGTACCGCCACCACTCCTTCGTGCCCATTCCTAGCAGCCCATGCGAGAGGTGTAATTTGCATAGTCATTTTCGTTGATATCGCAGCTCTTCACCTCAGCCAAACTAGCTACAATCTCAGCAATCCCGAAGACTATGCGCGCCGTGGACCATTGAATAGGGGAAAGCTTATCGCATCAACAGGGTAAACATACCGTTTCTACACTTCCAGAGAATTGACTATGCGGCTATCGGAGACGTCAAATAACTTCAACGCAAGTGCAATCTAAAAAGGTCCCGTTTTGCGTGGATTCCCAAATATAGAGAAGAATATTCGAGAAACTAGGTTTGCCGAAGGTAGAGAGGGGAAACACGTCGGAGATCGAGAGAGGGCGCGCGCGTTGGAGGAATGGTTGAGAGAGCTCTGACTTGGCGCGAATTCAGACAATTCAAGCGGGTTTCTGCAATTGTCGAGTGGGCTGTGTGAAAGCGTTCGGGGTGAGCCTGGGACAAGTTGGTGGTGAAGGCTAAAGTGGATTAAGGGGACGATGGAGCCTCCTTATCCACAACAAGTCCCGGGAAACAGGGTCGCAATGTCCCATCGTATCAGGGTAATTCTGCAATGGGGTTGTCGCCACAGCAACAGGTCACCAGTTAGGGCTCATGTCCCATCAAGCGATAGCTGACGCTAAAAATTCTATTTTCTACCCGTCAGCAGAAAGATACAAACTTTTCCTGAGGCAGTACTCGAGTAAACGAGTATGGATATCATACCTGGAGAACGCTCAATGGCATTCATACCGGTATCTGCTAAGGCCCTAACAAACCTAGCTGGAAAACTTTCACCCAGCTTTTCGTACCAAGTGACATCTATGAAATCCCAGTATTGTCGCAGCAAAATAGCAGTGTTGTGGCTACCGTATTGGGGTCTTATTTGGACTGCTTCTCCTAGGCAGTTTATCAGGGTTCAAGCGCGGCTCTGCAAAGTTGCTATGCCAAGCCTCGCTTACTTCCCCCACCTTGCCCCTCCATGATGAGGCTCCATCCAATCCCACATGCGCTTTTAGCCTGTGTGACAAACTGTCGTTTCTTGCCGCATCGCATCGATTTCCAGTGAGACCGCAAGAATCCAGAAATCTATCTGTCAGCAATAGCCTGAGGCAGCTTCTTCACACTTTAGAAATATCTTCCAGAATCTTTAAAATGTCTGCTCCCAGACCGCCGTCCCGCGACGGGCGTTGTGTCCCCACCCAACCTCCCATCAAGATACCTGATCATATCACCTCTCCCTGCAATGATGCGTACGGATCATTACCCTTACTGAGTGGCGCTTCCCGAATTGACCCTGAATATGCTATCTTTCAGTCACTAATGCTCCAGTCTCAGGAGGCTTTTAGAAGATTTGGTTCTGCGAATTAAGAAGTCTGACTTAGTCTAATGTTCTGCTAGCATCCACGGAGAGCGTCGATCCATGCCGTATGCATGCACGCTTTTCGGAAGAGGTAGCCTGCGACACCCTCACAGGATCGGAAAGTCGCAACTACGGCCCACATGCTATCTGCCATCAATGAGCTGACATCACAGCTTGTCAGAACTCGCTCTTTTCCTTCCATTCCTCGTGGCTCGTCCTTGCTATCAAATATAAGTCGCCGACCGAAACAAAACTGCCCCATTGGGCTCCCCCCCCCCACTATAGACATACCAGCCTCTAAATTCCCCGGCTTGTATGAGCCATTTCCCTACATCCCCAACCTGGCAGTCTAGATTGCTCTAGTGCTGTAACCTGGGCTCTGGTGGCAACAGCTAGGTCAAGACTCGAGCCCTCTCATCGGCAATGGTGTAGTTCCAGACCCTAATTGCCGTGTTCCAATGGTTGACATTATCACTAAGACGTTAGAAACATCCCCTGCTTTTTACTACTGGGATATTGTAAATAGCGGGTGGTGGAGTTACTGGTAGTCCACTTCCGGAATTGAGATGGGCTCAAGAAAGGCCAAGTGTTTGGTTGGACTTTGTGGGTGCCTCCGCGCCACCCAATCAATTTCCCCCGAGTTTGATCCTACAACACCTCTTTGCACCTACCGTATCGGTAGTAAATGTCACACCTCTCTAGGCTCTATCCTGTGTCATAGCACAACTCTTGCGTTGCGATAGATGAACACTCTACTCTCGAGTAGAGCACCACCAATGGGCTCGGATGGCTTGGTACATCTACAAACACATCCAGTTTCATGAAGAAATACCTCGCAAAACCTAGATATCGCCCAACTTAAAGCAGCCCAGCGGAACCCTTCATGATGTCAGTACAGGCCAAAAGGCTCTCTCCGCAACCCCGTACCACGTTCCGTGAATGTAGGGAGCCTGCTTTCTGATATTCATCGCACCACCGGGCACGGCAGGCTGCTTGTAGGGTGGGGCACGCTGCAGTGAAGAGGCAGAGGGGTACCTTTGCCGTAATCTATAACTTTCCAATGATCCAGAAATTCCTCAAAACAAAATCCTCTCCTAGGACTAGCTGCTTCAGGAGTGTGAAAATTCAAAGAGTCCTTCAATATGACCTGAATAGTCTCTCACCAGGGCCTAGTATAATTCAGGATCCAGTGTTCGCCACCAAACTAACTGATCCGGGTGGCCGGGCAGATCCCTCGCCATAGCATCAAGGACACAAATAAAACGGCTATGGTTGGCATAGCGATCCTGGGCGTCAGGGAAGGATATATTTTAACTCTGTTGCTGCCTTTTCATATAAACTGTGGCAATAGAGTCATTTGGCAACTATTTTTTTAATCGATAATTCGCAAATTTCGAGTCGCCACCCCATACAAATTGTGTCCGTGCACGCCAAGAGACTAGAAATTTCAACTCAGAATTTGAATTTTCTGAGTAAAAAAAATAGTTGCCAAATGACTCTAATCCACCACTGTTATCTCCGAGCTGGACTTGGTTATCACTTGGCTCCTCAGGGGCGCTATCCTAAACTTAGCTAAATTTATTGACACTCCCTACGGCACTGGCCGCTGTAGTGGGAGGCACTATTCCCTAGCGTCGAATTTTATGGTTCGGGATATAATTCTTCGGTGTCGTACAGTACATTCTCGCCGTAATTTATTATAGGTGCATAGGGTAACATATACTACAAGTATTATCCAAACACAGTAGCCCCGGGGGGGGCAAGGCAAGGTTTCCTCCCTGGCTCGGGAGATAATATGGGTTTATAACCCCCGAACTGAGCATGGACAGAATACCATAGGGAGAAATAAAAATTGTATCATGGTATCATAAGAAAGGCCAACTACTTGCAAGCTGGTATTGCGCGGCGTTGTGGTTCGTTTAATAGGCTAGTCAGAACAAGGTAGGATACCCAGTATACTCGAATGTATACTCGAAACTCGTTAGGTACCTGGTTACTATACCGTACTACATGCAAGAGAGATATCGAGCGCTTGTGCCAAATAGGAGCAGAGGGTACGACTTTAGTAGAGCATTCAGGAGACCGAGTCGAGTGTAGGCGGTTACAATCTAGGAGGATGCTGAGCGGTCTGGCTCCACAGGGCTTTTTTGGAGTTTGACAGATGTAGAATTTGTGTTAATTTCACAGTTAAAAGACCCCGCACGGTGTTAATTTTCCTTGACAGGCAAGAGTAGAAAGTTTGGACTTTTAGGAATGCCTTGGTCGATGGGTCGGTTGGATATGTTAATCCGCTGGGTTAACGTCAGGAGTCAAGTGAACTGTATGGGAGGCGGGAGTCTTTGCTATGCATTTTTCTTTGTCTGGCGATTGCAGGGAGCGTTCTTTTCTTTGTTATTGAGGGAGTAAGCAAGGAAGTTGAGAACGTGCCTGAAAGAGGGTGGGTATGTGTGGTGATCAATGGAAGGATAAGAATGATTGTGTTTTCATAATATATTCTCGTATCTTCGCCGTTGGTTTAGCGAAAGGTGGCACTCAGAAGACGAAGTTGCGAGCTATCCACACCCTTTTTGCCGTTCGGCACCTGCAATGTAGACATGTCCATTGTGGAAACTAATCACCATTATACTCTATTCAGTTGGTTTCTATGTCGCTTCGCGCGAGTATCATACTTGCGCTGGATATTTTTTCCTACACCTAAACAACCCTTCACTCCGGAAGGGAGAAACAATAATCGTAGAAAAAACAAATAAGTGAACAACCAAAAAAAAAACATGCAAGCAAATAATAATATGATGGAAATTTCGAGCCACATGAGTGTACCCCAATACAGTAGCAATAACCCCTCTACAAAAGCTAAACCCTAGATTGAATCGGAACCTCACAAATCCTGACTTGACTCTATAAGCAAAATGCCGATAGAAGGTTGGGCGGGTATCTGGTAGATATATGCATTCCCATTGCGTATAGTTTCCTTTGACTAAAAGAAAACCCTAAGCTAGGTTTCTTTGGTAGGACTCCAGAAGGAAAGGTAAGACGGCAATTACCACAGGGCGGTATTTTAAGCTATACGAGAAGGTTGGGCGTGGGGAGGAGGAGGTAAGTGGCAGAGACAGACACATTCAGGGAGCTGTCGCACTCCTTGCGGAAATGGCGTATTGGTCGTCTATGTTTGGGGAGCAAGTGTCTCATCGGGCTTAGGCTAGACAGGCGGTGGTAGTGCCGGGGCTGTGGTAGAGCTATCACTCCTGCATGCAGCTCTCGGAAACCCATTAGAGTCGTGTTAAACGTGATTTGCATCGCTTGGCGGGTTGGTGTCGTCCGTCCGAGTAGTAATTTCACCACTCCCTCATACCTAAAGCGGGCGGCCGACAAAAGTGGTGTTTTGGCTACTAAGATCTGGCATGTCGGGGTTGACGATGCCCTGCGCAAGTAGTAATTTTACCACTTCCTCGCGCCCACTGCGGGCAGCCCACATGAGTGGTGTTCGGCCGTGATGATCTGGCATGTTGGGGTTGACGTTGTCCTGGCCGAGTAGCAATTTCACCACTCCCTCGTGGCCATTGCAGGAAGCCCACGAGAATGCCGTTTGGCCATCGCAATCTGGCCTGTCAGGGTTAACGCCATCCTGTGCGAGTAGTAATTTTACCACTCCCTCGTGGCCATCGAAAGCAGCTTGCGAGAGTGGCGTTGCGCCATCATCATTTGGCATGTCGGGGTTGATGTCGTCTCGCCCGAGGAATACTTCCACCGCTCCCTCGTGCCCATTCGCAGCAGCCAACCAGAATGGCGTTTGGCCATCATGATCTGGCATGTCAGGGTTAACGCCATCCTGTGCGAGTAGTAATTTTACCACTCCCTCGTGGCCATCGTAAGCAGCTTGCGAGAGTGGCGTTGCGCCATCATCGTTTGGCATGTCGGGGTTGATGTCGTCTCGCCCGAGGAGTACTTTCACCACTCCCTCGTGTCCTTTTGCCGCAGCCAACCAGAGTGGTGTTATGTCGTGATGATCTGGCTTGTTGGGGTCGACATCATCCCGTCCGAGTAATATTTCCACTACTCCCTGGTTCCCACCGCGAGCAGCCCATGAGAGGGGCGTCCGGCCGCCAAGACCAGGTTTGTTGGGGTTGACGCGGTCCTGTCCAAGTAGTAATCCCACCACTCCCTCGTGCCCCTTATAAGCAGCCTGCGAGAGCGGTGCTCGGCCGGCGTCATCTGGCTTGTCGGGGTTGACATCATCCCGTTCAAGCAGTGCCCGCACCACTCCCTCGTGCCCGTTGCAAGCAGCCAGCGACAGTGGCGTTCGACCGCGCTTGCCTGGTTTGTCGGGGTCGATGTCGTCCCGGCCGAGTAGCATTCTCACCACTTCCTCGTGTCCATTCCTAGCAGCCCACGCGAGAGGTGTATTGCGCATGTAGGCTTTTTTGGTTGATATCGCAGCCCTCCACCTCAACCAAACTAGCTACAATATTAGCAATCCCGAGGAAAATGCGCAGTGTGGACTATTGGATAGGGAAAGCCCATCGCAATCAATAGGGCAAACATACGGTTTCTGTGCTTTCAGAGGGTTTTAACGGATATCCGGTTATTGTGCCGCCCAATAGCAATCCGAAAGGGTCCGTTTTGCCTAGATTTCCCAACACAGAGAAGAATATTCGAGGGACCGGGCTTGCTGGTAGGAGGGGGCACGTCGGAGATCGGGAAAGGGTACGTGTTGGAGACTGGGAGGAGGAGTGGTCGAGAGAGCCTTGACCCGCTGTGAATTCGGACAACTTGAGCGGGTTTCAGCGATTGTCGAGTGATCTGTGCGGGAGAGCTTGGGGTGGGCCTGGAGGTGGGTTGGTCGTGAAGGGTAAAGCGGGTCAACGGGACGATGGAGTCTTCTTTGTCCACGGCTGCTAGCCCTCGGCAACTGGCTAACGTTGTCCCTCTTTGGGCGGTTTTGCAATCAGGTTGTTGCCACAGCAACAGGTCACATGCTAGGGCTTCATGCCCTATCTACAGGTTTCATACTCGAGTATGATACTCGAGCAAGCGATATTGTTGCCAGCGATGTGGACCTACCATAGAGTACCGTAAGTAGAGTTACCAAATTTTTGTGAGGAGGCAAGCTATGATACAAGTACCGGTACCGGTATAGTGGCTATTAAGATTCAGGGCCTATTCGGATTGCTAGGCCGATAATTCATCAGAGTTCCAGCGCCGCTCCCCAAAGTAGCCGTGCCAAGTTTCCCTTACTCCCCCATCTTGTCTTTTTATCCTAGCCCACCCCATTGGTTGTTGCATTGAGCTTTTGTTCCTGGCGACAGATTGTGGCCCCTTGCCGGATCGCATACGAGTACTCGTACCGGTAGATTTCCAGGGGCGCCTGTAAGAATCTAGATAAGTGCCTGTGAGTGGATAGCCTGAGGCTTTGGAGTGTGGTTGCTTCTACACACATTTCAGAAATACTAGTATCTTGGAGAATCTTCTTCAAGATGTCCGCTTCCAGACCACTGTCTCGCAAGCGTGTATCTTCATCCGATATCGTATCAAGATACCGGCATCTGAGCATATCACCTCTCCTAGGATTGATGTGTGTAGTCGCTACAATTCCTGAGTAATACTTCCGGATCCGAACCTGAAGGCACCACCCCCCAGCCACGAACGCCCCAGCCCCCAGATACTTCCGGGAACATGGCCTAGCGAACCAAGAAGCCCAACCCAACGCCCAAACTTACCCCACACGCTACATATACTCGAGTACCGGTACTGTAGATGCGGCTTTTTGGAAGCATCAGTCTCTAGCACCTCCACAATATAGGAAAGTCATGATCCCGTCCACTGATTACTCTTTCTGGTGTTTATAGGCTTGCGCTATTTCCATTGGTACCGAAGCCATGACTTCCGGCCAGGAGGTTGGGCTTCCGAGCTCGGGAATATTCACTTCTCACAAGTGGATGGGATCGTAGTGGAAAATGGTAGAAAGGTAGGAAAAAAACAACGGAGCTGGAAGTGGGCAATCACCGCTGACCCAGCGGAAAGCGTTAAAGTACTGTCTATGAATCGAAAAAGGGAGAAGTATTATACGAAGAAAAAAAATCGCCAATGGCTGCTAAAGGCAGAGAGAAAAGGTCTATTCGCATCACAAGTTCTTGCCCTCGCTACCATTGTCTCCGTTATCATTGCTCTCACCCCTTCTCATTAGAGCCCGCGACCCCGCCGGTCCTCGTAAATGCTTCCCCGCTACCGCAATGAACACTACTGATTCTTCTATGATATGACACCAATCTAGCTAGCCCACGAACCCATCATCGACCTTAAAGAAATAGGGACCAGCTCCTCCCCTGAATCCTGTAGCCCAATTTCTAGCCCTACAGCACCTCCTCTGGCCTGATCACACAAGCTGTCTATTACCAATGAGCTATTTTTGGACCTGCCCTCTTCGCTCTATTCCTTGTGGCTCGCCCCTGTTATCCGATATATTCGTTGCCAACCCCGGAATCTCCATAGAAAAACGGTACTGCACCATCGGATTCACCTTCCCCACTGCCGCCGGCTCGTCACCCTCCAGGTTCCTTGGTTTGTAAGAGCCATTACCCTACACTTTTGGCTTGGAGGTCTTGGATATCCTGGTACCGTAATCTGGGCTCTCGTAGCGATAAACGGGTATGACTTGAGATCACTCATCGGCAATGGTGCAGTTGTTCAACAGCCTAACAGTCGTGTTCCAAGGCTGATCTTATTACCGAAATATTTGCGACATCTCGTATCCTTCGCCGCTTAGGATACCCGTATTATAGATGGTGGTGGGGGTCCGTTTAGTACTAGAATTGCAAGGCGGAGGAAGGCGAAATGTATTGTAGGACCTCGTGGATGCCTCGACACTGCTCAATAAACCTCCCCCAAATTTGTACCGACAACACCCCCCTTGCGCCTAGTGGATCGGTATCAAATGCTACATCTCCCTTTTATCCTGCGGCGCATCACAAATCTTGCCCCGAGACTGCCCAACACCCTAGAGCACCCCCTGTAGAATCGGGTAGCTTGGTATATATTCAAGCACATTGAACCTTGTGAGTGAATCTGTCGAACCACATATCCCTAACCAAAAGCAGCCCAGCAGAGTCCCCCATGATATTTGCACGGACCGGAAGGCCCTCTCCCCTACTCAGCACCAGGTTCTGTGGGGATAAGGATGACGCTTTTTGATATGAGCCACCACCACCACTGCCGCCCCCGAGCACATCAAAACAGCTGCCTCCACCATAATCTAGCTCATCTTTGGGGTTCGTCAAAACCAAGTTCTGTTTCTACAGCCAACTAACCTAAACAGCAATTCAAAGAGTTCTTAAATACGCTAATGAATAGTCTCTTATTGGAGCCTTTGATTATCCAGGATCCGAAGTTTTCCTCTATGCTAACCGAAGCAGCAGACTAAATCCTGGTCAGTGCTCCTGGTATGTTCTATCCAGAACACAAATAAAACTATTATAATCAGTACAGTAAATGAAAATAGAACCTGATCTGTGCTTCGGTCTGCCCATACCAACTACTACAATCGACTGCTACTATCTACAAGCAGATGGCTCAGCTATGACCACTATTTCCTCTACTATTTTATAATGTCGTCACAGACCATCACTCGTCTATGTTTAGCCTTCGAATGGTAGTTTGAGATATCATACCAGTAGCATATGTGCAATATTATCTAATAAGACACGATTTGGTAACTTGCCACCAAATTTCTAGGGATCACTAGAGGGGCCGATATAAAAAATCACCATTGATCTCACTAATCGTATTGGTAGGGTTGCACATGACTCCTAGATGTTGAGAAGAGAACTAAATTTCAGCTTTCTATATACACAATTAAGACACAGTATCGCGAATGGGAACTCTGTAGACCCAACCTGGTTCCTCAGGAGTTCACTCCTGCGTATAATCCTCATCATATACTGCTAGAGACCTTTTGTTTACGCCTTTTGTTCGACCACTCTCCAATCTTTGCCAGTCAGTACCAGTGGTCCAAAATCAGCTTGTTTTAGGAAAACTTAACCCACCAGCACTTTCTGTGATATGAACTCCTGTATTCAAAGGTACTATTGCCTGGGATCAAAGTTCACAGCATGAGTTACTATTTTTCTGTTATCATACTTCATGTCTGCAATTTATGACTCCATATAGGTTAGCTATATTTGAATGCGGAATAGGAGATGCAATTTTAAGGACTCTGCAAGAAAATAGTACCCAACATGGAAAGTAGGCTGAGGGTACACTAAGCAAGCAGAAAAAACATATCAAGATAGATAATTATAAATGGAATAAGAGATAAAGATGCCAAACTGACCTTTAAATAAACCAAAATATTCCAAATACCGTACAAGGAAACAAGATTCATACAGGCAATCTACGGTAGTTATAGTGAGATGTCGGTGAAATGTGAATATTATATGATTTCCTAGCCGCAGAAATTTTGGCAGTCTAAAGGCCAACCGGAAAGACACCAGGTCAGGGAATATGCTATATTGTTACCAAGAGAAATATGCATGTGAAGGGAATCAACAAATGACAATATCGTAACATACAGTATCGTTAAACAGTACAGTCTTTGGGCAAAGCAACGTTTTCTTGCCTGCCTATCGAGATCATATAACTTAGGCTAGTGATGTCGAAGCAACACCAGGTTATTTCGATATGGCAAAAATGGCTCTCTACCGAAACTAGGCTCCAGATGTTAAACAAAAGCTCACAATTCCTGACATCACTCCATAAGATAAGTACAGATAGAGGATTGGCTGGGTATGTGATACACACATGCATTCCCATTCTGTATGATTGTGTTTTAGCTAGAAAACAAAACTAAAAACAAAACTAAAAATAAGAATAAAAATAAAAATAAAGCCATGCCACGATGGCAGGATTACTCCAGGAGGGCCAAGACAACAATTACCACGGGCAGTGTCCTAAGCTATAGGAAAAGGCAAGGCTAGGATAAGAGGAGGGAGGCAGTGGTGGCAACAAAAATGTTTACGAAGCTATTGCTGTTCGTTGCGAAATGGCACATATATTAGGAATCGAATATTCGGCGGTAGCAAGAAGTGGTGGTTCCTCAAGCTTAAGCAGTGCCATAGGTGGCAAGTGTTTGAGGCTGTAGCAGATGTTGGAGATTGACCATTTTAGGCTGCTCACCATATATTTTCCATTCTCACTGGATGGGAAAGGCAGCCATGATAAGCTTAAACAGACAGTGGCTTTGAGAGTATTCCACCACTGTTAGCTTCTTATGATCGGACACCCCGACCCTGCATACCTGGTGTGACAACATCAAACCCCAATTCACCTACAATGAAACACAAACACACAAGCAACGGCTAAACATCTACCTCACCCTCGGTAATGAACTCTACCCAAGGTAGGTGGCATAACACTATCCTCAGCCATGGTACTTCTACCCTGGAAGTGCACTGGCGGAGCGAAAAAGAAGGACGACCTAGGGATGGAAAGTGGGAAAAGAATCTGGCATGCGCAGGAAGCATGCTGGGGAAGAAGGTTTTTTGTTGATGAGGATATAAGGTGGCCTGTTCTTCCCTTTGTTGTTTGTTATCTGTCCATCATCACATTTTCGCTCACAGTTCTACGGTCATCTCTTGTCTTGTCAAAAGTCATTCGTTATTGTACACGATCTTTTTATTCTTTTCCTGTTTTCTGATATCTTTCGCCTATCACTGTTTTTCGTATCAATAAAAGCTTTGTGTCATTCGGTAACTAAGGATCTGGTCCGCTGGTCCAATAGGTATTTAAAAGTAGAGCTACCACTCTCGCGTGGCGATTTTTAGCAGCATACCAGACTGGTGTTTGGCCATAGTTATCTGGCTTATTGGGGTCGATGCCTTCACGTCCGAGGATTATGTTCACCACCCTCCCGTGCCCTCTGCTAGCAGCCATCGACAGCGGAGTTTTGCCTCGCTTATCTGGCTTATTGGGGTCGATGTCTTTACGTCCGAGGAGTATTTTCACCACTTTCATGTGCCCTCTCCTAGCAGCCATCGACAGCGGAGTTTGGCCTTGCTCATCTGGCTTATTGGGGTCGATGTCTTCACGTCTGAGGAGTATTTTCACCACTTTCTCGTGCCCTCTCCTAGCAGCCATCAACAGCGGAGTTTGGCCTTGCTCATCTGGCTTATTGGGGTCGATGTCTTCACGTCCGAGGAGTATTTTCACCACTTTCTCGTGCCCTTCGCTAGCAGCCATCAACAGCGGAGTTTGGCCTCGCTTATCTGGCCTGTTGGGGTTGACATCGTCTCTCCTGAGTAGAAGCTTCACCACTCCCTCCCACCCGTGATCAGCGGCCCAACCAAGTGGTGTTAGGCCACCGTTAGATGATTTGTTGGGGTCGACGTCTTCACATCCGAGGAGCATTTCCACCACTCCCT
>Ga0307513_10003620_pt1 | contig 20913 bp, 21 predicted proteins | sample 15_EM_MG_FD_202174 | JGI IMG/M metagenome (GOLD analysis project Ga0307513, IMG submission 202174) | Populus trichocarpa ectomycorrhiza microbial communities from riparian zone in the Pacific Northwest, United States - 15_EM | ecosystem: Host-associated > Plants > Roots > Unclassified | place...
CTCTATCCTCTACCCTTACCACCTCATGACACCCTCAATCCTCCCACTCACACTCTGCGCGCTCGCGTCCTTGCGCTTTTCCAATGCCAAAATGGACCCAGGCTCTTACGCGCCAAAGACGAACCAGCCTTGTCCCGAGATCCTATTACGACAACCTCCTGCTTTAAATCAAACCCTTCACCCTAACGAAAGTCAGTATTTGGCCGACCGCCGCAAGCTGTTCCCAGACGCGTGGCGAGCCTGGCTAGGGGACGGCAGCAATCTAGGGTATGACCTCGACAAGCTAGGAATAACCGCAAATAATGGCTCTGGTTTACCTGTACTTGGTATCGCTACGAGCGGTGGTGCCTACCGGTGTGTTTAAAGAAAAATTCTTTAGGGGACGACTAATGGGCTTGTTTCCAGCGCGGCACAAAGCGGTGCTGGAATAATATCTGGTCTTGATGCGCGCAATGCGACTGCCAAGGCGAAGGGCACAGGTGGACTTGTGCAAGTGTCCAGTTACCTCTCAGGTCTCAGTGGCGGAAGCTGGCTCGTCTCATCAATGCTCTTCCATAACTTTCCGGATATGTACGATCTTGTATTGGGGAATACCGACAAAGGCGGTACTCTTAATGGCTGGCTCCTTGACAAGGATTTGTTTCTGCCGAACGGCCTTAATCCCTTTGATAAAAACAACCAGCATTACTTCGGGTATGTCCTTGTATTTACCATTCTCTATACCAGCTAAGTTCACCTCTCCACAGGAGTGTTCTCTGGAGCGTTGACGACAAGGGCCGAACTGGCCTCGACACTTCGCTGACAGACATCTGGTCCTGTGCACTGGGATATCACTTCTTAACTGGTCTTGGAGATCCCAGCATCGCTGATACGATCACCACCAAAGAAAATTTCTTCACCAATGACACCTCTCACGGCGCAGGCGTCCTTTGGTCCAATATGATAAACACCCCCACTTTCCAGAACCGTGAGTTTCCTATACCGATTGTTGTGGCAGACGCACGCCCTCCGGGGTTTGCCCAATTGTCGCCAACCCCCGTGATTCCCTTAAACTCGACTCAATATGAGTTCACGCCTTGGGAATTGGGCAGTTATGATCCTGATTTGTCCGCATTCGTCGATATACGGTTCATGGGTACTCACTTGATCAGCGGGAAACCTGCCAATTCTTCTGCTTGCGTGACCGAATTCGACCAGACATCTTTCATCTTCGGCACAAGCGGTAGTGTGTTCAATGTCCGTAATTGTGCTTCGATTCCTTTATATTTGACACTGAACCGCCTTTCTAGGTCCTCATATCTAACGCTAGAGACCAGATCAGGCAGTTTGACGCAAACGCCAGCAATGCACTACTCGACCTTCTCCGGCGAATGTTGACTATTGTATCTACCCGTGCTGACGACGTTGGCAACTACCCGAATGTGCGTCCCCACCATTGCCCTGCCCTGGTTGAATGTTCACCCAGCTTGCCTCCCAGCCCTTCCAAGGCATCAACCCTGGTGTTTACCAGGACTCCAGTTCGACGTGGATCGAGCTTGTTGACGGTGGTATGAACCTGGAGAACATCGCTCTTGGACCTTTGCTTGTCAAAGCCCGACACCTCGACGTTATTGTTGTCATTGATGCGGGTTCCGATGACCCGGACAATTGGCCTCAGTAAGTTCTATTTTCGGCCAATGCCATTCCCTGTTTTTGACCGTACCCGTTTAGGGCCATCTCCCTTTATGCAGCTCGCAACCGTACCCAACAAGTCACCACCTCCGTCGTCCAACAATTTCCGCCTATTCCTGATAACCCGGCCGACATTGGCCGTCTTGGGCTCAATCGACGACCTACATTTTTTGGCTGCGACCCTAAAGAGAATCCTGCAGAGTTCCCTCTTTTGATTTACATTCCTAACGCTCCTCCAGTCGATGGAAGTGACCCAGTTACCAAGTAAGCTGTCCTACTCGTCCTTGGTAAACGTGCACTCATAATTCGTGCAGTCCTGGTACCTTCAAGTTTCAATACCAGCCCTGGCACAGTTCCCAGTTCCTCAACCAGGCACAAGCTACCGCCTTTAGTGGTTTCTTGGAGGGTCAGCTCGGTGCCGATTCCGCATACGGAAGTTGCCTCCAATGCGCAGCCATCGATCGTGCACGGGTTAAGACCAATCCAATTACGCCACGATCAGACATTTGCTCGAGCTGCTTCAAAAAGTACTGTTTTGACCCAGTGAACCCACCTCCAGAGGGACAGATCGTCGGGCGCAGAATCCAATTCAAGGACCCCGATCCATTTGGTCTTAACAGCTTCTTCGAAAAGAACAAAATAGCCATTATTGTTGGTGGTGCTGTCGCGGTCTTGGCCTTGATCGCTTCCATCGCGTGCTGCGTATTCTGTTGCAGAAAGAGGACGCAGGGCAAGAAGTCGAGGTCTGCCGCGTACCGGCGACTGGCCACGGACGGTTCGGAGTGGTCTGCCAACACGGGACGGCAGAGCTATGAGATGGCAAGGCCACATTATTAAAAGTTGGGCTTTTGGGTCACGTCTGTGGGGAAGTATGCGTGGGGTGACGGTCTGTTTTTCTACATCTTTTCCGTTTTGGTTTCTGTCATCCACCATTCCTACTAATACCATATGGACCATTTGAGGTAATGAGCATTGTAATTGCCCTGAAATGGAGTGTACATATACCCGTCTCAATTCCTTTGAACGTACGCAAAGCCAGCTGGCGGTGAGGTTTAAACGTAATCACTTACTTGATGGGTAATAAATCGGTTTTCTTAAATTGATAGTCCGCTGCGTAGTAGTACTACGTACATGGGAGGAGCATGAGTACTATGGTCAATAAGTATATCGCAGCGATTGATTTCAGGCGCGACGATTTGGCTCTGGCTATTACTCTATGGAGTTCTTGCACGTGCGACTACTCAAATAATGGTGGTCCCTATTGGAAACTGCTTACCCCGTGCACCGCCCGCAAGCGGTCGATTTGCGTTCGTGCGACTGAACTAACGTCCTACTTACGAACACACGGGCCCAACGTAGCTACACTAATAGTAGAGGGTGGTGCTACAGCTGTGCGTGCCACGTGTATGTGGGCGGTGAACCGCAACTAGGTCCTCTAGCTCTCTTTGAAAAAGACCTCACAGCATCCTATGAATGTAGGAAGGCAATACTCCACTTCTCATTCCCATGCTCATCAATCGAGGGTGTTATTGTCACTGGCCCGTCCCCAATAATACCGATGAACGCACAAGGGATGTGCTCTCAGTTAATCAACTTGTCTATGCGAATCAATTGCTCCCTATGGTCCTTTAATCTCCAGATACGAGCGCCATTCCTCCCACAGTTAAGCCACCTGGAATATATGAAAGTGGCCACCGGCCGCTAACCAGCAAGGGACTTCAACGCGCTCACGATGGCCACACCACATCTATCAGCACAGGCGACTTTATAATCTCCACTTAGGAATCAGAATTAAAAAACATAATTTATTGATTTCGGAACAATGAGGGGGAAACACCTCATCTATTAATGACAGGGACATGAGTGGTCGATGACCTAGGGTGTGCATAATTGCCCTTGGGAGCAAGCCCAAGGTACCGAAATAGGAATATGGGTGGATGGGACAACTAAGTGGAGGACAGCGTGCTGGGTGCGCGGGAGAGACACTTGCTCTCCCGCCTGAGAGTCGAACAAGACAGGAGGAATAAAGGATATATGGGAAGAATGTTTGAGTGAACATAGCCAGGGACCCTGATGACAGGGTATCCCTGGCTTGCGTTGGGGTTCTAGTGGTGGTCCGTTTCTGTAAATGGTTAGAGGACGTCGACAAGGACTATTATTTGAGGTACGTGCTGACGGAGTATCAGTAAACCTTACAGAAGGGTGTACAGCACAGCCGCATACGTACCATAAATTGCTGCTGGTATGACATTCCGTTAACCAACTTCTGGAAGAACGAGAGGACAAAAAACGTGCTGCAGGAGTTAGGAGCGTGGTCCGTTATAGGGGCAAGGTGGGCGCAGAGCGGGGTGAATGACCATGAGCGTGCTGGGGAGCGTCTTACGAATAGATGTTTAGGCATCTCCGGCCCATCTATCGTTTGCACGTTTGTGCAAATACGATTGCTTGGTAGAGTTTGGACAGGACGAGGCAGGTGAGTCGCTGACCCATCCCAAGAGGGGGCGTCCAATGGAGACAGTTGCGAGTGGAAGAGTTGTGGTGGGTAAGTGTTGCCAAAAGTAGGAAGAGGGTTATAAGTCGAGGGGAGTGTATGAGGCGCCAATCCCGCGGGATGCTCGGCTCTGAGCGCAGAAGAGACGGTGGAGGGATTTGTGGGGAATGAAGCGCCATCTATAAAGATATGAAAAGGGGAAAGTCCATCGGGAACAAGCTGCGAGATTTTAGGAGTGGGACGGTGGGAAATAAGGGTGAGCACGGTTCCGAGCACGACGCATAGGGAGAGTGCGCAGGGCGAGCGGTATCGGCATTGTTGAAGAGGGAGAAAGGTCAGGAGAAGGTTGTGAGAAAATGTTCGCATCCAGAGCAGAAGAGGGCTCTGAAGGACCGGAGAGTCGCACCGAGGACTGTCCGGAGGAACAAGTCCTAGGTGGAGCAATGGGGGCCGCATTGACGCGTACCAGAGACGATGACCCCGCGAAAGAACGAGTGCGCGCTCCGGAACTTGTGGCCACGACCGTCGACGTGGTGGCGCTTGGCGTTTGAAGCAAGTTGTGTCGAGAGGACAGTGAAAGTGAGGCCAGATTATTGACCGGGTTGTCAAGACATTTGTCTTCGTGCCGGTTGACGTTGTCCGACCGGCTCAGCCCCTTGCGGCTATAAATTGGACGGTCAATGGATCGTGAACTTAGCGTCATGAACACAGAAGGCAACGAAGGGATAGTGATTAGAACGGTACTTGCCAGAAGTGGCACTTGTGAGGTCTATTTTCGTTATGCGTCTTCTTATGGCGCTTCAGGTCGCCTGCTGTGTCGGTCGAAATAGTGCTAGAAGGGGAAGGTGATCAGAAGGGTGCCTATAGCCCGGTTGGTGAAGCAGTATGGAGTACCAGCCAGGTTCATCGCAATGGTAAAATCCCCGGTTGTCAAGGTGCATTCCCCGAATGTGATGGGCGATTTGCTCTCGCCTCTTTCGAGTCTCCCCACAGCTAAGACATTCCCATGTGTGCTTATGGAGTTGCCGAAAAGCGCCTTCAAGCGTATCGCTTTCGACCTTTTGGCCAGGATTGCACTCCATCCAGTCGCGCGCTTTGGCCAGGATGACATCAGATTCTGAATATAGCGGCGGATAGGTATGATCCGGCATATGAAGAGGTGATGAAAGTCGAGCCGTAGCCTGATACAAGGATGGAATGCCGTATGCGATGTCCTGACCATTCACGGGAGGACTCCCTGCGGAAAGATGCGATATTGATTGGGGTGTGGAAGGGAAGAAGGGCACGTTGGGATCAAGGGTGAAAGCTGGGGCATCCAGGAGAGGCCGTATGCTGGGGTTTAGGTCGGGGGCCAGAAGACCAGTCGGAGCGCTAAAACTGGAGAGCGATGGCGCTCCGTATGGTGGCTGCAAACCATATGGAAAGTCTTCTTCAACCATGCGTTACATGAGTACTAGGGTCTAGAAAACTGAGCAAAAAAGGAAACAAACGGAAATTTGGGCCGGGGGAGCTATAGCCTGATTGGTAGGGATATGTAGCTTGGTGGATATAAGCTGGATTATTGATACTGCTCTGGAAGTTAGACGAGTGGGTTGTATAGGTGCTTTGCGAATGGGGAGCTGGCTGTTGGTACTGAACGACCGGCACGAAAGCCAATGGAGGGATAGGACCTAAGAGGTCCCCAAATTAGTCTAGAATCCCACGTATGTGATGTCATTAGCGAAACGTACCATTTCTCGAGGGGTGGGGTGGGTTCATGAGTCGGGATGAATGAGCGCTGTGGGAGAGCGGTGAGCAGGCGGTTGGGGACTTCAGGTCTTATAGCCACCGCATTGCCCTAGGACTGCCGACTGCGCTGGCGATGTCGAAATCACTTGGTACCTGCAAACAGGCACCGCGGTAAGCACCGTTCCACCAAGGAAATTCCGGCCTTGAGTGGTGCCGAGCGTGGTCAACGCACCTGCGTCAAAAGGAGGCCCATCTTTACCCGCGGCTAGATGGCGGCCAATTGTGTGCCATAAGCAGCACTGCAATAAATGGCCCACATCTCAGGAAAAGAAAAGGCTTGTCGGTGAGAAGCCATACATCCGCCTCGTGTCGACGAAATTTAGTGACAACCGGGCGCTTGGGCTCGTCGGTGGAAGAGGCGGACTGGAATATGCATCATCTCGGGCCGATTTGCTTGAAGAATAGATATTCGTCGAAAACGCCGGCGGTTTAGTCGTCGCTGAGCTGAAAGTTACCAACGATCTGGAACGGATTCCGACCGGACGTCAAAAGAGGTGGTCAAGCGGCAACCTCCCATTGACGCGAGAGAATTCCGCAATAAGTAAGGATGTCAAAAGTGTAACCCACGATCCAATGGTCAGTGGGAAGGGCACTCTTGGCGTACGTACGCTAGAGGACGCGAAGCCCGCCGATGTTTGTAGAAAGCAACCACATTAGTTCAGTAGCGCATCCTTTGGAGAGTACTAGTAGTGGACTACCTTCGGCTTCGGAATGGCAATCGAGAACCCTTCGCCGGCACTGTCCACAACCCGATCTAAGTTCAAACCCGACCAGAGGTTGCATGTATTCGGCTCCAGAGTAGCCACTATTGCACCGACTTCGGCAGCTCGACCGATCGCTTGGCTGGAGCTTTGTAGCGGCTGCAAGGCCTACCGGAAGGCCCTAATGTTGACGATGTGGATGATGGAGCCAACGAGGGCCTCTTATTTCGTTCGGGACCTCATATGTCACACCCGGACGAGATATGACCCAAGTTTTGATAGGTCACGCTGGTTGAGAGCTGGGAGCCAAAACTAACATCAATTTTTTTTACTGGCGCTGGAAGAGAGCGTGGCGAGAACGTTACTGGTTTTCGCCGCAACGCGGCAACACTAGGAGGCGACGACGGCCGCCACTTGGGCGCCTCCAAACCGAGGGATCAGGACGCCTAATTGGAGCCTACGTACCGTCCAAGTACATATCAATGAGATTTTTGGTCAAGCTGAGAAGTATTGCTTAGAGCCCACAAGGGGATCGTCAACAACGTGCAACTGCGAATGTCGATATCAAGCTTTACGAAGGTTACATTTCGTAAGGACCAGATTCGTATATACAAAGCAGATGCAGAGCACGAATAACTTTAAAGAGGTGACAGGAGGACAGGTACGCCATTGAGGCAGCGGTACCTGCAGCTCGAAGAGCAATCATCGAACGAAATAGAACACCAGTTGGAAGACATCGGTAACGACGACAGGGTGACAAGCGTTTATAGCGTGATTGACATATGTGGAAGCGTGCAAAGGCTTGATTTGTACATAGCAGGGATCCTTCCGTGTGGCTAGCGACTTGTTCCGAAGAGTGGCAATACAGCTCTAGCGGCCAGAGAGCCTTGTGGTACGAATTGGGCCAGGTGGGAGTGGAGGCGTATAGGGCGTAGACATTTGAGAGGTCGGAGTCGTATTGGCAGTCATAGAATCATAAGATGGCGTAAATATGTTGTTATGGAGAGCAGTCGCTACACGAATCAATCGGATAGGATTCATTCCATTCTTTGAGAGCTACTTACGAGTAATCTCCCCCTTGCAAGAGTCTCCCAAACGCGCTAGACCCTCTGTGATCACCGATGGCCGCCGGGCGCTCCTCCAGTATGCAAACGAGGACGTTGGGTGAACCATACGAATACAGTTTAGGACGGTCGTCACTATGGTAGGGAGAGATGGCAAGGTTGGAGGTATACATGGTCCGGTTTGCCCGGTCATCTTCAGCCCGGTCCTATGCATACGGGGTAGATCTCTTTCGTCGAAGAGGTCCACGACTCCCAAAGCTCCTGACGCGGGGAAGTGTTGTTAGAAAGGGCTGCGGAATCTCCGCGTCGGTGTCCACCTGTGATTCGTGTGCGAAAGTCGAGCCAGCTTCCGACCCCAAGTTCGAAGTCGAGGCCCGAGCCATTGTCAACCTGTGAACACTGGACTGGCTGCTCAATTTGAGACAAGCGGATCGAATTAACCATGCTGACTTCTGGAACGCTTTTTGGGACTTCTAGTGCAGAGGGAGAGGTTGAATGTCGGTTTCCACCGGCATCACCGTACCAGAAGGCTTCCGGAGGCGCCCTCCATAATTCGTCAAAACGGCGAGATCAGACTTCTCCTGAAGATTCTCAAAGTCGCTGGATACCAAAAGGGGATGATTTTCTTGATTACAGTTTGAAGAGGGGCAGCAATGCTCACATTTTGCAAACTTGGGTGTGACCATAGAGGTACGGAGGAGGTGGTCTCCACCCTTTCGCTTCGGTACGCTCCATATCCTCGATTGCTAACGGCATCGTTGCGATGATAAAGAACTCTGATAGCCTAGGAGGGACGATCAGGGCTTGTATATACAGAGGAGGTGAAGGATCTCACGTAGCCCATGTAGTGGCATAGTCCCATGACTGGTGGAGCCATCCATAGGCCCTCAATGATAAATGATAAATAGTTGAGAACGTCTGGAAACATGGCTTGCAAGGGAGAGAAAAGGGGAAGAATGGATGTGAGTGGGGGAAGAGGAGAGGCGGAGGGCGGAAGGCGAGGAGGGGTTTGTGGGGAAGGAACTGCCCCGCGCGGGGTTCTAAAGCCCCCAAAAGGAATGACACTGCCAGTATGTCCTTCGTTCTCCCAAGCAAACACAGGGTTATGTCTGCTTCTTATCCCGGGCAGCATCGGCGGTCCTGTTAAATCCTTTGAATATCTGTCGGGGACAGGAAAGGTTTTCTCACATATCCCAGTCCATCCCTCGAAGTACAGACGGTGACCATATTTCAGCTCGATAAATCGAATTCAAAAGGAAGGGCGTAACCCAACCGGCACAAAAGCAGCGCCATCGATCCAGGCGCTCGATTGAATGGCAGACCTGCTACGGAGGCGGAGGGTTGACCTTTAATAATCGCTTCGAAAATCAGATAGTTAGAAAAGCGGTGCCAAGGCCAATCATATTCCAACGTAGGCAAGGAGGGTGAGGGCCTAGATTGCCATTTGTATGCCGAGTGCAATAGTGAGCATATCTGACGTTTAGATTGAGAATAGGGTGCGCCGCAACGAGCATGAGAGCCGGCTAAATAGAGAGAACAGCCAGGCTTAGTCCACAGACCTACTTGAGGGTCCCATGTCCCTTCAAAATGATTCGTAGAACGTATCGGGCACGATGGGGTGTCCAGCAGAGCCGAACGGAAGGCGTTGATTCCATGTGGGAACAAAGCTTGAAAACCTGAGCTCAATGCACAAACTATATCACATTGTACAAGAAACGGGTCAATGATGGCACAAGCATAATTACACGAAATGCTTTTTCAGCGAGGGCATTGACATCAAGAAGCGGGCAACATTTTCCTCAGCATTCGCACGCAAAGTAGAAATGGAGCAGTCGTCAGCTGGTGCTCAGTACCGACGAGCTCTCCTACGGGATGCCTTGCGAGCAACAAGCTCGTGTTCGAATTTCGGATGAAGCTGGTGGATATGACGGACAAGATTTCGCTTATTTGCGAATGGCTTTTGGCTACGACCATGTGAGTGAGCTAACTGCTATGTCACCCATTGAGAAATATACTGACCACGCCGGGCAGGGCCACCGCACGTTCGAATGTTTCTCAAGATGTTTTCGTAAATCCGCGTGACGGGCGTCTCGGTGATTGCTAGGGACTCCAGCGTGAGTACCACATATCTGATGACCTTCAAGGGATCTATCCTGACGCACCATCCTTGCACAGGGCAGGCAAACGGCCGATGATCGCAGTGATCCTTCATAATGTGCTGATTCATTTGTTCTCGATTATCGAGCACTTTCGGGCACAGCCGGCAATGATTCTGTTTTCTCAGCCGCCGAATGAAAGGCCCAAATAGGTCTCCTGGGGGCTTTGTGTTCGCGTGCTGAGCCCGAAGGAGGTGTCGAAGTTTTCGGCAGGCGATGGCTAGGCTACCATCCGATATTTCATCGATGTATCTTGTACTACATGCACTAAATGAAGGAGTCGATGGTCCCGGAGATGTGAGTGGTTCGCCTTCGCGGTCGCTTGCCATTGTTGATGACGCATTTCTAAAGGGTATTGCTGGTGCTGGTGCATTAGGAATGGCTCTGGATACTAATAGTGCCTCGCTATTCGTGGTATTGATCTCCCCCATCGACTTCGCGCTGGTGGATAGCCACCCAGAAGATGGCTCGGCTATGGGTCTGGGAGGATTTGGTGCTGCAGGTGGTGTTGATAATGAACCTGTGGTCCAGATACTGTCGAGGCTGCTCGAAATAGACAAGGGAGAGGCCATGTCTGGCGTCGAAGCAGGCGAAGATATTGGGACACATCCAGACTAGACGCCTTCAATCGCTTGGTCATATGTATCAATGTATACACTCACCACAGATGCGAATGTGTGATATGGCGACAGTATGTGGTTGGCGGACTGCAAGGCATCCTTGACCGGATAATCGGCGGTGGAGCTCAAAGAGTCGACTGCTTAATTCGATCGTCAGTGAGGTCCTCATACTGAGAAAATATGCTCACCATCCCAGCTCAAGTCTTTATCAAAGCTCTCTATGCCAACGTTTGTGCGTTCGGCGAGATCCCAGTCGATGTATTCCATGCTGACCGTAGTTGACGGTAGAGCGGTGGCAATAGGAACCTGACAAGGTACCTCCCAGGTCTTATACACCCTCCGGCAATTCCCTCTTGTTAGTCCCGCCACGCGGCATTGGTGCTTTGGGATCAGGCTCTTGACAGGTCGAAGCCACGATTGCAGCCGTAATCTCGGCCCGATTCAATCGAGCCCGTGATATCGTCACCAACTGCATGGAATAATACACTATGATTCGTCACGCCTGAAATTGCGTGTGTTAGGCGTGCCTAGGGTTTCCGTTGATCGCGAACCACACGGCATCTACCCCGCGGCTCGCTTGTTATGAAAAATGTTATAATGGAGCGAGGCTCTTCATTGTGAACGTACTGTGGCCTCTCAAACCAAATGTAGATCGACGACACATTGGGAGCTCGTCCACCGCCAAACGAAATCGCGGTCGAAACGGACGGGGAACAATAAGCCGGTATTACCCAACCGAAACTAATCTGCTTTTCGACGCTTCCTACCGAATTTCATGTTTGGTTCGTCGATTTGTGTCTATTTGACACGAGATTTTTGCAGTCGCACTCATTTTTGAGACTAATGAAGAGCTGCAAGTAGGTGCTGTATATTCGGGTAGGAAATACACTTCCCGGTGATGGTCAAGAACGCTTGATTCGTGAATAGTCGTCTAGAACTTCTCGTCATCCGGCAACAGTAGTAAGCTTGCAACTACCGTGGTAAATAATAGGAATATATCCAATTTTAATGACTCCTTGATCTCGTCGCGGCCATGCTAACTCAAAAGAATCTGCCTTAAAAGTGAAGATGAGTCAAGGTTCGGAGGGCGATGCCTTCAGAGTCCCCAAGCGGACTAATGCTCATCATATCGTCCATCGAGCGATGTTAGGCACGGAAAATGTTTCGAGTGATCAAGTTTCACTCTAGAGGAACGTTCATATCATTCGGACCAGGCTCAAGGAAGGTGCCTTGGGCCACACATTACCTATTATTATCATACCCATAAAAACTAGAGTTACCAGAAACGCCCGGGTATCTCGTGTATTGTGGCAGGTAGCAACAGTAGCGGGCACACTGTTTGAGATCCGATCCTGATCTCAAGCAGACACTCGATTTTCACGCCAAACAAGGCCTCGGAGACACGATAGACGCGGGATTGTGACGGGCGGCGGTGGCAGAGAAAGCTCAGCGTATTGGATAAACAGGATCGAGACGAAAGCCTGGCAGCTAAAGGCTAAATAGCATTAGAGAAGTCCAGATAGTCGGCGTTTTTGGCGGATGCGTAGGGCATCGCCTCTTTGAGGCTGCAACCGAGCAACCGAGCAACGGAGGGCTGACGAAGTAGAGTACCCACTCTATGAAACTACCCACTGAGTTCGACAAATAGAAGCAGGACTCCGCATACTTGGCAAAGAAAGATGACCGTGATTTTGATGGACACGCCCTGGGTATGTAGAGCCTCTCACCAAAAAGGGAACCCTTTGAATAGATTTTGATCATCACGTCGGCTTCCTCGCTTCAACACCCCCAACAGGATTTGGGTATTGACATGCGTCGTTGACGGCACGACTTTTCAAGCTGGACGAGGTCGCACATAACCCGGTCAGGATGGTAAATGCGGTGGTTGTGCCTACCAACGGTTTTGAGGCCACTCCAGTTGGCTTGTTTGACGAGTAATCCAAAGAGGTAACTGGACGCAAGTCTTCCAAGTGCTAACATGGTACAGGGGTGCAGGAGCGTCCACCCTTAGCCGAGGCACGCAGAGGTGTCATCAGCAAACACGGCACCCACCCTGGCTGCAATCAATAATTGAGGTCGGGAAAATCTGGAGGGTCAGGGAGCTCCCAACCATCGCTAAGGCATTGCATTGATAACATATGATGCCACGCGAGGATACCAACGACGGGAAGGACGACGACGCACCACACTCAAATTGGTATAATGTCGTGTATACTTGATCATGATAAATCCAAGTGCCTTCGAGACGATAGTGCGCCATAGGTTACCGGGCGGCAATTTCTCCTTACAATCGTACATGGTCCACGGTTGTTTCTCCGCTTGAGTATCTAGACACCGAGATGCCTTGACGTTACTTGGACGGGGCAGAAAGCCGGAAGAGGGAGGGCGTGTCAAGATTGGAAATTATGACGCAAACAGGTCTACCGAGTCTTAAGACTTGACCATACCCGAATTTTCGGAACACAGTGGCTGCAAGTAGCACATCAAGAAAGGTGAGAACGACGACGCCAAGGAGATGGCACATAGCCTCGGACTACGTAGTTTGCAGCGCCGCTTCGTTCTGACGGAAGCAAATTCAAATGGTTCCCCGGCGACGATGACCTATGGCAAAAGGCCGCATAATTGAAGAGGGTGTGAGGTGTAGTGAAGTGGTGAGAGCATCTGGATTCAAGAAGTCGGCATTAAGCGTACAGCTCCGTTGTCGCGTGGCTTAACACCGTCGTAAAACCCGGTCACGGGTCTGCACAGCCCAGAGCGGCTCTGTGGGAGCACTATTGCAGATTCAGTTGCGACTCGCAACACAAATTTGCTCATTGCCAAAATGTGGCACCTCCATAAGACTGCGCAATTGGATTGAATCTGCTGGGACTATCCTTATATCCATATTGGTGGGAAGCCCTGAACGTGCCACCGACGGAGAAATTCAATTCAGTGTGGTTGCATGAATTAGATCGTGCTTCTTTCGTTGAATACCCGACAAGTCTTGCATAGGCCGCTATTACGAAACGTTAGGGAAACCATGCAATGGGTTTGAACTAACGTGCACCCTTGGCTTGGAAAGACTACAAAGACTGCCATGGCGAACTTCAAGCAGCAATAGGTGGCAAGAGTTTGCGCACAGCGTCCGTTAGAGGATGATTATGCCCAACGTAGACCTACCACGCGTTTCGATGATTGTATGTAGCTATTCCTCGGTGGATGTGAATGGCTTTCTATGCTTTCAAACAGATCTCACTATTGGCATGGACCCTGGTGCGGATCAACAGCTCTCTTTCGGGCCTCCTCTTCCACTACTACTGCAAACATTCTCCTTCTGCGGGCTTTGTTTCGTGTCCGGTGGTGTCAATCACTAACAGTGATCCGGCGATATCCTGTTTACGGTTGAGAAAAGACCGACAGCGGTACTTGGGTAGTACCACCATCTAATGCGACGTTATTCAGTTCGCCGTGGCGGTGCCGAATAGTCGAAGAACGGGAACAGCCGTCAAAACACGTTTCGGGACGGCGACTTTGATGCAGGTCTGCGTCGATGGGTTACATCGAGCTATCACTCAATCACTGTGGTCGTCTTGGATCGTTTTCATATCGCAGAATCCTTTCGAATTTCCATGTAGAGGCGAATTGATCACCGGCAGATGTGCGATTCACCCCTATCGCGACGTTTTAGTGTGAATGACATTGACCCTAAAAACCTAGTGCTTCTGGAGGAAGCGCCTTCCTACCTTACAGGCGGTTAGGGCTGTCTGTGGTACCCGTCCTCTAACCGGGAATTGCAAGCAAAACTATCGAACATCTCCTGTGGGACACCCACTAGGTCGTGGCAACTAGATTCGATCACGAAGTTGTCTCGTTGCTATGCGCGTCGCACATGAAAATACTGCTCACGTTTAGCACGGACAAACTGAAGGCTGTAGACGAAATTTATTACTGTCTTTCTACGTATGAGCCTTCACTTTTGTAGTGTACCAGCACACCTTCACTTCCAGAGCACCATTTGGTTAGTTGGCTGGTGCAGGGTTCGACACCTTTCCCGTTGGTTCTGGTCAAGCGGATTTACTCGAGTTGTGAAAGGAATTATAAGGGTCTGTGATACATGGTTTGTTTCCATTCTGCCACAAAAGACCAGACTTCTGTCCCCGACCCCTGGGCACCCAGGATGGTCCAGGCCGTGTCAACGCACGTATGATAGAAGGATAGTTTGGCATTTTCCCGACGTATATACTTTCGAGTGGCGGGCTCAGCGGGGGTCCACGGGCGAAAAGGAGGCCAAACATTAGCCCACTTACCACAGGCTCCCTCCACGTGCGGTCGAGCTGGCCGCATCTCCCGGGCCACAACGACTTGACCGATACCGCAGGTGCACAGCAGAAGATAGATAGCGCCAGAGCCTCGACGGACGTTTGCAGCGCCGGGGACATTGACATACGTCCACTGCGCCAACTTTGCCGGTTCCAACGGAACGTTGCATCAGATTGTTTGGGACCGAAAGGCTTCTTCTGTGAAGGAAGGACATTGGGTTGGCTGGTCAACCTTGGCACACGCAATCGATTTACAGGCTCAAGTGGTCACTCGGACGGCCTGCAGGAGGTAGCAAGGTGAGTGGAAATGCGTGGATGTCTGCGTTCAGAAAGTGATTTGTACTAAAGTATTGTTGATTTTAGGTATCCACTAGGAGGGAGGCGAGCCCGCCTCCAGTCAGTCAAGAGTCTGTTGCCACTATCTTGGCTGCCAACTCCGCCCGGGTGCTTGTAGCTAGCTATAGCGTACCTATGGACCCACCCTCAAATTACGACTATCGAAGGCAAGGTGAAATTCACCACACTAATCTGGGCTACCCGTTGCACGCGGCAGAAGGGTACCCGCATGAGGAGTCGCGCGCCGCAGAGGAAGAAAGGCGAGTGCATCGACATCCATACTTGGAAGAACGTCCGGAACGGAGTGCCACTTCGGTCGATCTAGGTTGCCCGAATGGCGAACAATATTGTGAGTTGTTGAGCGCGGTTTGAAGTGGGATTCTCAGGGCGCTGATGGGGAGATGTTCTTTTCAGCGTGGCCAGGACAGCGCGCGCAGACAGTCGATGCAGGCCATGATAGCGCCCGTGGCGACGAATACAGAGTGCCCGGGATGTATGGCCGCGTATTGAATCCACTTCCCCGACGCATCGCAGTCGCAGTCGCAGCGTGAGCCTCGCAATTTCCCTGGCGCTTGTGTGACGTTTCCGCTAAAGGTACTCTAATGGGGCAGGGTTACTACGACTGACAGCTCCAGCAGAGGCGCCAACTCAATGGGTGTCCCGTTATATAACGCGCAAGATCTTGAACAGTGCCTGCCGACCACTTATAACCCTTACAACCACCATCTTCCTTCTCAGCCCTCTCAGCCCTCTCAGCCCTCTCACCATAACCCGGCATCATCCTCGCCGTCGTCTGCTCCAACGCCCATGAGCCTCTATTACGAGTCGCCGACCCGCCATAACCATTATGGGCCCGGCCTCTCCAGCACAGCCTCGGCTAGTATCGTCGGCGGCCACTTCCACGTGTCCAGTCCCACCTCGCAGCTTCCTCATCTTCCTCATATCAGGTCCCCAGTCGTCCCGCTCGTCGACTCTCGTGCCGAGTACACTACGAGCGCCGGCGCTCCCCGGCTCCCCTCTGCGGGGCTCCCCTCCCCCTGGTCCTCCGGTTCGACCACGGATTCGTTCTATGCTGGTATGAAAACCTCGTGGCACATCTTTCTCTCCTATCACCGCGCGCTTACACCGTCTTTAGGCTTTCCCCCGCCGGAAGCGCCGGAAGCGCCATTTAACCACCAACATCGCCATTCCTCAATATCATCCCAATCCAGTCCTTTCGTAAACTTAAACTCGCCGTAAGTCCGCACTCATTCCCCGCTACCCAACTCACCCCTCCCTTCAGTCCGCACTCATACCCGGGCACGTCTCCGCCCATGGCACATTCAAGTTCCTACAGCCCAACCATGTCGCCATACTCACAATATAATACTGCTGGCCATAGCCAGATTTATGGTAATCCGTTATCCCTCTCCCCCATTCCGCCTTTCGCCTGATTTCTCATCGTCTAGATGGTCCAACGCCTCGCTCGCACCTCGATCCACCATCTATGGCCGCTATTCCACGCGCCCACGCTCCGGTGTATGTCCCTTCAATAATTGTCTCACACCCAGTCTGACTCCTGAAAGCGGATCCAGTTCTCGTTACTATCTAGATCAGAATGTGCATCACATGGACTTCCCCGTTTCAAATTTGGATGTTCTCAATCCTTTGGGAGCTTCTTCTGTATCGCCAAGCCTATCACCGTTTCAACACGGGGCGACTGTGTCCCTCAACGGGTCAACCCCTAGTGCATCCGACCTCAGCTCAGCAGGAGACTCTCCTAAGCTTCAACAAAAGATACCCACCATCAAGCGACGACCTACCCAACTGCGTCCAGACGCGCTTATTCAGCAACCCCGCCTCCAAACTCTTTTACAGGAGTTGCTTGATGCACCCTGGTTGAAGGATGCCTCTTTGCCAGAGCGTACCATCACCCAGGGTGAGGCCGACCTCGGCTTTGGTCAGGTGGGGGAGACCATATTCCGCGCCTTCCTCAAGCCATTCCAGGTGGAGACCCCGGGAGAAGGTCGACATACCGTCTGGAGGTGTCTCCTCTGTCCAGCAGGGACATGCAAGGATTTCCAGCGCATCGACCGGGCCGAGGATCACATCCGCCACCAGTTTGATTACCGGAAGTTTGTTTGTGGTGGCATGTGTGGGCAGAAGAAATGGTCAGTCGAACCACTGTCCTGCTCTTTGTGCCCATGAGGGGAACCTAATATTCCATTCAATAGCAAGAAGCCCTTCCTAACAAAAGTGAGCCTCAACGCTCATATAGAACACCACCGGAGCCCTGAATACGTGCAATGCGAGCATTGGTACGCGCCCTATCACCGTTAATCGCTTTCAATCTATTCACGGTCGCCCCTCTCCGTAGCCACCAGACACTATTGAAACGGAATTTGAAGCGCCATCATACCACCCACTGTGGCAAGCTTCGTGCTACACGCAAGTGATCACCTGCTCACCCTCTCCGCTTGCGGAGTTGTCACGTAGAACGGTAAATATTTTGGGCGGCACGCATTGCCCTCCCTGGTGGCTATCGCTTGCGTCGAGCCCACGGTCGGAAATGGACGCTGCTTTCTCCACGGACTGGCACTCGCATTCTATAGCTCGATTAGGTTGATAACATTATTGGTTGCGTGGCGAGCCGTTGCTCTGCCTTGTGTATTTGTGCCTCTATGTTCGCTTCTTATCCCCGATCGTTACCCAACTTAGTTTGTATCGTTACTCCCACGCCTTAAATTTCAGGCTACACCTTAATCTCGATCCCTTGCTCCCCTAGACACGTGTTGAACCAGCGACCCAAGGTTATATCTCACCTCACCGCCCGCGATTCGCCACGAGCGGACAGATAACGACTTCCCACTCACACTTTAAACTACGTGAGCGCGCGCTTATTCCATGGTTTGTTGCTCCCAGGGACCACGGCTCGAAATCTCCGTGTTACGAAGTCCGTGTCAGAGGCGGTCGGTCCGTGTTGCCCGCATCCCTATGAACCTTGGTAAAACCACTGTGGGTGATAGTACTGTGTTCGTTCTTTAAGCGATTCCTATCGCGCCTCGCTCTGCAGGCTCCCATCCACCTCGCCTGGCTTGGCCAGAGCTCACCTCTTCACCTCACCCCCAAGAGAAGTAATGGTCAGCAGCCGAGATCTCTCCATTAACTTTTCACTCTTCCCAAGCATGTCCGGCGGCATCCTGTTCCCGGGTTACTGGTCAGCCGCAGGGATACCAGTTAATAGTAGCTGGGCATCCGACATCTGGTAGAGTGGGCCTGTGCATGTAATTAGGGTTCCCCCGTTCACGGACACGAACCCTCTTCCTGTGTGCCTTGCATATTATTCAATCGTCAAGATTCAACGGCAAGCGGAGCCACCCTGGAACATCGATCAGCAGTGACCGCGGTAACGGTACGTTGTCCGTTGGGGTTTATATCCGGTGGTTCTTAAAGCCTAATGCTTTCGTTACGAAGTGTTCTCTACCCGTTCTCACACTCGGGTACCAGTGGACACCTGGGCGACCCTCTGAATGGCTTCAGCTCCTGAGAGACCTCCATCTGGACTGCACAGGTCTCGCTGTATTCGATACTCGGGGTTCGCATTGCAGTCCCGCCCGTCAAGATGTCGAATTGGTCACCTCAAGGGATCTGGACGGCGCTTCTGTACATTCAGATCTCGATGCCCTTTGACCTGAACTTATTTCGGGGTAGAGTTAACTCCTACCCGAACCTGGGAGGTATGCAATGAGGCTCAGGGGCCAGGCAAACCCGGCGGGCTCTATTCCTCCGTCGCCCTCGGTTGCGGACTACGCCATCTATCCTGGATGATTGTCGCTGGAGATCACCGCTTTCGGGGAGCCCTCAATGAAGTTGATATTCGACTTGCTTCCAACACTCACGACGTCAGCGACGTCACCTCGTGCCTCTTCGTGAGTGAAGTGTTAATGCTCTGGTGCTTCCTCCTGTGATATTTCTTCATACGGGATTACCGGTCAGAAGCCCGCCTGTTCCCTGCATCCTGCCTCGCGTCAACGTTCAGAGGACAGACTATTCACAGCCATTTATACAGGAATCAGTCTGTGCCACACTACACGGTACTTACCGTCGATCGGGCACCGTTATGCGACTTCCTGTCTGTGGCTTCTTGACGTGCTTCCATGTCGCCCTGTCCGGGCTCCAGGAAGCGTTGATCCGTCGCGCTTGTTGGCGTCTGGGGTGGCGGATCAATTGTCGCTCCCGACTCAAAGAGGTGCAGGCTGTGAAATGCTGGTCTCCGGCCCCGTCCCACCCAGATCTGTGCAGCGTATGCGGCGCGGGCATACACGGGCCTAGACAACCTAGTACAGTTACTTATCCCACGTACCCCACTGTCCCCAGTAGGACTTCTACCCGAGTATCCCGAAGCCGGAGGCATCAGGTCACCGTACTGGTACTACACTCATTGCCTTGGTCATATCCTCGTTGCCTGCAGGTTTCCGACATCGGGGATACGAGGGCCCCGACAATACGTCGTTAGCTTGGATCCTCAAAGACTCGTCTGCTTACAGGCTCACTAACTGACCCGTGTCACCTCCAATTCAGGACCCTGCGGCACGATGCCAAGTCCAAGACGCTCTGCAAGGAGCGATTTGGGCCCTTCCAGGCTCCCCGATTCTCTTCGATGTCACTTATAATTTTCCCTACGTACCAGTGAATCCTGTTCTCGAGTCGGCTTTAGACTTTACTCCACCGCCTTCACAAGCCAAAGTCTTGGGGCAACATGGGCGGTTTCACCCATGAAGGGAGACAGGTAGGAATTAGAATAATGTTCGGTGATGTGAGAAAACGAGTGATATAACATGAGGGAACGGTAATTTCATAAGCGTGCCCTCGACGGTTCACTGGCACGATGTGTGAGCATTTGAGCATTCTCACCACATATATGGACTTGCTCTACTGCACGGGATGTCCACGTGGTGCAGGGTGAGTTGGGAAAGAGCTCGGGAACCGGGCTTGTGGGAGGTTGTGTCAACGTGCATTCATACGTCTTGAGTATATTCAGAAGAAAGTTTGAGATTTTTCTGGAGAAATACTACTTATCAAGATACGAAGGGGCTCTTGTGAGGTAGAGCCGTCCGGAATTTGGAGTTACGATTCAGCCTAAATTTGGGGGGACCTGGGACAGTTGGGCAAGCTTGATAATCGGTCACCAATGGCCCTCGATCCGATCGTATTACCTTGGCTACGTCACAACTAGAAGCAAGGGCATGGCGATGACGAGTAACTGTGCCTGGCAGCCCAAATTGAATACAACACGTTTGAAACAGTTTGCATGTGTCGTCTGAATATTTGTCGCTGAAGAACACATCACACTGCAATCTGTAGTATCCCAGCGCTTATCTGCATTCCCACTTTCCATCTGCGGCGAGCTCCCCTTCCAAAGGCTCTTTCAGCCCTTGAAGCATGCGCAGTTGATCGCTGAAAGGATGTTACCAATCGGTCGGGTCGACCGCTTGCGCGCGCAATTGGGCGGGCGGGAATGTAACACGCAGAGGAATCATTTAATATAATTGCTAGTAGTTGCTACCAAATACTACCAGTTTTGAGAAGCATCTCCGTAGACATTATACCCGGACTACTACCTCTTGCAAACAGGCAAACACCAAACACCAAACACATTGCAGAGCAACCACGTAAAGGACGCGTGGCCTCGACATAATACCTCCGACACGGTGCCGAGGCTTACGCGGCCGCAGCATCTCACATGACATAAATCGTTGAGTCAAACGCACCGGTTTGTACAAACTTAGACCCTTCCCAAGTCGACCCA
>Ga0307513_10003621_pt1 | contig 20908 bp, 20 predicted proteins | sample 15_EM_MG_FD_202174 | JGI IMG/M metagenome (GOLD analysis project Ga0307513, IMG submission 202174) | Populus trichocarpa ectomycorrhiza microbial communities from riparian zone in the Pacific Northwest, United States - 15_EM | ecosystem: Host-associated > Plants > Roots > Unclassified | place...
TGCGCCTCGTTCAAGCCCGCGCCCTGGGCGATGCGCAGCAGGACGGGGCGGGGGCCGGCCTCGCCGAACATCTCGTCCTGGTTCTTGAAGATCTCGTCGACGACGGAGAAATAGCGATCCTGCCCGGCGCAGCGGGCCAGCATGAAGCCGGCGGCGGCCACCTCCGGCGGGGAGGTGAGCATCTCCTTGAGGGTATAGCCGGCCTTTCCGGTGTCGACATACCTGGCCTTGAACGGCGCGAAGACATCCTGGTTGAACCGCGCGCAGTGGGGACAGGTGAGCGAGGCGTACTCCACCACCTGCACCTTGGCCTTGGGGTCGCCCAGCATCATGTCGCCGGCCGCCGTCAGGGTGGTCTTCGGCGCGCGCGCGGCCTGCGCGGGCAGGGCCGCCGTCAGGAGGGCGAGGGCGATGAACAGGGCGCGGCTGAGGCGAAGCATGATTACGGGCGTCCTGGGAACTGGAGGGTCAGCGTCGCTGGCGAAGCACGCCGCGGCCGAGCGCCAGCAGCGCGCTCTTCAGGGGCGTATCGGGGGCGCTCGCCAGGCTGGCGGCCAGGGCGGCCTCCTCGGCGGCGTCCAGCGGCGGGCTTCGGCGACGCGGGGGCGGGGCGGCGTCCTTCACCGCCGGGCGCAGGGGGCCCTGGACGATCCGCAGCTTGTCCACGCGGCCTTCGCCCAGGAACAGGTTCACCCGCGCCAGGATCTCCGGCGCCTGATGCTGGATCAGGGCCGCGGCCGGGCCGGCGACGCGGATCTCCAGGAAGGAGGGGCCGTCGTTGCGCCCGCGGACGATCTTCACCGGCTCGGTCCGCCGGGCGATCTGCTCGCCGACGATCTCGCGCCAGCGGGCCTGCAGCGCGCCCGCGCCCTTGCCGAACTTGGTGTCGAATTCGCGCACGAGCTTGTTCAGCGAGCGCCCGGCCGGCGGGGGCGGGCGGTGCGGCGGCCGCGTACGCTTGCGGCGCAGGATCAGCAGGGCCTCTTCGGCGGAGGGAAGGCTGCGGCGGAACATCGGGGCCAGCATACAGGGCCTCGCCGCCGGAGGGGAGACATCGTATCTCCTGGTGCGTGACTCCCGAAACGCTCCGCGCCCGCCTGTTTGCCTGGTACGACGCCAACGCCCGCGACCTGGCCTGGCGCGTGCGGCCGAAGGCCCGCGCCGCCGGCGTGCGCGCCGATCCCTACCGGGTCTGGCTGTCGGAGGTGATGCTGCAGCAGACCACGGTGCCGCACGCCACCCCCTATTTCCTGAAGTTCCTGCAGCGCTGGCCCCGCGTCGTCGACCTGGCCGCCGAGGACGACGGCGAGGTGATGGGGGCCTGGGCGGGGCTCGGCTACTACGCCCGCGCCCGCAACCTGCTGGCCTGCGCGCGCGCGGTGGCCGAGCGCCACGGCGGGGTCTTCCCCGATACGGAGGAAGCCCTGCGCGACCTGCCGGGGCTTGGCCCCTATACCGCCGCCGCCGTCGGCGCGATCGCCTTCGACCTGCCCACCAATGTGGTGGACGGCAATGTGGAGCGGGTGATGGCCCGGCTCTTCGCCGTCGAGGCCCCGCTGCCGGACGCCAAGCCGGAACTGAAACGGCTGGCCGGCGCCCTGGTCCGCGATCAGCGCCCCGGCGACTGGGCCCAGGCGCTGATGGACCTGGGGGCCACGGTCTGCAAGCCCAAGGCGCCGCTGTGCGATCTCTGCCCGGTGGCCGAGTTCTGCGCCGCGCTCGCCACCGGCGCCCCGGAGGGCTTCCCGCGCAAGGTCGCCAAGGCCGAGCGCCCCCATCGCCACGGCGCGGCCTATGTGCTGACCCGCGGCGACGACATCGCCCTGGTGCGCCGCCCGCCCAAGGGGTTGCTGGGGGGCATGCTCGCCCTGCCCACCACCGAGTGGCGGGCCAGGCGCTTCACCGAGCCTGAGGTCCTGGCCGCCGCGCCGGCGGACGGAGACTGGCGGGCGGTGGGCGAGATCGAGCACGTCTTCACCCACTTCAGCCTGACCCTGCAGGTCTGGCGGGCGGAGGGCGTGGCCGGCGACATGGTCTGGACGCCGCGCGGCGGCCTGGACGTCCTGCCCAGCGTTTTCCTGAAGGCCGCGCGCACCGGATTGAACCGCCTGCTTTGACGCAGGCGCGCCGACAGACTTCCCTTGCCCGATCCACGCGCCTATTTGAGGGCCGTCTGATGGTAAAGGCGGTGCGGATGCGCAGGCTTAAACTCGCTTTGGCGTGCATGACGGCGACGGCTGGCCTGCTGGGCGCCTCGGCCCAGGGCGCCGAGCCGATCTACGGCGTCTGGCGCAACCCGAAGAACACCGTCCACGTCAACATCAAGTCGTGCGGCGAGAACACCTGCGGCTATATCGTCTGGGCCAGCGCCGACGCCCAGGCCGACGCCCGCAAGCACGGCACCGACAACCTCATCGGCCTGCAGGTGCTGCGCAACTTCGTCCCCGCCAAGGAAGGCGCCTGGCGCGGGAAGGTCTATGCGCCCGATCTCGGCATGACCTTCTCCGGCACCGCAAATGTGGTCGATCCCATGAGCCTGAAGGCCAAGGGCTGCGTCATCGGCAACTTCCTGTGCAAGTCGCAGACCTGGAAGCGAATCGACGCCGCGGCGGGCTGAGCGCCCTAGTCCTGCCGCGAGGGCGCCGTCAGCGCCATGCTGCGCAAGGTCCGCGCATTGCGCCACAAGACCGCCGCGTAGGCCCGGTCCGGGCATTCCTCGGCCTGCCATTCCAGTTCGGCGGCGCGCGCCAGGCATTGCTCGCGGGTCTCGTTCCTCGCCTGGGGCCGATGTCCGCTCCGCAAAGGCATGCCTGGCCGTCCCCGCAATAGGCCCGCGGCCGACCGCCTAGGCCACGTTCTGCGACCGTACCTGGCTGCGCAGCACGTCGATAGGGGCCAGCCCCTTGTCCGAGCGGAAGTGCCAGTAGGTCCAGCCGTTGCAGGCCGGCGCCGACTGCACCAGGGCGCCGACCTTGTGGATCGAGCCCGAGAGCTCCCCCACCACCAGGCTGCCGTCGGCCCGCACGCGGGCGGCGTGGCGGCCCTTGGCGCAATAGAGGGTGTCGCCCGCCCGCAGCAGGCCCGCCTCGACGATCTGGCCGAAGGGGATGCGGGGCTCCGCGCGCTTGGAGGTGGTGACCGCCAGCTCGCTCTGCGAGGCGAACGGGATCTTGCTGATCCGGTCCCTGGCGAGGTCGGCGTAGCCCTGCTCGCGTTCGATGCCGATGAACCGGCGACCCAGCCGCTTGGCCGCCGCGCCGGTGGTGCCGGTGCCGAAGAAGGGGTCGAGGATCAGGTCGCCCGGCTTGCTGGCCGCCAGGATCACCCGGTGCAGCAGCGCCTCGGGCTTCTGGGTCGGATGGGCCTTCACGCCGGCCTCGTCCTTCAGGCGCTCCTCGCCGGTGCACAGCGGCAGGGTCCAGTCCGAGCGCATCTGGACGTCGTCGTTGGCCATCTTCATGGCGTCATAGTTGAAGGTGTAGCGCCGGCCGCCCTTGCGCGGCACCGCCCAGATCAGGGTCTCGTGCGCATTGGTGAAGCGCGTGCCCTTGAAGTTCGGCATCGGGTTGGTCTTGCGCCAGATCACGTCGTTCAGCACCCAGAACCCGAGGTCCTGCAGGATGGCGCCGACGCGGAAGATGTTGTGGTAGCTGCCGATGACCCACAGCGCGCCCTCGTCCTTCAGCACCCGGCGGCATTCGCCCAGCCATTCGCGGGTGAACTTGTCGTAGGTCGCGAAGCTCTCGAACTGGTCCCAGTCGTCGTCGACGGCGTCGACCTTGGAATTGTCGGGCCGCAGCAGGTCGCCGCCGAGCTGGAGGTTGTAGGGCGGGTCGGCGAACACGAGGTCCACCGACTTCTCCGGCAGCTTCCTCAACTCCTCGACGCATTCGCCGCAGATGATGGTTTCGGCGCCAAAGCCCATGTCCGTCCCTCGATGACCAGAGGCGGAATCCTTGAGTCCTGCATGGTGAAGGCGCCGTTTCCAAACGTGGTGAACCGGAGGTTAATCGCGGCGCGACCGCAAGGAATCCCTAGCCTGGGCTGCGTTATGTAGTGTAACTGCACAACGAATGCCGACGGCGACCAACGCCGCGGCGGGGACGAGGGGTTCTGGCATGGCGGGTTCGGGATTGCGGGGCGCGTCGCTCCTGGTGTTGGCTTCGAGCCTCTGCGTGGCAGGGGCGGCCCAGGCCCGGCCCGCGCGGGCGCCTGATCCCCGCGACGCCCAGATCCAGGCCATGCAGCGCCAGATCGAAGCGCTCGCCGCCAAGGTCGAGAGCCTGGAGGCCCGCGCTGCGGCTCCGGTGATCGCCCCGCCGCCGCCTGCGCCCGCGCCTGTCTCCACCAACCTGCAGCTCGCCCCGCCGCCGCCGGCGCAGTTCCCGACCCTGGGCGGGGCGACCATCACCGCCGGCAAGCCGCAGATCCAGAGCGGCGACGGCCGCTTCGCCGCCAACCTGCACGGGGTGATGCAGTTCGACGCCGCCGACTACGCCCAACGCACGCCCGGCCCGCTGACCGCCGACTTCCGCCGCGGCGCCGCGGCCGGCGACACCGCTCACGCCCGCGACCTGTCGTCGGGCACCAACTTCCGCCGCGCCCGCATCGGCATCGACGGCAAGGCCTTCGGCGACTTCGAATACAACCTGCTGTTCGAGTTCGGCGGCGCGGGCGAGGAAGACGCCGGCCATATCCAGGAGATGTGGGTCCAGTACTCGGGCCTGAAGCCCTTCCACCTGCGCGTCGGCGCCTTCCCGCCGTCCATCGGCCTGGAGGACCAGGCCTCCACCAACGGCGCCATGTTCCTTGAACGCCCGGCCATCGCCGATATGGCCCGCAGCCTGGCCGGCGGCGACTTCCGCGAGGCGGTGGTCCTGTGGGCGGCCGGCGATCGCTGGTACGCCTCGGGCGCCGTCACCGGCCGGGTGGTGGGCGTCGTCAATTCCCAGGCGACCGGCGTCGCCCAGCCCTTCGACAGCGCGCTGGGACTCGTCGGCCGCGCGGCCTTCCTGCCGGTGAAGGGCGACGACGATCTCGTCCTGGTGGGCGCCCACGGCAGCTACGCCGCGCGGCCGGTGGATTCGGGCGGGCCCGACGTCGCGGCCTCGGCCGTGCGCTACGGCGTCACCTTCCAGGAGCGCCCGGAACTGCGCGTCGACGGCACGCGCCTGATCTCCACCGGCGCCATCGACGCCGACCATGCGGCGACCCTGGGCGCCGAACTGGCCGTCCAGCACAACAACCTCTTCGTCCAGGCCGAATACGAGAAGCTCTCGATCGAGCGCCGCAACGCAGCCCCCGGCGTCTCCGACCCCGACTTCAGCGGCTACTATGTCGAAGGCTCCTGGATCCTCACGGGGGAGAAGCGGAAGTTCAATCCCAACACCTTCGCCTTCGACGCGCCGCCGGTCGACCACCCGTTCAGCATCGCCGACGGGACCTGGGGCGCCTTCGAGCTGGCCGGTCGCTACTCGGTGGCCGATCTCAACTATCACGAGGGGACAGGCGGCCTCGCACCCAGCGCCGACGCCGTGCGCGGCGGCGAGCAGACCATCGTGGCCGCGGCGCTCAACTGGTACCCGAACACCTTCGTGCGCCTGATGCTGGACTATCAGCATGTCCACATCGACCGGCTGTCGCCCTCGGCCGCGACCTTCGGCACGCCCGCCGGCGCCCAGATCGGCCAGCGCTATCACGTCGTTTCACTGCGCTCGCAGTTCTCGTTCTAGAGCCCGCCTCGGGAGACCTTCCATGATCACGCGACGTTTTCAGATCCTCGGCCTGGGCCTGCTGGCCCTGACCCTCGCCTTCGGGGCGCCGGTCGCCCGCGCGGCCGACACCCAGGTGGCCGTCGCCGCCAACTTCACCGAGCCGGCCAAGGAGATCGCCGCGGCCTTCAAGGCGGCCACCGGCCATACCGCCATCCTCAGCTTCGGATCGTCGGGGCAGTTCTACGCCCAGATGGCCCACGGCGCGCCCTATGAGGTGTTCCTCTCGGCCGACGCCGACCGGCCCAAGAAGGCCGAGCAGGACGGCCTGGGCGTCCCCGGCGCCCGCTTCACCTACGCCATCGGGCGCCTGGTGCTCTATTCGAAGACCCCCGGCCTCGTGGACCCCGCCGGCGCCGTGCTCTCGGGCGGCGGCTTCCAGAAGCTGTCCATCGCCGACCCCGCCGCGGCGCCCTACGGCGTCGCTGCGGTCCAGACCATGCGCAAGCTGGGCGTCTATGACCGGGTGAAGCCGAAGATCGTCCAGGGCTCGTCGATCACCCAGGCCTATCAGTTCGTCGACACCGGCGCCGCCGAGATCGGTTTCGTGGCCCTGTCGCAGGTGATCGAGAAGCCGGGCGGCTCGCGCTGGCTGGTGCCGACGACCGATCACGCCCCCATCAATCAACAGGCGATCCTGCTCTACACCGGCGAGAAGAACGTCGCGGCGAAGGCCTTCCTGACCTTCCTGAAAAGCCCCGCCGCCCTGCAGATCATCAAGCATTACGGCTACGAGTTGCCGTAGCGCGCCCTCGAAACCGCGTCCTGGCGGGGCTGGCCAGGGCCGCCCCGACCCAGGCGGTCACCCGGCCGGCGAGGCCTCTTCCGGCCATTCCTCGAAGAGGGTCCCGTCGGCCTTGCCCATCATCACCAGCTTCACCGGCGCCCAGCTCAGGCGATGGATCTCGCACGGCCCCAGCGTCGTCAGCGCCTCGATGTGCCGGGGCGCGCCATAGCCCTTGTGGCTGGCGAAGCCGTAGCCGGGATAGAGGCCGTCCATCTCCGTCATCAGGCGGTCGCGGGCCACCTTGGCCAGGATCGAGGCCGCGGCGATGGACTTCGACTTGCCGTCGCCGCCGACCACGGTCTTCACCTCGCACGGCAGCTTGAAGCGATAGTTGCCGTCCACCAGGGCGTAGGCCGGCGCGATGCTCAACGCCTCGACGGCGCGACACATCGCCAGGCCCGTGGCGTGCAGGATGTTGAGTTCGGCGATCTCGGCGACCGAGGCGAAGCCGACGCCCCAGGCCAGCGCGCTGGCCTTGATCTCCAGCTCCAGGCTCTCGCGGGTCTTGGCGTTCAGCTTCTTGGAATCGTCCAGGCCCTTGGGGACCCGGCGGGGGTCCAGGATCACGGCCCCGGCGGAAACCGGTCCCGCCCACGGCCCGCGCCCGGCCTCGTCGACGCCGCACACCGGCGCGGGGCAGGCCTTCTCCAGCATCATGTCGGGGCCGGGCGTCCTAGGCATGGGGACGCTTCATACGGGCGATCGGCGCGTGGCGGAAGCAGCAGGCGAGGTGGTCGTTGACCATGCCGACGGCCTGCATGAAGGCATAGACGATCACCGGTCCCACGAACTTGTAGCCGCGGGCCTTCAGCGCCTTGGAGATCTCCACGGCCAGGGGCGTCTGGGCCGGGACCTGGCCGATTTCCTCCCAGCGGTTGGCGATCGGCTCGCCGCCGGTGAAGCCCCACAGGAAGGTCGAGAAGTCCTCGCCCTTCTCGCGCAGGTCCAGGTAGATGCGGGCGCCGGAGATGGCGGCGTCGATCTTGGCGTTGGAACGGATGATCCCGGCATCGGCCATCAGCCGGGCGCGGTCGGCCTCGCCGAACCCGGCGACGATCTCGGGGTCGAAGTTGGCGAAGGCCTGCCGAAACGCGTCGCGCTTGCGCAATATGGTGATCCACGACAGCCCCGCCTGGAAACCATCCAGCACCAGCTTTTCCCACAGGGCGCGGGAATCGTATTCCGGCACTCCCCATTCGGTGTCGTGATAGGCCTCGTAGAGCGGGTCGCCGGCCATGCCGCGCCAGCCGCAACGAATCGGTTGGGTGCTCATCCCCCCACTTTGCCAGGGGCCCACGCGATGTTCGAGGGATTCCAATTTCTCACGGGCCGCGCCGAGCCTAGGCTGCAACCATGGGTGCGACGAGCAGATTCGCCTACATCGATAGCGTGCGCGCCGTGGCGGCGGGCCTCGTGGTGTGGCAGCACACGGCGGAAATCTGCGTGCGGTTGGCGCCGCAGATATCGAACCGCTGGATCGGCGATGTCCTCGAATCTGTGGATCTGGGTCGGATCGGCGTCATCATCTTCTTTGCGATCAGCGGTTACGTCATTCCAAGTTCGCTGGATCCGGCCGACCCCGACGCCGGCCGCGTGTTCCTGATCCGACGCTTCTTCCGACTGTTTCCCGCCTACTGGCTGTCGATCCCCCTGGGCCTGGCGGCGCTCTGGTGGCTTTACGGCCACGATTTTCCGCTGCGGGACGCCCTGCTCAATTTCACCATGGCGCCGTCGCTGTTCGGCGCGACGGCGGTCATAGGTCTCTACTGGACCCTGGCCTATGAACTGGGCTTCTACGCCATGTGCCTGGTCCTGTGGCGCCTGGGGCTGTTGGCGCGCCCGTGGACCATGCTCGTGCTCACCCATCTGATGCTGGCCTGCGGCGCCTTGCTGTTGCTCGCGGCGATCTACAGCCGGCGCGGCGAATTCGGCGGCTGGGCGCTGGCCTGCTTCTTCTACGGCGTCATGTTCACCGGCGCGGCGTGGCGGCAATGGCGAGATGGCGCCCTCACCAGCCCCCTTCAACGGCTGGCGGGCCTGGCTGGGCTTCTGATCTGGCTGGTGGGACTGCCGCTCGGTTGCATCGCCGTGCTGGTGGTCAGCGGCAAGGACCTGCCGTTCTTCGTCAGAACGCCGAGCGGCTACGCAGGCGGGCTGGTGATCTTCCTGCTGCTGACCACGGTCGCGCGGATCAACTGGCGGCCGGTCGCCTGGGTGGGTCTGGTGAGCTACTCGCTCTACCTGTTCCACCCGGTGGTGCTCTATCCGCTCCAGCGCCTGTTGCAGCTTTGGGCGCCGGCGCACCTGGACCTGGCGTTGATGATGGCCGTGGAGTTCATCCTGGCCATCGCCCTGTCGGCGGCGGTCTTCTACGCCGTCGAACGTCCGGCGATCGGCCTTGGCCGGCGGCTGACGCACCGCAACCCCCGCGCGCCATTGCTGCCCTCCGAAGAGGTCATCTAGCTTTCCGGCGCGTCGATCGGCATCCAGGCGGGCGGTTCGGCGCAAACCGGCCGATCATTCACCGTCAGGCCGCCGAGCGCCACGCGATCGAGCCGGGCGATGATCATGGCGCGGCCCTGGCCGCCCGAACGCACTTCGCCCGCCCGCAGCGTTCCGGCCAACACCTCGGCGCCGGGCGCCGGGGCCGGGCCGTCGAAGGTGATCGGCAGCATGCGGTTCTTGATCTGCCCGCGCCGCTTCATCCGCGACGTGGTCTCCTGGCCTACGAAGCAGCCCTTCTTGAAGTCGATGCCGTGCAGCAGGTCGAAGTTGGCCTCGATCGGATAGACGCTCTCCGATCCCCAGTCGGCCGGCCCCGGCGCGCCGAGGCTGAGGCGATAGGCGTCGTAGGCCGCCTCGTCGGCGCCCGCCGCACCGTCCGGCTGGCCCGCGCCATAGCCGCGCAGGCCGAGCGCCGGCAGGCGGGGATCCTGGACCCAGCCCGCGCCGGGCGTCGCGCCATCGCCAGGAAACAGCGCCGCGACCGGCGTGTCGTCGGCGGCGATGTCCACCTTGGCCCGCAGGCGGTACATCGACAGCCGCTGGATGATCGCCTCGCGCCGGTCGGCCGCGACGTCCAGCCAGCAGCCGTCCGCGCGGCCCACCACGAACAGGTCGAACAGCAGCCGTCCCTGGGGCGTCAGCAGGGCGGCGAACCGCGCCTCGCCCGGCGCCAGGGTTTCGACGTCCTGGGTGAGCAATCCTTGCAGGAAGTCGCGCCAATCGGGGCCGCCTATCCTCACCAGGGTGCGTGTCTTCAAGATCGCATAGCTGGAAGTTTGGGTCATGATGACGCAATTAGGCGCCGCGCGGGTGGAGCGCCAGCGCTGTCCTCCGTATAGAGACGCCATGGCGCGCGGGTCCTTCCCGATTCTTTTCATCACGGCGACGCGGATCGGCGACGCTGTGCTGTCCTCTGGGCTGATCCACAGGCTGTCCGAGGAGATCCCCAACGCACGCTTCACGGTGGTCGCCGGCCCCGCCGCCGCGCCGCTGTTCGCCGAGATCCCGAACCTCGAGGAAGTGATCGTCTTCGCCAAGGCCAAGGACGGCGGCCATTGGCTGTCGCTGTGGAACAGGGTCCGCAAGCGGCGCTGGGGCCTGGTGGTCGACCTGCGCGGTTCGGCGATCTCCACCTTCCTGCGGCGCAAGCGTCGCGCGGTCTACCGCCGCATCCCCGGCCCGCCGACGCACAAGGTGGTGGAGGCCGGCCGCGTCCTGAACCTGGGCGACGAACCGCCCGCGCCCTATCTCTACACCTCGGCCGAGACCGAGCAGCGCGCGCTCGACCTGACCTATGGCCAGGGGCCGATCCTGGCCATCGCGCCCGCCGCCAACTGGGTGGGCAAGACCTGGCCGATCGAACGCTTCGCCCAGACCGCCATGCGCCTGCTGGGCAGGGACGGGCCGCTGGCCGGCGGCCGGCTGATGGTGCTGGGCGGGCCGGAGGACAAGCACGTCGTGGCCTCCCTGCGCCACGTGGTGCTGAAGACCAGGTTCATCGACCTGATGGGCAAGACCGACCTGCTCACCGCCTATGCCTGCCTCAAGCATGCGCGGCTGTTCATCGGCAACGATTCGGGGCTGATGCACCTGGCTGCGGCGGCCGGGACCCCGACGCTCGGTCTGTTCGGCCCGTCGGACGAGCGGCTCTACGCCCCCTGGGGACCGGACGCCCGGATGGTCAGGGGCTCGCGTGATTTCGAGCAGATCCGCGCGGTCGACCCGGGCTTCAGCCAGGCGCTCTGCCACATGATGGATCTCGGCGTCGAGACCGTGACGCGGGCGGCCCTGGCGCTCATCGCGGAGACGAAAGAGACCCATGGCTGATCGTCTGATCCTGCGCCAGCCGGACGACTGGCATGTCCACCTGCGCGACGGGGCGATGCTCGGCGCCGTGGTAAATGAGACGGCGCGCCAGTTCGCGCGCGCCATCGTGATGCCGAACCTCTCGCCGCCCGTCACGACGGTGGCCGCGGGCCAGGCGTACCGCGAGCGGATCCTTTCGGCGCTCGAACCCGGCCTCAGCTTCACGCCGCTGATGACCGCCTACCTGACGGACGACGCCAACCCGGCGGAGATCGAGCGCGGATACGCCGAAGGCGTCTTCACCGCCTGCAAGCTCTATCCGGCGCACGCCACGACGAACTCGGCGCATGGCGTGACGGACGTGCGGAACATCCATTCGGTCCTGGCCGCGATGGAACGGATCGGCATGCCGCTGCTCATCCACGGCGAGGTCACCGACCGGCATGTGGACATCTTCGACCGGGAAGCGGTCTTCATCGACAGCATCCTCACCAAGCTCGTCGCCGACTTTCCGGCCCTCAAGATCGTCCTGGAGCACATCACCACCGAAGAGGCCGCGCTGTTCGTCGAGCAGGCGGGCCCGACGGTGGCCGCCACGATCACGCCGCACCACCTGATGATCAACCGCAACGCCATGTTCGAGGGGGGCATCCGGCCGCACCTCTATTGCCTGCCGATCATCAAGCGGGAGCGCCACCGCCTGGCGCTGCGCAAGGCCGCCACCTCCGGCAGCGCCAGGTTCTTCCTCGGGACGGACTCGGCGCCTCACGCCGCCCCGACCAAGGAGACGGCTTGCGGCTGCGCAGGGATTTTCAACGCGCCGGTCGCGCTGGAAAGCTATGCGGCCGTGTTCGAGGAGGAAGGCGCACTCGACAAATTCGAGGCCTTCGCATCGGAGAATGGTCCGCGGTTCTATGGCCTGCCGGTCAATCCCGGCACGGTGGCGCTGGAGCGCGTCGAGTGGAGCGTGCCGCAGGAGACGCCAGCGGCCGGCGCCGTGGTCGTGCCGTTCCAAGCCGGCGCCAAACTTCGTTGGAAGTTCGCCGGCCAGATAAGCTCTTGACCGCCCGCTTCCAGGAGACGCTGACGGTCTAATCTCTCCGCACGCGAGCGGACTCGTCACGACACGGCAAGCGTGCAAGTCTCCTCCATCGACCATGGGGGGGACGTCATGTCGGTTACCGAAACCACGCCGCTGGCACGCGGCGAGACGCTCAAGCTTGAGCAAAGGGAAATGACCAAGGGCTTCCTGGGGCTGAGCCTCAAGAACGGCCTGCTCAACATCATCACGCTGACGCTCTACCGGTTCTGGGGCAAGACCGAGGTCCGGCGCCGCGTCTGGCGGGCGACCTATCTGAATGATGAACCGTTCGAATATACCGGCCGGGGCGGCGAGCTCTTCAAGGGCTTCCTGTTCGCCCTGCTGATCGTCGGCCTGCCGTTTCTGCTGGTGGTGTTCGCCGCGCAGATGATGGGACCGATGCTCGGGGCGTTGATCATCCTTCCGCTCTACATCTTCATGTTCTTCCTGGTCGGCTTCGGCATGTTCACGGCCTTCCGCTATATGGCCAGCCGCACGACCTGGCGCGGCATCCGCTTTCGGCTGGAGGGTTCGGCGGTCGACTATGGGCTGCGGTTCATCGCCTGCGCGGTCATCAGCGGACTGACGCTCGGCTGGTTCTGGCCGACGGCGCGCCGCAAGCTCGCCAAGCGCATCTGGATGAACCTGAGGTTCGGCGGCGACCTGCCGTTCCGGTTCGACGAAGCCGCCTGCCGCAAGGAGAAGGTCTATGGCGCCTTCACCCTGGCGTGGGTCGGATCCTTCGTCGCCTATGTGCTGATCGCCGGCGTCGCCGTCGTGATGGGCCTGGCGACCAAGGATGCGGCCCCGAGCGAGGAGGCCTCGCTGGGCATGATCGCGATCATCTACCTGCTGATGCTGATCCTCATGCCGTTCCTGCTGCTGCTCTACGCGCCGTACCAGGCGGCCATCCTTCGCTCCGTCGCCGCCGGGATCGTGCTCGGCGACGCGCGGTTCAAGCTCAATGTGCGATGGCTGGAACTATTCTGGCTGACGCTCACCAACATCCTGCTCATCGTGGTGACGCTGGGGTTCCTGACCCCCTATGTCGAGGCCCGCACCGCCCGCTTCCTGGTCGACCGCATTTCCTCGGAAGGCCAGGCCGACCTGGTTTCGGTTCGCCAGGCCGAACGCGGTCCCAGGACGGGCGAGGGGCTCGCCGACGCCTTCGGCCTCGCGCCGATCTGATCTTGGCGGCGGCCCGCTTCTACGACGGCCTCACCTCCCAGCCCTGGCCCATCGACGTTGTCCTGGCCGGGGACGTGCTGGTGTTCGAGGCCGAGGGCGTTACGCGGCGTTGGCCGCTCGGCGGCCTGACGATCGACGCGGCCGGCGGGGTCGTGCGTCTGTCGCGATCCGGCGACGACGAACGTCTGCTGATAGACGGCGCCGTATGGCGAGCGTTCGCCGGCGCTCAGGGACGGGCGGCGGAGAAGCGCAGCCGGTTCGGGGAGTGGAAGCTGGTCGCCGGCCTCGCCGTCGCCGGCGTCCTCCTGACCCTGCTGGTGTTCGTGGGCGTGCCCGCCGTCTCCGGTCCCCTGGCGCGCATGACGCCGCCGGCTTTCGAACGCCGGATCGGCGAGAACTTCGAGGCCCAGCTTTCGGTCGGCTTGAAGCCCTGCGGCGGACGGGAAGGCCAGGCGGCGCTGGCGGCCTTCGGTCGCCGCCTGGGACGCGCCGCCCAGACGCCTTTCGACATCCGCGTGCGAGCCGTCGAGGCGCCGATCACCAACGCCTTCGCCCTGCCCGGCGGCGCGGTGATGGTCACCGACGACCTGATCGGCCTGACCCAGACGCCGGACGAGCTGGCCGCCGTCATCGCCCACGAGACCGCCCATGTCGAAAAGCGCCACGTCATGCAGGCGGTCTGGCGCTCGCTGGGCCTTGGCCTGGTGCTGGACGCCGTGGTCGGCGGCGGCAGCGGCGCCGGGCAGCAGGCGGTGTTGCTGGCCGGCAGTTTCACCGACCTTCGCTTCAGCCGCCAGGCCGAGGCCCAGGCCGATTCTCGCGGCATGGAGCTGCTGCAGGCCCAGGGCCTGTCGTCCAAGGGCATGGCCCCGTTCTTCGAGCGCCTGGCCGCCAAGGGCGAGGGCGCCGAGGCCCGCGCCGTGAAGGAACTGATCTCCTCCCATCCCGACACGATCGCCCGCGCCCGTGTCAGCCGCCTGCACGCTCGCCCCGGCGCGTCGGCCTTCAGTCCGCGGGAATGGGCCGCCATCAAGGCCGCCTGCGCGACGCCCCGCTCCACGGGGGGATCTTTGCGCTGGATTCCGGCGAGCTGAACGCGTCGCCCCTCGTCACATCATTGGCGGGTCGATAAATAACACGCTCATGAATATCGAACTCGGCTGGAAGACCGCCCCCTATCGCGACGCCCGCTATGCGCCCCGCGCGCTCGATGTCCAGCGGCGTGACGATGGCTCCATCCTGCTGTCCAACCCCCGATCCTTCCCCATGCCGTTCGAGACGCTCACTGCGCCGCTCAAGCATTGGGCCGTCGCCGCGCCGGACCGCATCTGGCTGGCGGAGCGGTCGGGGGACGGCTGGCGCAAGGTGACCTACGCCGAAGGCGCCCAGATGGTCGCCGCCCTGGCCGGCGGCCTGCGGCAGATGGGGGTGGTGGGCGAACGCCCGCTGCTGATCCTGGCGCGCAACGGCGTCGGTCACGCCCTGATCACCTATGCCGCCATGGGCCAGGGCATGCCGATCGCGCCGGTGTCGCCGCAGTACGGACTGCCCGGCGCCCATCTCTCGCGCCTGAACCTGGTGGCCAGGACCCTGAACCCGGTGGCCGTCTACACCGAGGACGCGGAGCTTTTCGCCACCGGCCTGGGGGCCGAGGCGCTGTCCGGCCTGCCGGTGATCGCCGCCGCCAACCCCCGGCCCGGCGACGTCAGCCTGGAGAGCCTGCTCCGCGCTTCGCCGGTCGCGGCGACCGCCCGCCCGGCGGATCATGCGAAGTACATGCTGACCTCCGGCTCCACAGGCGATCCCAAGGCGGTGATCACCACCCACCTGGCCACCTGCACCAACGCCTCCCAGCTCACCGCCTGCTATGACGATCCCGACCCGCCGGTGGTGGTCAACGGCGCGCCCTGGAGCCATGCGCTGGGGGCCAATTCGGTGCTGCATCTGTCGACCCACCGCGGCGGGACCCTCTACATCGACATGGGACAGCCCACGGCGGGCCGGTTCGGCGAGACGCTGCGCAATCTGCGGGAGATCTCCCCCACCAGCCAGAACATGGTGCCCGCCGGCTGGATGCTGTTCGCCGAGGCGCTGGAGACCGACGACGCCCTGGCCAGGAGGTTCTTCGAACGCGTGCGGGTCCTGCAGTACGGCGGGGCGATCCTCGACCAGGTCACCAACGACCGCATCCAGGCCGTGGCGGTGCGCACCGTCGGCGAGCGGATCACCTTCTACAGCGGCTATGGCTCCACCGAGACCGGCCCGACCGCCTCCAACGTCCACTGGCATACCGACCGCATGGGCATGATCGGCCTGCCGATCCCCGGCACCCAGGTCAAGCTGACGCCGGAGGACGACAAGCTGGAGTTCCGTGTCAAAGGCCCCCAGGTCTGCCTGGGTTATCTCGGCCAGCCGGAACTGTCGGCCAGGGCTTTCGACGAGGAGGGATTCTATCGCCTGGGCGACGCGGTGCGTTTCGTCGACCCGGAGGATCCGATGCAGGGCCTGGCCTTCGACGGTCGGCTGTCGGAGAACTTCAAGCTGGCGAGCGGCATCTTCGTCAACGTCGGGGGGGTGCGGGTCGCCGCGATCTCGACGGTGGGCGGCGCGGTCACCGACGCCGTCGTCTGCGGCGAGGGCCGCGAGGCGATCGGCCTGCTGTTCTATCCGAACCCCACCATGTCCGTGCAGGCTGTCGAGATGGCCGTGCGCACCGGGATCGAACTCTACAACGCGGTCACCAAGGGCTCGAGCGGTCGCGTCAGCCGCGCCATCGTCCTGCCGGACGCGCCGGACGCCGCCTCGGGCGAGATCACCGACAAGGGCTACATATCCCAGGCCACAGCGCGGCGTCGACGCGCCGAGGCGATCGAAATGTTGTTCGCCGATCCGGCCCCGGCGTCGGTCCTGACCTTCTGAGACAGAAAAAAGGCCCGCGGGGCGAACCCGCGGGCCTTGATCCTACGATCGGCGCGAACGCCGCCCGTCAGGTGTTGCCGGGCAGCTTGCAGCCGCCGGCGAAGGCGCAGCCGGTGGCGCCCACGGCGGTCACCGGGTCGGTGCTGTATTCGATCATGTAGCCCTTCAGCCCGTCCGAGCAGCCGACTTCCATCAGGATGGTGCCCTTGGCGGTCTTGGCCGCGGCGCGCATGGCCGAGACGGTGCAGGTCTTCTGGTCGAACTTGCGCAGGTCCGCCGTCAGCGAGGCGTAGCCGCTCTCCTGCTTGTTCAGGCCGCAGCGATAACCCGCCACCAGCGCGTGGCCGCAGTCATAGACCACCGCCTTGCCGGCCGTCGGGAAGATCCCCACGCCGCCGGTTCCGTCGGCGCACACCAGTTCCACCACGTCCTTGTCTGAGGCTTGGCTGGGGAACACGGCGTATTTCGACACCTCGCAGGGATAGCCCGCGGACTTGGCCAGGCGCGTATAGAGCGCGGCCTGTTCGGTCGCCGCCTCACGGGCGTCGGTCAGGGTGCAGCCGCCGAGCACGCCTTGGGCCTTGGCGCATTCGAAGGTGGTGATCAGGACGCCCTTGTTGCTGACCTTGTAGATATAGCCCTTGCCGTCCTGACAGGAGGCCTCGAAGAAGTCGTCACCTTCGGTGGAGGAGCCGATGAACCGGCGATCCTTGATCTGGCAGCCGTTCTTCGCATCGGCGGCGTAGCGGTCCATCACGGCCAGACGCGCGGCCTTGTCGATCAGCTTGCAGCTGATGTTGCCCTCTCCGGAGTCATAGTTCAGGCAGTTGACGACCTTGGCGGGCTTGCTGATGTCCAACGGCGTGCTGGCGGCGACGACGTAGCCGACGTTCCCCGGGCAAAGCACCTCGAGATAGGTCTGGGTGGGGCTCTGGCCGATGCTGCGGGCCTTTTCGGGCGCGCAGCTGACGCCGGACGCCGTCATCAGCGGAGCCAACTCGGCCTCCGGGTTGGCGTTGCCGGGCAGCTTGCACGTGAGGGCCGAGGGCTTGCCGTCGGCGCTCGGCGCATTGGCCTCGAAGCAGGTGAAGGCCATGGCCTGGCCGCTGGCCGGCGCCTGGATCACGAAACCGACGCCCTTGTCGCAGTCGACTTCGTAGAAGCTGCTGTTGGTCTTGGTCTTGGCGTCCGGGGCCTTGCCGATGAACCGCGCGTCGGTGATCTGGCAGGCGACGCCGATGGACTTGGCGATCGCGGGCGCCTCAGCCATGCCTTGGGTGCGGGCCTTTTGGTCGATGCCGCCATCGGCCTTCTTCGCAGCGAGGGCGATGCCGGCGGTGGCCGTCAGCGCGAGCATCAGGGCGGCGGCCAGCCCGATTCTTATTGGCCTCATGGTCTTGATTTTCTCCTGGGTGTCCCTGCGGCGCACCTAAACGCCGGCGATTGTTAACGGTCAAGATCGATCGGGAAACGGGCGCAACTGTGACCGGCCGGGCCAGTGCGACTGGCTTAGCACCAGGATCCGACGTGGCAACGCCCGGATGGCTTTTTCGCTGCACGGCCAAAGCAGGATTTGCTCGCCGGCGCCGAGCGGCCGACAATGGCGCATTCATGTGGGAGTTTTCAGAGTGCGTGACGGATTTGAAGACGAAGCCGCTGAGGATATTCGGCAGCGGTTGACCTATCCTTTTGACGTGACTCCCGCGCTGGGCGAGGCGGTGGACCTGGCGCCCGGCATCAAGTGGCTGCGCATGCCGCTATCGGGATCGCTCGCCTTCATCAATGTCTGGGCGATCGCCGAGGACGGCGGATGGGCCATCGTCGACACCGGCCTGGGCGGCGAGGCGACGCGTCAGACCTGGCGTGACGCCATCGCCGGGCCGCTGGAGGGCAAGCCCGTCACCCGGGTGTTCGTCACCCACCTGCATCCCGACCACATCGGCATGGCCGGGTGGCTGACGCGCAAGTTCGATTGCCGCCTCTGGATCAGCCGGCTGGAGTTCCTGATGTGCCACAGCCTGGCCGCCGATAGCGGGCGCGAAGCGCCCAGCGACGCCTTGCGGTTCTATCGCGCGGCCGGCTTCACCGAGGACCAGACCGAATCCTATCGCGCCCGCTTCGGCCAGTTCGGCAAGGCCCTGCACAAGCTGCCCGACAGCTATCAGCGGCTGAGCGACGGCGACGAGGTGAAGATCGGCGATCATATCTGGCGGGTGGTGGTCGGCTCGGGTCACTCGCCGGAACACGCCTGCCTCTATTGCCCGGACCTCAAGGTGATGATCTCCGGGGACCAGGTGCTGCCCAAGATCAGCTCCAATGTCTCGGTGTTCCCCACCGAGCCGCAAGCCGACCCGCTCACCGATTGGCTGACCTCCCTGGCGCGGATCAAGACCCTGGTGCCCAGCGACGTCCTGGTGGCCCCGGCCCATAACGAACCCTTCTACGGCCTGCATGCCCGGATCGACCGGCTGATCGGCGGCCACGAGCGCAGCCTGTTTCGGTTGCGCAAGCTGATAGAGGAGCCGAAGCGGGCGGTGGACGTGTTCTCGGTCCTTTTCCGGCGCCCGATCGACGACAGCGTCATCGGCATGGCCACCGGCGAAAGCATCGCCCATCTCAACTGCCTGATGTCTCGCGGTCACGCGACCCGGATCCGCGACGCCGCCGGGGTCGACTGGTACCAGGCCAACAGCGCGGAGGCGGCCTAGCATGGCGCGCATCACGTCGAACTTCGGCGAGTTCACGCCCGCGCGGGCGGTGATCTCGGCCTATGACCTGGCCGGCCGCCGTGCTGTGGTGACCGGCGGCTCCAGCGGGATCGGGTTCGAGACCGCCCGCGCCCTGGCCGAGGCCGGCGCCGACGTGGTCCTGGCGGTGCGCGACGGCCAGAAGGGGCTGGCCGCTGCCGCGGAGATCGAGAAGACCGCCCAGGGCGAGGTGGACGTGCGGCTGCTGGATCTCGCCGACCTCGCCTCGGTGGCGGGCTTCGCCACCGCCTGGGGCGACGAGCCCCTGGACATGCTGATCAACAACGCCGGCGTCATGGCCTGCCCCCAGGCCTATACCGAAGACGGCCTGGAGATGCAGATCGGCGTCAACCACTTCGGCCATTTCCTGCTCAGCGTGCTGCTGGCCAGGGCGCTGATGAACGCCGCGACGGAGGATCGCACGGCCCGCGTCGTCTCCCTGTCGTCGTCGGCCCATCGGCGCGGCGCGGTGGATTTCGACGACATCAATTTCCGTCGCCGGCCCTACGACAAGTGGCGGGCCTATGCCCAATCCAAGACCGCCAACGTGCTGTTCGCCGTGGCGTTCAACGAACGCTTCCAGGACGCCGGAGTCACCGCCAACGCCGTCATGCCTGGCGGAATCCTGACCCCGCTCGCCCGCCACCTGCGGCGCGAGGAGATGCAGGCGCTGGGTTTCGTCGACGCCGACGGCAAGGGCCGGCCGGGCCTCAAGACCCCGGCCCAGGGCGCGTCCACCAGCGTCTGGGCCGCCATCGGCGAGGAACTGGAGGGGGTCGGCGGCCTCTACCTGGAAGACTGCGCCGAGGCGGGCCCGGCGAGCGATGACGATCCCACCAAGCGCGGCGTCGCTTCCCACGCCCTGGACCTCGGGGCCGCCGAACGCCTGTGGGCGCTCTCGGAAGAGACGGTCGGCGTGCGCTTTTGACGGCGTCCGGCGGCGGGATCGAGGTGCGCGCCGCGACGTCCGCCGACGTCCCCGCGATCCTCGCCTTCATCGAGGCCCTCGCCGCCTATGAAAAACTCTCGCACGAGGTGCGGGCGACGCAGGCCGACCTTGCGCGCGACCTCTTCGGCCCCGACCCCAAGGTCTTCTGCGACCTCGCCTGGCGCGGCGACGCGCCGGTCGGCTTCGCGGTCTGGTTCCATACCTACTCCACCTTCGTCGGCGCCCACGGCATCTACCTCGAGGACCTGTTCGTGACGGAGGCGGCGAGAGGGACCGGGGCGGGGCTGGCCCTCATGCGCAACCTGGCGCGTCGCTGCGCGACCGGAGGGTTCGGCCGCCTGGAATGGGCGGTGCTCGACTGGAACACGCCGGCGCTGGATTTCTACGCCGCCCTGGGCGCGTCCGCCCCCGACGGCTGGCTGTCGCGGCGGCTGGACGGCGCGGCCCTGAAGCGGCTCGCCGAGGCCTAGAGCAACCGGTCGGCCTTGCGCAGGACGGGAAACAGCCTGGCCCAGACCCCGGTCACCACCATGGCGCCGACGCCGCCGAACACCGCCGCGCCCACCGGGCCGAGGAACCGCGCCACGACGCCGCTTTCGAACTCCCCCAGTTCGTTGGAGGCGCCGATGAACAGCGACGACACCGCCGCCACCCGCCCGCGCATGGCGTCGGGCACCGTCAACTGCACCAGGGTCTGGCGCACATAGACCGACAGCATGTCCGCCCCGCCCAGGATCGCCAGCGCGGCCACCGACAGCGGCAGGTATCGCGACAGCCCGAACACCACCGTCATGGCGCCGAACACCGCCACGCCTGCCAGCATGACGATGCCCGCGTGGCGCTTGATCGAGGAATTGGCCAGGTAGATCGCCACCAGGGTCGCCCCCAGCGCCGGTGAGGCGCGCAGCATGCCAAAGCCCTCCGGCCCGACGTGCAGGACGTCGCGGGCGAACACCGGCAGCAGGGCCCCGGCCCCGCCCAGCAGCACCGCGAACATGTCCAGCGATATGGCGCCGAAGACGATCTTGTTGGCCCAGACATAGGCCATGCCTTCCTTCATCAGCGCCCAGCGGGAGCCGGGCTGCACCTGTGGCCGGGTGTCGCCGGCCACGGCGACCACGAAGAGGCTGGCGAGGGTCAGCAGCCCTGCGGTGG
>Ga0307513_10003622_pt1 | contig 20908 bp, 23 predicted proteins | sample 15_EM_MG_FD_202174 | JGI IMG/M metagenome (GOLD analysis project Ga0307513, IMG submission 202174) | Populus trichocarpa ectomycorrhiza microbial communities from riparian zone in the Pacific Northwest, United States - 15_EM | ecosystem: Host-associated > Plants > Roots > Unclassified | place...
TTGGCCCAGACATAGGCCATGCCTTCCTTCATCAGCGCCCAGCGGGAGCCGGGCTGCACCTGTGGCCGGGTGTCGCCGGCCACGGCGACCACGAAGAGGCTGGCGAGGGTCAGCAGCCCTGCGGTGGCGCAATAGGAGGCGGTCGCCGACCAGGCCACCAGCACCCCGCCGATCGCCGGGCCCGCGATGGACGCGCCTTGCCAGGCCAGGGAGTTCCACGCGATGGCCCGCGGCAGCAGGCTGCGGGGCACCAGCATCGGCCCCAGCGCCGTGGCCGCCGGCTGCATGAAGGCCCGCGACGCGCCGAACGCCACGGCCACCCCCAGCAGCAGGGGCAGGGTGGCGAAGTGGAACGCGGCGGCGGCGGCCAGCAGCACGGCGGTGGCGATCTCGCCGGCGAAGCAGATCAGCAGCAGGGCCTTGCGGTCGTAGCGATCGGCCGCCTCTCCCGCCGGCAGCGCCAGCAGGAACACCGGCGTGAACGACGCCAGCCCGATCATGCCGACGAAGAAGGCGCTCTCAGCGACCGAATAGTCCTGCCGCGCCACGGCGTAGACCTGCCAGCCCAGCGCCACGCTCTGGATCTGCACGCCGAGCGTGGCGATCATCCGTGCGACCCAGAACAGCATGAAATTGCGCTGTCGCAACAGATCGCGGGTGGAGTAGGGGGGATCGGGGGCGGGGCTCATGGGCGGCGCAACTTGGCGTGCGCCGGCCCGCGCCGCAATCTCTCAACGTTGACGCCGGCCGCCGCTGGCCTTATGCGCGCGCTCAGCGAGACCAACGAAGGCGGACCTTCCGATGCGACGATCACGACGAGCCGGGGCCTCCCAGCCCTAGATCCCTCCCGCCACGGCCGGCGCGTTCGTCGTCGTGGTGTCGTCGTTTCGCATTAGGTGTCGCTCTCCATGAACGTGTCATCAGTCGCCAGCCTGCTGATCCAGGCCGAACGCCCCAAGGATTCCCCCGCCGTCGACGCGCTGATCGACCGCGTCTTCGGCCCCGGGCGCCTCACCAAGGTGTCCGAGCGCGTGCGCGAGGTCGCCCTCTTCCGGCCCGACCTGTCCTTCTGCGCCTGGCGCGGAGAGGCACTGGTGGGGGTCGTGCGGCAATGGCAGGTGCGGGTGGGCGACCAGCCGGCGATCTTCCTCGGGCCGCTGGCGGTGGATGACGCCCAGCGCCTGGGGGGACTGGGCGGGCGGTTGGTGGAGCAGGCCTGTACGGCGGCGCGCGCCGCGCGCTTTCCCGCCGTGGTGCTGGTGGGCGACAGCCCCTATTTCGCGCGCTCCGGGTTTTCCGCCGAGCCGGCGGCCGGCATCGTCCTGCCCGGGCCCGTCGACCAGCGCCGCGTGCTCGCGCGCGTGTTCGCCGCCGACGTGACGCTGGCAGGGCCGTTGCGCGCCTGATCAGGCCGCGGTGCGGACGTTCCTCAGGCTGTCGAGCTGGGCGAAGATGCAGGCCATGGCCGCGCTGGGCCGGATGTCATCCTCTTCGTAGTCGCCCTCGGCGAGGATCAGCGCCAGCCGATCCCGCGCCCGGCTGACCCGGCTCTTGATCGTGCCGATGGCGCAGCCGCAGATCTCGGCGACCTCCTCATAGGCCAGCCCGCCGGCGCCGATCATGATCAGCGCCTCGCGCTGTTCCTCGGGCAGCATGGCCAGCGCCCGGCGCACCTCGTCCAACTCCAGGGTGGCCATGGGATCAGACACCGCCACGAGCGTTCGCTCGGCGGTCTCGGGATCGAGCTGGGTCGAGCGCCACGACCGGCGCTTGTCGGAATAGAACTGGTTGCGCAGGATCATGAAGGTCCAGGCCTTCAGGTTTGTGCCGGGCTGATAGCTGGCGCGGCTGTTCCACGCCTTCAGCAGGCCCTCCTGGGCCAGGTCCTCGGCTTCGGCCATGTTGAAGCAGAGCGACCGCGAGAAAGCGCGCATCTGCGGGATCAAGGCGACGAGTTCGGCCTTGAAAACCTCGTCGGCGGCATATTGAGCTTCCATCGATTTTTCCCCGAACTGGGAGGCGCACACGCCTCTGACTTGCTTAACAACGCGCTGGCGGCCGGAAAGCTCCACCTTGTTCCAACGATCTTCGCCATGGCGATCCATCTGCTTGAGACCGTGAGCGCCACGCCCTAGGTTCCAGGGATGACCGACTCCAAGGCCCAGACCGGACTGGATAGCGTGATCGCGGCCGCCAGGACCCAGGCGCCGGGCCGCGGCCTGCCGCCCGTCCACCTGTGGAATCCGGCCCACTGCGGCGACATCGACATCTTCATCCGCAAGGACGGCGTCTGGTTCCACGAGGGCACGCCCATCGGCCGCGAGGCCCTGGTGCGGCTGTTCTCCACCGTGCTGCGCAAGGATCCCGACGGCTTCCACCTGGTCACCCCGGTGGAGAAGATGAAGATCCGGGTGGAGGACGCCCCCTTCGTCGCCACCCGCGTGGATCGCACGGAAGGCCCCGACGGGGTCGAGCGGCTGACCTTCCTCACCAACGTCGGCGACGAGGTCGAGGCCGGCCCCGACAACGCGATCCGCGTGGAGATCGACGCCGCCACCGGCGAGCCGCGACCCTATCTGCACGTGCGCCGCGGCCTGGAGGCGCTGATCGCCCGTCCGGTGTTCTACGAACTGGCGGAGATGGCGAAGGAGCGCGATATCGACGGCGCCCCGGTGTTCGGGGTCGTCTCCAACGGCGCCTGGTTCGCGGTGGGGCCGGCCGGGGTCGCGCGACCGTGAGTCCCGACGCCTCGACCTGTGACCTGCATGGCTGGATCACCACCCATCTCGATCCCCTGGAGGACGGGGCGCCCGGCGTCCGCCAATCCGATTTCGACCTCGAGCCGTCGTGCCGCCCTGGCGAGGGCCAGGCCCTGACGCCGGCGGCGGTGCTAGTGGCCCTGGTGCAGCGCGAGGCGGGGCTCTCGGTGATCCTGACGCGGCGTTCCGACACCCTGCGCCGCCACACCGGCCAGATCGCCCTGCCCGGGGGGCGCCAGGATCCCGGCGAGCGCCCCTGGGAGACCGCCCTGCGCGAGGCTCATGAGGAGATCGGCCTGCATCCCGATTTCGTCTCCCTGGCGGGCCTGATGACGCCCTACCAGACCGGCACCGGCTATCTGATCACCCCCGTCGTGGGATTCGTGCGCGACGGCTTCACCCTGACCGCCAACACCGACGAGGTGGCCGAGATCTTCGAGACGCCTTTCGGGTTCCTGATGGATCCCCGGAACCACGAGGAGCGCGAACACGAGTTCCCTGGCGGCGAGAAGCGGCGCTTCTACGCCATCACCCACGAGGACAGGATGATCTGGGGCGTCACGGCGGGCATGCTGAGGGCGCTCTACAATCGCCTCTACGGGGCGTCTGTTGCTTAGGGTCCTGCTCTTCCGGGGGCTCCTGATCGCCACGCCCTTCGTCATCTGGTTCGTCTGGCGCGCCTGGGCGATCCGCAACGGGCGGCCCATGGGCGCCACGCCCTGGGCCTGGCTGCTGGCCGCCGGAACCCTGCTGGCCGGCCTGTCGCTGGCGGCCACCGTCGTCCTCCAGCCCAGCCATCGCGGCGAGACCTACGTGCCGGCCCAAGCCGAGCCTGACGGCCGCGTCGTGCCCGGTCACTTTGAGAAGAAGACGGCGGTCGAAAAGAAGGCGGCGGGCCGGCCATGAGCGAGGCGCTCGGTCCGCAACCCTGGATCGCCGATCCCGCCACGACCGCGGTGATGGACGCCCTGGAGGCCGCCGGCGGCCCCGGCTGCGCGCGCTTCGTCGGCGGCGCGGTCCGCAACGCCGTGCTGGGCGGTCCGGTGGAGGACATCGACATCGCCACGACCCTTGAGCCCCCCGCCGTGATCGCCGCCCTGCAGGCCGCCGGGCTGAAGGCGGTCCCCACCGGCGTCGAGCACGGCACGGTCACCGCCGTCTCGGCGCGCCGCCCCTACGAGATCACCACCCTGCGCCGCGACGTCGAGACCGACGGCCGCCGCGCCGTCGTCGCCTTCACGCAGGACTGGGGCCAGGACGCCGCGCGGCGCGACTTCACCCTCAACGCCCTCTATGCCGATCGCCGGGGCGTCATTCTCGATCCCGGCGGCACGGGCCTGGCCGACGCGCGGGCCGGCCGCATCGTCTTCGTCGGCGATCCGGCCACGAGGATCGCCGAGGACTATCTGCGGATCCTGCGCTTCTTCCGGTTCTTCGCCTGGTATGGCCGGGGGACGGCCGACGCCGCCGCGCTCAGCGCCTGCGCGGCGATGAGCGACGGCCTGGCGGGGCTATCGGCCGAGCGGATATCCAAGGAGTTGCTGAAGCTGCTGGCCGCCGACGATCCCCGGGCGTCCGTCAGGCTGATGGACGAGGCCGGCGTCCTGCGAGCGCTCGTTCCCCAGGCCCAGGGCCTCGCCCGCTTCGAGGCCCTGGTGGAGATCCAGGCCGACCAGTTCTTCCCGTCCGACCCGCTGCTGCGCCTGGCCGCCCTGCTCGGGGAGGACGCCGATCGGGGCGTGACCCTGGCGGCGACCCTGCGGCTCTCCAACGACCAGCGCGCCCGGCTGACCGCGTCCCTGGGGCGCGAGCCGCGCATCGCCAGCTGGATGGGCGCCCGCGAAATCCGCCGCGCCATCTACGCGATCGGCGCCCGCGCCCTCGCCGATCGGGCGATGCTGACCTGGGCCGGCGCCGGCGCGACATCGGCGAGCCATCAGTGGCGCGCCCTGCTGGCGCTGGCCGCAAGCTGGACCCCGCCGCCGTTCCCGGTCACCGGCGACGACGCCATCCTGGCCGGCGCCCCCAAGGGCCCGAAGGTCGGCGAGGCGCTGAAGGAGGTTGAACTCTGGTGGATCGACAACGATTTTACCGATGATCGGGCCGCCGCCGTCGAGCGGCTGAAGGCGGTCGTGCAGGGCATGTCATGAAACTTGGCATTCTGGAGACCGGCGCGCCCCCGGGCGACCTCCGCGACAAGTTCGGCGACTATCCGCAGATGTTCCGCGCCCTGCTGGGGGCCGAGGCCTACGACTACGCCGTCTACGACGCCACGGCGGGCGAACTGCCCGATCGCCCACAGGACTGCGACGCCTATCTGATCACCGGCTCGCCCGCCGGGGTCTACGATCCGCTGCCCTGGATTCCGGGACTGCAGCGCTTCCTGCTCGACGCCAAGGGCAAGGCGGGCCTGGTGGGCGTCTGCTTCGGCCACCAGATCATGGCCCAGGCTTTCGGCGGCAAGGCGGCGAAGGCCCCCGTCGGTTGGGGCGTCGGCCTGCACGATTACCAGGTCGCCCATGCCGAACCCTGGATGGGCGGCGCACGGTCGTTCAGGGGCGCGGCGTCCCACCAGGACCAGGTGCTGGAACCGCCTCCCGGCGCCCGCATCGTGGCCGGCAGCCCCTTCACCCCCTACGGCATGCTGGCCTACGACGACCAGCCCGCCATCTCGCTCCAGCTGCATCCGGAATTCGCCCCCGACTACGCCAAGGCCCTGATCGAGGCCCGCCGTGGGAGGCGCTTCACCGACGCCGCGGCCGACGCCGCGATCGCCAGCTATGACCACGGCGACGATCGCGCCGAGGTGGGCGGGTGGATCAGGCGCTTCCTCGACACCCTCTGACGTCGCGCGGCAACGGATGGCCGGCATGGCCGTTCTGACGGTGGCGCGTCTTGGCGCCGTCCGGGACCCGTCGCATGCCCAAGGCTAGCCTTCTTCTCGTCGCCGCCAGCGCCACGGCCGCCCTGGCCGTCGCATCCTGGGGCGACGCCGCCCGCACCACGCCGTGCAACCTGCCGACAAGGTCATGGCCGAGGTCCGGGCGCGTGAATCCCTGAGGCCGGTCAGCGCCTTCGCCGCCATTGCTGATCCGTCGCGCCGCTCGGTGGCGCTGTTCGAGGAGATGGGAAAGGTCATTTCTCATCCACGCTGCGCCAACTGCCACCCGGTCGATCACCCGGAACAGGGCGACGACCGTCACCTGCACATGCCCATGGTGGAGCGGGGTTCCGATGGCCACGGAAGTCCCAACCTGCGCTGCACCACCTGCCACACGGCCAAGAACGTCTGGGTCGGCGGCCGCAACATCGTCAGCGTGCCCGGCAATCCGCACTGGGGCCTAGCCCCCGCCTCCATGGCCTGGCAGGGCAAGTCGCTGGGCGACATCTGTCGCCAGATCAAGGACCCGGCCCGCAACGGCGGCAAGTCCCTGGCGGAGATCCAGCACCATATGGCGAGGGACGAACTGGTGGGCTGGGCCTGGAATCCCGGTCCCGGCCGCAAGCCGGCGCCAGGAACCCAGGCTGAGCTCGGCGACCTTGTCCAGGCCTGGATCGATACGGGCGCGAAATGCCCGGCCGGCGGCGCGATCGTGCCGGGGGGCGGGAAATCCTGAGCCGTTAAAATGCGCAGCAAGATCCTCCTCCCCTTGCAGGAGAAGGAATAGGGTTAGCCCGACCCTATCGGACCGTCATCGCCGGGCTTGAACCCTACAGCCCCGGCAGTTTGATCCGCGCCGACTTCTCGCGCTGGATCACCACCGGTTGGCCGCCCGTCAACGTTTTGATGCGGGCTTCCTCGGCGGCGGCGTCGACGGGGGCGGCGGAATCGTCGCCCGTGGTCGCGCCGCTGGGAGGCGCCTTGTCGGATTTCCAGAACATCACCTTGTCGGCGAAGCTGCGTTCCTTGTGCGACACGTCGCCGAACTCGTCGTCGACCACGTAGCGGATCAGCGGATCGGCCTTGTCGGCGCCGGCGCGGGCCACCAGCATCTTCTCGCCGTCAGTGCGGCCCTCGGCGGCGCGCTGGCCCAGCAGGGCGGTGCGCGCGGCGCTTTCGGGTTGCAGTTCCTGCGGGCGCGGCTCGCCGGGCGCGGGCGGGCGCAGAGCATAGTCGGGCGGCACCACCAGCGGCGCCTTGGTCACCACCCGGAATTCGTCAGGGGTCACCTTGGAGATGCCCAGGGCCTTCTTGGCCGACTGGCATCCTGCGAGGCTCACGGCCGCCACCAGGGCGGTTGCGACGATCACACGGTTGACGTTCATCACAGAAGCTCCGATGGCCGCCCCCGGCCGTTAAGGCAATTTGCATAGCGCAAACGAAACGTCGGCGCCAACGGTCAGACGACGCCCTGTTGTCGCGGCTTGTCGACGACCATGTCGATCAGCAGCAGGACGACGCCCACGGTGAGCGCGCTGTCGGCCACGTTGAACACCCAGGGGAAGAACAGCGTCTGCAGGTCGATGAAGTCGATCACCGCTCCGAAGCGGATGCGGTCGACGGCGTTGCCCACCGCGCCGCCGATCATCAGGCCGAACGCGAGGGCCACCAGCGGTCGCTCCGAGCGCCGCGCCAGGAAGGCGATGATGGCGGCCACCACCAGCGAGAAGCTGGTCAGGGCCCAGCGCGTGGCGTTGGCGTCGCTGTGGAACAGGCCGAAGCTGACGCCGCGGTTTTCCAGCCAGGTCAGGTGCACCGGCCCGAGGAACGGCATGGTCCCGATCGCCGCCAGGTTCAGCCCGTTCATGATCCAGGACTTGGTCGCCTGGTCCAGCACGATGGCCACGGCCGCGGTCGCATAGGCGATCCAGCCGAGCTTGGATATGGCTTTCAAGATCGGTTCTCCCCGGATCGTGCGCGGTTTTATGGAGGGCCTGGAGCTTAAGCGCCAGCCCGTCCGTGCGCGGCGTCCCACGCGGCCACCGCCGCGGCGTCCCTCAAGGTCAGGTCGGGATAGCGCGGATCGGAACCCACCTCCGGCAGGATCTTCCAGGACCGGGCGCACTTGGCGCCCTGGGCCCGCAGCGGCTCGACGGAAACCCCGCCCACCTCGGCCAGCCGGAAGGCCTCAGTGGGACCCTCGCCCGCCGCCAGCGTCGCCTGGCTGGTGCGGAACACCTCGGCGGCGTCCAGCCCCTCGAAGGCGGCCGTCAGGTCGGCGTGGACGATGTGCACCCGCGGGGCGGCTTCCAGCGCGGCGCCCAGGCGCTTTTCGCGCCGCTCGACCTCCAGGGCGCCGGTGACCACCGAGGTCACGGCCTGGACCTTTGCCCAGCGGGCGGCCTCGGCGTCGTTGCGCCAGGCGGCCGGCGTTTCCGGGATCACCCGCAGGGAGTTGGCGCCCGCCTCGGGGAAGCGCGTATGCCAGGCCTCTTCCGTGGTGAAGGGGATCAGCGGCGAGAGCCAGATGGTCAGCCGTTCGAACACGGCGTCCATCACCGTGCGCGCGGCGCGGCGGTTCAGGCTGCCCGGCTGGTCGCAGTAAAGCGCGTCCCGGCGGATGTCGAACAGCAGCGACGACAGTTCGTTCTGGCAGAATTCGGTCAGCGGCCGGATCACGTCCTGGAAGTGATAGGCCCCGTAGGCCGCCCGCACCTGGCCGTCCAGCTCCCACAACCGGTGCAGGATGAAGCGCTCCAGCGGCGGCATGTCTTCCAGCGGCAGGCGCTCGTCCTCGCTGAACCCGGGCAGGGCGCCCAGCAGGTAGCGGATGGTGTTGCGCAGCTTGCGATAGGCGTCGGTGGTGGTGGCCAGGATCGTCTTGCCGATCCGCTGGTCCTCCGAATAGTCCACCATGGCCGCCCACAGGCGCAGGATCTCGGCGCCGGACTCCTTGATCACCGTCTGCGGATCGACGGCGTTGGTTCCCGACTTCGACATCTTCTCCCCCTTCTCGTCGAGGGTGAAGCCGTGGGTCATGACCCCCTTGTAGGGCGCGCGGCCCCGCGTGCCGGAGCTTTCCAGCAACGAGGACTGGAACCAGCCGCGGTGCTGGTCCGAGCCCTCGATATAGAGGTCTGCCGGCGAGCGGCTGTGCGCGCGGCCTTCCAGCACGAAGGCGTGGGTCGAGCCTGAATCGAACCAGACGTCGAGGATGTCGCCCACCTTCTCGTAGCGGTCGGGATCATGGGCGCCCAGGAAGTCGGCGGCCGGCCGGATGAACCAGGCGTCGGCCCCCTCGGCGGCGATGAAGTCGACGATCCGCTGGTTCACCATCTCGTCGTGCAACGGGTGGCCGGTCTCCTTGTCGACGAACATGGCCAGCGGCGCGCCCCAGGCCCGTTGCCGGCTGATCAGCCAGTCAGGACGGCTTTCCACCATGGTGCGGATGCGGTTCTGCGCCACCGGCGGGTGGAAGGCCGTGGCCTCGATGGCCTCCAGCGCCGTCTCGCGCAGCGTCCGCCCGTCGGCCAGCGGCTCGTCCATGCGGATGAACCATTGCGGGGTGTTGCGGAAGATCACCGGCGCCTTGGAGCGCCAGGAGTGGGGATAGGAATGGGTCTGCCGCCCGCGGGCCAGCAGGCCGCCGGCCTCGATCAGCTTTTCCATCACCGCGTCGTTGGCGGGGCCGAACTTGCCGGACTTCTTGCCCTCGGTCTCCAGCACCTTCAGCCCGCCGAACAGCGGCACGTGGGGATAGTAGGCGCCGTCCGGGTCTACGGTCTCGGGGATCTCGCGGTGGCCGTGGCTCAGCCAGACCACATAGTCGTCGGCCCCGTGGCCGGGCGCGGTGTGGACAAAGCCCGTGCCCGCGTCTTCGGTGACATGGTCGCCCGCCAGCATCGGCACCTGGAACGCATAGTGGGTGTCCAGCGCCGCCAGGGGGTGGGCCAGGACCATGCCCTGGCAATCGACGCTCTCGATCTTGCGCCAGGACGCGATCTTGGCGGCCTTGAACACGTCCTCGGCCAGCTTCTCGGCTATGATCAGCTTGTCGCCGTGCCTGGCCCAGGGTTCGAACGCCAGGTTCTCCTCCATCGTCTCCACGCGATAGACCGCGTAGGCGATGGACTCGTTATAGGCCACCGCGCGGTTGGCCGGGATGGTCCAGGGGGTGGTGGTCCAGATCACCACGCTGGCGCCTTGGGCCGCGTCGGAGCCTTCCACCACCGGGAACTTCACCCAGATCGTGGGCGAGACATGGTCGTGGTACTCCACCTCGGCGTCGGCCAGGGCGGTGCGCTCCACCGGGCTCCACATCACCGGCTTGGAGCCACGGTAGAGCTGGCCGCTGGTGACGAACTTCTGGAACTCGGCGACGATGGCGGCCTCGCTGCCATAGTCCATGGTGGCGTAGCGGTTGGGCCAGTCCCCCAGCACGCCCAGCCGCTTGAACTCGCGGCCCTGCTCCTCGATCCAGTGGGCGGCGTAGGCGCGGCATTCGCTGCGGAACTCGGCCACCGGCACGTCGTCCTTGCGCATGCCCTTGGCGCGGTACTTCTCCTCGATCTTCCACTCGATCGGCAGGCCGTGGCAGTCCCAGCCGGGCACGTAATCGACATCGAAGCCCAGGGCGAAGCGCGAGCGGACCACGAAGTCCTTCAGGATCTTGTTGAGCGCATGGCCGATGTGGATGCCGCCGTTGGCGTAGGGCGGGCCGTCGTGCAGCACGAACAGCGGGGCGCCGGCCGCCCGCCGCATCGCCCGCGTCGCCTGGTAGAGATCGGCGGCGTCCCAGCGCGCCAGGATCTCCGGCTCCTTTTGGGGCAGGCCGCCGCGCATCGGGAAGGAGGTCTCGGGGAGGAAAACGGTTTCGCGGTAGTCGCGACCGTTGGTGTCGTCAGCCATAGGACTTTCCAGCGTCGTTCGGAGGGTTTGGGGCGGGGAGAACCCGGCGCGCGCTGGATCGTGGTCCGGCGGCGTCACGCCGGGCGTATAATTCGCAGAACCATCCGATGCGAAGTCATCGTGGGGCGTGTAGCAGACGCCGTCCCCGAACCCAAGCCTCCCTCAACCCCTCAGGCCGCCAGCCGCCTGATCCGCTCGGCCAGGCTGCGCCCGGTGATCGGTTTGGCGAGGAACTCGTTGACGCCGGCGGCGATGGCGGTGCGGATCACCGTTTCGCTGGCGTGCCCCGTCACCATGATGATCGGCACACTCTGGAATCGGCCCTCGACGTCGGCGCGCAGGGTCTGGGTCAGGTCGATGCCGTTGCGGCGCGGCATGCTGAGGTCGGTGATCACCAGGTCCGGCTCGAAGATCGGCGCCACGCGCAGGGCTTCGTCGCCGTCGTGCGCCTCGCCCAGCTTCGTGAAGCCGAACGCGCGCAGCAATGTCGAGATGATCAGCCGCATGCTCTCGTGATCGTCGACGATCAAGATGCGGACGGTGCTGAGGATATTGCTCATGGCGTGCCCGGAACCCCCTCCAACGGCCGGGAAGCGTAGGCCTCGCCTGTTAACGGCGCGTTCCCGCCCTGGTTGAACAGATCTCTCGCTACCGGGTTGTTTCAATATGTCGCACCCTGCCCGTCGGGGGCGCAGGACGCGCCGCGCCTTTGCACCGCAATGGAATTTTTGGGCCTTTGGTGCTGCGCGCGCTAAGAAAGGCCGGGCGGTGAGCTGCAGAAGGGCCGATCGATGAACGCAATGTCCGGAGACCCTGCCGCCCAGCGCCTGCTGCTGGAACCCCGCTCGCGCCGCGGCAAGACGCTGTCGCTGATCGTGCCGATGTACAACGAGCAGGAGGTGCTCGGCGTCTTCTTCGATCGCGTGTTCGCCGTGCTGGAGGGCCTGGGCGTCGACCTGGAGATCGTCTGCATCGACGACGGCAGCCGCGATGCGACCCTGCCGCTGCTGGTGGCCCGCGCCAGGACCGATCCCCGCGTCAGGGTCGTGGCGCTGGCCCGCAACTTCGGCAAGGAAAGCGCCATGACCGCCGGCCTCGACACGGCCACGGGCGACATCGTGGTCCCCATCGACGCCGACCTGCAGGACCCGCCGGAAGTCATCGCCCAGTTCATCGACCTCTGGGAGCAGGGTTATGACGTCGTCTATGGCGTCCGCCGCAGCCGGACCAGCGACGGCTTCGTCAAACGCAGCACCGCCGAGGCGTTCTACAAGGTCTTCAACCGCGTCAGCGACATGGAGATCCCCCCCAACACCGGCGACTTCCGCCTGATGGACCGCGAGGCCGTCGAGGCCCTGAAACTGCTGCCCGAGCGCAACCGCTTCATGAAGGGCCTGTTCGCCTGGGTGGGCTTTCGCCACATCGGCGTGCCCTATGACCGGCCCGAGCGCGCCGCTGGCCAGACCTCCTGGCGCTACATGCGCCTCTTCACCTTCGCGCTCGACGGCATCACCTCGTTCAGCACCCTGCCGCTGCGGATGTGGACCTCCATCGGCCTGACGGTGGCGGTCGGCGCCTTGCTCTGGGCGCTGGGCATCATCGTCCGCACCCTGATCTTCGGGGTCGACATGCCGGGCTATGCCTCGATGATGGTGGTGATGCTGTTCGGCATCGCCCTGCAGATGATCGCCTTCGGGGTCCTGGGGGAATACGCCGGGCGCCTCTACCAGGAGGCCAAGGCCCGCCCGGTCTACCTCGTGCGCCGGGTCTACAGCTTCAAAGACGGCAAGGCGCTCTAGCTGAAGTCGGGCAGCAACATGGTCCGCGCCTGGTCGGCGTCGGCCAGGATCTGCCGCGTCATCTCCTCGATGCTGGCGAAGGTCTCCTCCGGCCGCAGGAAGGCGACGAGGTCGGTCTCGATCACCTGGCCGTAGATGTCCTCGTCGAAATCGAACAGCCAGACCTCCAGCCGGGGCAGCACCGCGCCGACGGTGGGATTGGCCCCGACATTGGCTACGCCGGCGATCTCGCGCCCGTCGGGCAGCCGCGTCCGCGTCGCATAGACGCCGAGCCTGGGGACCACATAGTCGTCGAGGTCGACATTGGCGGTGGGATAGCCCAGGCGCCGCCCCAGGCGCCGGCCCGTGCGCACCGGGCCTTCGATGGCGAACGGCCGGCCGAGGATCGCCGTTGCATCCTGCGGACGGCCATTGCGCAGCGCGTCGCGCACGGCGGTGGACGAGAACTTGTCGCCGCTTCCCCCCGTCACAGCCTCGGCCGTGGAGACCGTAAATCCCATCTCCGCGCCATAGGCGGTCATGGTCTCCGGGCTGCCGGTGCGGTCCTTGCCGAACGAGATGTCGAAGCCCACCGCCACGTGACGCACGCCTAAGCCCAGGTGCAGGACGTCATGGGCGAAGGCGCGGTCGCTCATCGCCGCCATCTGGGCGTCGAAGGGCAGCACGTAGAAGACATCGACCCCCAGGGCGGCCAGGGCGCGAATCTGCTGCTCGGGTTTCATCAGCCGGAAGGAGGGGGCCTGGGGCTGGAATATCCGCCGCGGATGCGGCTCGAAACTCACGACCCCCAGCGGTGCGCCGATCTCGCCTGCCGCCCGCGCCGCCAGCGCGATCACCTGCTGGTGGCCGCGATGCACGCCGTCGAAATTCCCCAGCGCCACCGCCGCCCCGCGGTCCGCGGGGGGCAGCGCCTTCCAGTCATGCAGGATGCGCAACTCGCTCACCCGGCGCGACGCGGGACCACGACCACCGCCTCGCCGTCCACCGCCGTGCGCCCGTCGATCTCGCAGACCGTCAGGAAGGTGGCGTGACCCTTGGCGGCGTCCAGGGCGCTGACCGTCACCCGGGCGGTCACAACGTCGCCCAGCCGGACGGGGCGGCGGAACTTCATGCTCTGGCTGAGATAGATCACCCCCGGCCCCGGCAGCTTGTTGCCCAGCACCGCCGAGATATAGGCGCCGGCCAGCATGCCGTGGGCGATTCGGCCCCCGAACGGCGTGCCCTTGGCGTAGGCCTCGTCCAGGTGCACGGGATTGTGGTCGCCCGAGACCGCTGCAAAGGCTTCGATATCGCCCGCCGCCACGGCGCGCGTGGTCTCTGCGCTCTGGCCCAGGCTCAAGTCCTCGAAGAAGAATCCCTGCACGGCGGCTCCTTTTGCGCCTCCATAGCCGGGTGGGCGTCCGGCGTCTCCCCATAGCTGGACTATCTCGGGCGCCGACGTCAGGCTCGCAACGCCGTTCATCGGCTCGGGAGTCGGAAAATGCGTGCGATCACCTTCGTCCTGGCGGTCCTTGGCCTCTCGGCCTGCGCCGCCATGGGCCCGCCGCCGCCGGAGCCCCTGGTGCTCGGACCCTTCGTCGGAACCCTGCCCTGCGCCGACTGCCCGGGGATCGTCACCACCCTGACCCTCGCCCGCAAGGACGTCGGCTGGGCCGAGGGAACCTACCGCCTGGAACAGACCTACATCGATCGCGGCCCGCCGGTCGTCTCCACGGGCGACTGGACCACCCTGCGCGGCGACGCCGTCGACGAAGACGCCGTCGTCTATCAACTCAACCCCGACGGCCCGAAAAGCACCTGGGCGTTCAAGAAGGTCGACGAGGCCACGGTGCGGCTGCTGGACGGCGACATGAAGGAGATCCCGTCCTCGGTCCCCGCCACCTTGCATCTGCGGAAAGACCCATGACCCAGACCAAGACCGTCGCCGTCAGTCGCCGCCTCGCCGCCACGCCCGAGCAGGCCTTCGACGCCTGGCTTGACCCGGCCATCGCTGGCCGGTTCCTCTTCGCCACGCCCACGGGCCAGATGGTGCGCGTCGAGATCGATGCGCGCGAAGGCGGAACCTTCGAGTTCGTCGACCGCCGCGACGGCCAGGACGTCCTGCACAAGGGCCGCTATCTGCAACTCGACCGCCCCCGGCGCCTGGTGTTCGAATTCCTGGTTCCGCAGTTCAGTACGGACGTCACCCGCGTCGCCGTCGACATCGCGCCCGTCGCCGACGGCGCCGAAGTCACGCTCACCCACGACGGCGTGCTTGTCGACTACGTCGCGCAGACCAGGCAGGGCTGGACCATGATCCTCGAGAACCTGGCCGGCGCGCTGGGCTGACGCTCTCCCACGTGACGTGGGGAGGAACGGATCACCAGACCAGGTCGGCCATCGCCCAGGTCGCCCTGGCGCCGTCCTTGGCCAGCAGGGCTTCCACCGCCAGGGGGTCGACGCCGCCGGTCCCGATGGTCTCCGCGCCGTGGATGCCGCTGGCGATGAACAGCACGTCGAGGCCCTGGTTGTTGGCGCCGCGCACGTCGGTGGCCACCCCGTCGCCGATGCAGAGCACGCGGTCCGGATCCGCCGGCCGCCGCAGCCCGGCCTCGGCCTCGCCCAGCGCCAGGTCGTAGATCGCCGGCCAGGGCTTGCCCGCCATCTCCACCGCCCCGCCCATGGCTTCATAGAGTCGCGCCAAGGCGCCGCCGCAGTAGATCAGCCGCGCGCCCCGTTGCACGACGATATCGGGATTGGCGCAGATCATCGGCAGGCCGCGGGCCAGGGCCGCCGCGAAGCTGGCGCGATAGTCCTCCGGCGTCTCCACCTCGTCGTCGTAGGGCCCGGTGCAGGCGATGAAGGCGGCGTCTTCAGGCCCGGTGAAGTCGAGCCCCAGCCCGGCGTAAAGCGGCGCGTCCCGCTCGGGCCCGATCGCCCAGGCCGGCCCCGGCGCCCGCGCCGCCAGCAGGGTGCGGGTGGCGTCGCCGGAGGTGGCGATCGCCGACCAGCTCTCCCGCGGGACCCCCAGGCCGTCGAGTTGCTCGATCACCCCGTCCTGCGGCCGCGGCGAGTTGGAGATCAGCACCACCGGCCCGCATTCCGCCCGGAACCGCGCGAGCGCCGCGCAGGCCTGCGGGAAGCTTTCCCGCCCGTTGTGGATCACCCCCCAGATGTCGCACAGCAGGACGTCGTAGCGGTCGATCAGGGCGGAGAGGCCGTGGGCCGGCAGGGGAGCGGTCATGCCGCGCGGGTAGCGGCGTAAAGGGGCGGGGTCAATGGAGCGGGCGCGCTTGTCTGTGGGAAGGATCGGTCGCCTAGGCCCGCTTCCAGTCGGCCCCGCTCATCACCCGCCGGGTCGCCGTGCCCAGCGAAGCGGGCGGATCGGCCTCGGCCAGGACGGCGTCCCGGATCGGCCGCGGCTCCTGGAACAGGTTGCCTTGCCCAAAGCCGATGTTGAGCTCCAGGATGTCGACGATCTGGCGCTCGGCCTCGACCTTCTCGGCGATGATCTCGACCCCGTAGCGGCGGGTAAGCGCTGCGAAGTCCTCGGCGCGCAGGTCAGGCAGGGTGCGCAGGACCTGGCCCTGCTCGGTCTCCATCAGTTCGTCGAGCAGGAACTGGGCGCTGATCTTCAGGAACTTCACGTCGGCCCGCGTCAGGTCCTGAAGGTCGAGATCCAGGTCGGTCACCTTGTCCAGCGAGAAGCGGAAGCCGAGGTCGGCAAGCTTGGCCATGTTGCGGGCTTCGATGGAGCCGCGGGCGTCGAACGCCGCCTGGCCCAGTTCGAAGATCAGGGCGCCGGCCAGGTCGCGGTTGGCCGCCAGCATCTCCAGGAACTGTGGGAAGAACGTCTCGTCGGCGAGGCTGGCGATGGAGATGTTGCAGAAGATGCCGATCTTCTTGTCTTGCTTGGCCAGTCGCCTGACGATCTGCACGCAGCGGAACAGCAGCAGGTTGTCGATGGAGGTCACCAGGCCCTCGGGCTCCGCGACCGCCAGGTATTCCGCCGGCATCATCACCCGGCCGGTCTCGTCGCGCAGGCGCGAAAAGCTCTCGTAGAAGACCGTCCGCCGCTGCGGCAGGCTGACCACCGGCTGCAGGTAGAGGTCGACGCGGTTCTCGGCCAGGGCTGCGCGCACGGTCTGCAGCAGTGCGCCGGACTGGCGCTGGTCGAAGGCGCGCACCGTGGGGGCGGGCCCCGAGGCCATCCGCTCCTCGAGCCGTGCGCCCATCCGCGCCACCAAGTCCTCCAGCAGGTGGACCTCTGTGGTCAGTTCCTCGGAGCGTTGGACCGCGTCGTGGGCGATGGTGTCCACCACCTGGGTCAGGCGCGCGTCGATCCGCTCGATCTGCTCCAGCAGGATGCGGTTGGCGCCTCGGATCGCTTCCAGTTCGCCGCCGGCCGACGCGGTTTCCAGCGCCCGGCCGATCAGTCCATGGAACGCGAAACACAGGCCCAGCACGCCCAGCATGGCCGCGACGCCGACGTTCCATCCGCCGCCGTTGCGCGACAACAGGACGGCCACCACCAGGGACAGGCCGAGATAGGCGGCGCAAAGCAGCGGTAGGGTCAGCCGTCGCATGGTCTCGATGGTCCGAATCGCTTGGCCAGTATCGGCTGCGAGCAAGCCCAAAGTCGAACGATTAACCGTCGCAGGGCCAAGCTTTGTCGACGCACCGCCTTTCGCGCAGTCGCCCGCTTCTCCCGCCTGAGGGAGAAGGTCGACTGGCGGTCATCGTCGTGGGCCGGATTCGTCGGCCTATCGCGTCGGCACCGGCACGTCGCCGCGGTAGTCGTAGAAGCCGCGGTCGGCCTTGCGGCCCAGCCAGCCGGCCTCGACGTACTTCGTCAGCAAGGGGCAGGGGCGGTACTTGGAGTCGGCCAGGCCCTCGTAGAGCACGTTCATGATCGACAGCACGGTGTCCAGGCCGATGAAGTCGCCCAGTTCCAACGGCCCCATCGGGTGATTGGCCCCCAGCTTCAACGCCGTGTCGATGGCTTCCACCGTGCCGACGCCCTCATAGAGGGTATAGATCGCCTCGTTGATCATCGGCACCAGGATGCGGTTGACGATGAAGGCCGGGAAGTCCTCGGCGTTGGCCGTCGTCTTGCCCAGCGACCGGGCGAAGTTCACCGCCGTCTCGTAGGTCGCCACGTCGGTGGCGATCCCGCGGATCAACTCCACCAGGTTCATCCGCGGCACCGGGTTCATGAAGTGCAGGCCGATGAAGCGCTCGGGGCGATCGGTGGCCGAGGCCAGGCGGGTGATCGAGATGGAGGAGGTGTTGGACGCCAGCAGGGTCTTGGCGCTGAGGTGCGGCGACAGCGCGCGGAAGATCGACTTCTTGGTTTCTTCGTTCTCGGTGGCGGCCTCGATGGCGATGTCCACGACGCCGACCTGGGCCAGTTCGTTGGCCGCCGAGACGCGCGCCATGCCTTCGTCCATCGTCAGCTGGTCGATCTGGCCGCGCGAGACCTGGCGGGCCATGCCGGCCTTGATCGCCGCGATCCCCGCGTCGATCCGCTCGGCGCTGATGTCGTGCAGAAGCACCTCATAACCTGCCAGCGCACAGACGTGGGCGATGCCCGATCCCATCTGACCGGCGCCGACGATGCCGACCGACTTGATATCAACCATGCTGCTGCCAAAGCCCTGTCAAGGATCGCGCGCAGGCCGCGCGTTAAAGGTCAGCTATCTAACATAGGGCTTTGGGGCGGCGCCAAGACTTTTGCTGCGACGCAGCGAAAGCGAGGCTCCGCCCTTGGCCGATAGCCATTCCCTCGTGTGGCCTCTCCCGAAACCGGGGAGAGGAACCCCTTATCCTCTCCCGCTTGCGGGAGAGGTCAGGCGAGGGCCTTGTCTGCGACGCCTACTTCCCGGCCGCCGTCAGCGCGTCCATCAGTTCGGGCACGGCGACCTTGTAGTCGGCGACGAGTCCGTAGTCGGCGACCTGGAAGATCGGGGCGTCGGCGTCCTTGTTGATGGCGACGATGACCTTGGAGTCCTTCATCCCGGCCAGGTGCTGGATGGCGCCGGAGATGCCGATGGCGATGTAGAGCTCGGGCGCCACCACCTTGCCGGTTTGGCCGACCTGGTAGTCGTTGGGGGCGTAGCCCGCGTCCACCGCCGCCCGGCTGGCGCCGACGGCTGCGCCCAGCTTGTCGGCCAGCGGATCGATGACGCGCTGGAACTCCTCGGCCGAGCCCATGGCCCGTCCGCCGGAGACGACGATCTTGGCCCCCGACAGTTCCGGGCGCGCCGACTTCACCAGCTCCTGGCTGACGAAATGGGTCTTCGCCGGCGCCGCGCCGGCGTCGATGCTCTCGATGGCGGCCGAGCCGCCCTCTTCGGCGGCCTTGAACACCGTCGGGCGCACCGTGATCACCTTCTTGGCGTCCGACGAGGTCACGGTCTCCATGGCGTTGCCGGCGTAGATCGGCCGCACGAAGGTCGAGCCATCGACAACTTCCGTCACGTCGGTGATCTGGGCCACGTCCAGCTTTGCCGCGATCCGGGGCGAGAAGTTCTTGCCCTGCGAGGTCGCCGGCGTCAGCACCGCGTCGTAGTTGGCCATCAGCGGGACCACCAGGGCCTCGACCGCCTCGGCCAGTCCCTGGCCCAGCGCGTCGCTTTCGGCCAGCAGCACCTTGCGCACGCCCTTGATCTTGGCGGCGGCCTCGGCGACGGCCTTGGCCCCTTGGCCGGCCACCAGCACGTCGACGTCGCCCGACAGCTGCAGGGCCGCGGTGACCGTCTTGTGGGTGTTGTCCTTCAACGACGCATTGTCGTGGTCGGCGATGACGAGAACGGCCATCAGAGCACCCCCGCTTCAGTCTTGAGCTTGTTGACGAGATCGGCCGCGGTTTCGACCTTTATGCCGCCGCTGCGCTTGGGCGGCTCGGCGACCTTGACCACCTTCAGGCGCGGCGCGACGTCGACGCCGAAGGACGCCAGTTCCTTGATGTCCAGCGGCTTCTTCTTGGCCTTCATGATGTTGGGAAGGCTGGCGTAGCGCGGCTCGTTGAGGCGCAGGTCGGCGGTCACCACCGCCGGCAGGTTCACTTCGATCGTCTGCAGGCCGCCATCGACTTCGCGGGTCACCTTGGCCTTGCCGCCCTCGATCTCCAGCTTGGAGGCGAAGGTCGCCTGCGGCCAGTCCAGTATCGCCGACAGCATCTGGCCGGTGGCGTTGTTGTCGCCGTCGATGGCCTGCTTGCCCATCAGCACCAGGTCGGGGCTTTCCTCGGCGATCACCGCCTTCAGGAGCTTGGCCACCGCCAAGGGTTCCAGGTCCTGGTCGGTCTGGATCAGGATGGCGCGGTCGGCGCCCATGGCCAGCGATGTGCGCAGGGTCTCCTGAGCCTGGATCGGGCCGATCGACACCGACACGATCTCCGTGGCCACGCCCTTTTCCTTCAGGCGAACGGCCTCTTCCACCGCGATCTCGCAGAACGGATTCATCGACATCTTCACGTTCGCAAGGTCGACACCGCTCTGGTCGGGCTTCACCCGAGCCTTCACGTTATAATCGATCACCCGCTTGACCGGGACCAACACCTTCATGCGTCGCTATCGCCTCAAATTAAATTCGGGAAAAATAGGATGTTGGGGCAATAACGCTTCCCACGCGCATTGCAAGCGTGCGAGGCGGCGCCGGTGAAACGTTCTGCACCGGTGTTGCGACCAATCCTCGGGCGCGGAAGCTCTTAGAGAATCTACGATGAACCCCACGTACACCCGGTTGAAACTGATCTTCCTAGGCGTCTTCGTGGTCGCCATCGGCGGCATGCTCACCTACCAGATCGGCTGGGTGTGGCCCGCCAAACGGTGCGAGGCCGCCGGCAAGTGGTGGGACCCCGACGGCCGCGTCTGCGCCAAGCCGGTGCTGATTTCCGACATCACCGGCCGCACGATCCAGGACAAGCAGGCCGAGGCCGCCGCCAAGGCCCAGATCGCCGCGGCCGCCGCCAAGGCGCCTGCTCAGGCTTCCAACGTCGCGGCCCCGAAAGTCCCGCCCAAGCCCTGAGGTCAAAGCTCGCGCGTCGCGCCGGATTTCCAGAACACCTCGGACGCTCCCCGGTCGTTGGCCCAGCGGGCGGCGACGAACAGGAGGTCCGACAGCCGGTTGAGGTATTTCAGCGCCGGCGCGCTCACCGCCTGGCCATCTTCGCCCAGGCGCACCACCGCCCGTTCCGCCCGCCGGCAGACGGTGCGGGCCAGGTGGAGCGCCGCCGAGGCCGCCGTCCCGCCGGGCAGCACGAACGAGGCCAGGTCCGGCAGGCCGCCGTTCATGACGTCGATCTCCCGCTCCAGCCGCTCCACCTGGGCGTCGACCACGCGCAGCACCGAGGTCTCGGCGACATTGGCCCGCGGCGGGGTGGCGAGATCCGCGCCGAGGTCGAACAGTTCGTTCTGGATGCGCGCCAGGGCGGCGTCCAACTGCGCGTCCTCGGCGGTGTGCAGGCGCGCCAGGCCGAGGCAGGCGTTGGTCTCGTCCACCGCGCCATAGGCCTCGACCCGCAGGTCGGCCTTGCTCATGGCCTCGCCGGTGGCCAGCCGGGTTTTCCCGTCGTCGCC
>Ga0307513_10003623_pt1 | contig 20907 bp, 28 predicted proteins | sample 15_EM_MG_FD_202174 | JGI IMG/M metagenome (GOLD analysis project Ga0307513, IMG submission 202174) | Populus trichocarpa ectomycorrhiza microbial communities from riparian zone in the Pacific Northwest, United States - 15_EM | ecosystem: Host-associated > Plants > Roots > Unclassified | place...
TGTCTAACCCTATGTCACCAAGTCACTTTGTAGACACTTGTACCAACTCATGTCTACCGGTAGTATACTAAGTATACTGGCCTATCCTCAATATGGTTACCACTTGGTATGCCATACGGGCTTGAGTTTAGTCCACTGTAGCTACCTATCTGTAGGGTCGTTACAGTTACCCTGCTAGGGAGGGTAACCTTTGGAGAGCATGTCAGCGTAAAGTTGAGGACACATAGTAAACATTGCAATAGTCTCTGGGGTAATATTATATGAGTATGGTTTTATTAGAACCTGTACATGGGCATCCAACATCAAAACATTTATTTTTATATAACTGGCTGCATAGACCTTTAGAGCATACTGCCAATAGCTTAAAAAATATTTTTGAGACTCCAACGACCTCTGGAGCCCACATTGTATCCAAAAATATCAAATATTTCAAAATGAATCTTTTCACATAGAAAAATAGTAGATTTTTTTAGCTACCATTACAGCTTATTCTTAAGTTGATTGAACAACCAGTTATAATACTATTAGTTGTTAAAATAAAAGTACACTTCTTTGTTACAATATGGTATATAAGAGACACCTTAAAGTAAGTATGTAATCAGGATTCGTGGAGTGGGAAAAACATTGTGAAGACCCAAAACTATTAGAATATTACAGGAGTGCAAAGCTCAATACAGGATCAAAAATATTTAAATTACCTTTTTTCATGTATCTTTATTCATAGACATAAACTTTACATGTTAAATTATGATTTAACTAAATTGGTTTATTTTTAAAGTTTTTTATTAGGACTGTGAAGTCAGGTTGATGTGGACAAACATAAAAGAACATGTATTTCAAAAAGGCACCTTCCAGTTGTCACACTTCAACCCTGTTTTCCCAGTGGCAACCAAAAAGCCAACATGCTGGTTCTAATAAAACCACACTGATATGTGGTCGTACAGACCCCTAAAGGCAGTGAAGGCATAAATGAGTGAAGACACTACGCTACCTTGAAAAGATGATTAGCCTACATTAGGGACCTGGTTACCCTACTGAGGAACTCTGGTTACCCTACCTTCACTGACAAAGTTGTCCGCTGACTTAGGGGAAAGTTATCGCACTATAGTAGGATTCTTAGATATTCACAGGCCTGTCTTCAAGTGGTAGGACACAAAACGGGCAACTGACAGGGCAGAAATGGGCAGAACCGCATGTAACTTGGAGGGGATACTCCTAACATACCCCTCCGGCCCCAGCGTTGCAATGAAGCGACAGCTGGGGACAGCCGTGTAATTGTGTACATCCTAGTAAAGCGAGATCCATAGGAACTCTCCCACAACACCATGTGGATTGTGGCCGTCCAACTCACAAGAAGGTATTCACAGGATATATAAGAGATGTGAGGGGGACCACCTCTGAGGGCGCCTCGTGGATAATGCCTGGGAACCAGCTACGGGCATACTTTGACCTGATGGTAGTAGTATGGTTAGCGGTAGAGGGCTTGGGGCTGATGGGGGAAGCTGCAAGGCTTCAAGGACAATCACCCAAATGCCAGTCCCAGGCTACCCCGTGAACTGTAGCATTAGCATGGGTTGTTAGTTGACTCTAGAGGTGTGAGTCTTGTCACAATTTAAGAGGTTCCCACATGATTGACTGTGTGGAGCACCCATGCAGTCAAGAAGCTGGGGGTTTCTTATCATGAGAGCATGAAGTCAGGTTTACAAGCTTAGTATAGCTAAGTAGATTTGCCGATGGACTGCATAGCTTGTATAGATCAAACCTCCGCTGGGCCAATGAGTCCCACTGGATATTGTCTCTACGGTGGGCATGTCAGTCGGCCACTAACATGCTATCGATAGCAAATAGTGTTCGCTCATGCAGATGTTGTTGGAGCGACATCACAAGGAGCACTTCCTATTTGTGGAGATAGTTACTATCCGTGTGGTCTGACTGCCTCCAAGTGTTAGCTTACTTTAGGCAGTTGAGTTGAACAGCCCTGAGCTGAGCAGGGTCCTCATGAAAAGTCAGGATGGTTGACAGGTGTCCTCTGGCTTTACATTATTCGACTTAACTAAAGTATAAGACACCCTATTCCGATAACCAACGATCCTCGAGAGAACTTATTCAGTGAAGCTTCCAGGCTTAACAATATTAAGTTTTACAACTTAATTCTACCTTGAATTATCTTTATGTTTGTTTTATCCTTACTTCTACTTGAGCCTTCGGTGCAGTCGCAATCTTACGATCCGTCTTTCTACAGTGTGCCCCAGTTACAGAGGGATAGATTTATGTATTCCCTGTGGGGGCATGAGGTAAGTGTGCACTTTGTAATAAGCCCGGCAACAACTAATCTGTTTGAACTTGACACAGCAAGTAACAAATGAATGCCTCATGCCCCAGATCCCCGTGCCCAAATGGGGAAAGTACTGCCAGGGCAAAAAATGTGTGGGATTTCCGAACCCGATTTTCTTAGTCAGATGAATGGCACCATGGTTTGCTTAATCTGTACCATACTCTGCCATACTCTGCAAGTATGGTAAAAAGGAATCTCGCTTGCAACATGCGACTGCAAGCACGAGCCAGTAGGATGTAAGCCAGACCCTCAACTCGGCATCCTCTCGTTCCGGCTAGAATACCACCATTACCTTCAGCTTGAAAGACCTTTTTGGACCCCAGTGCCAGATGTGGGCCTCTTGTCCAGACTGGGTACAGACTATAATCCTCACGAGAGTATCAAAGCCAAGATGGAGAAGAAGCATAGAATATGCGAAGATCACTATGAAGGGTTTACTGATGACTAGCCTGCAGTCGCTGCCGAGGTACAGCGTCAGCCCTCGAGTCAGCCCCCCATGTGGGACTCCACAGATTCACAGTCAGCTGTCGACTCAGCCACCCTGTATGGTACTCCTCTACGGCTTCACTCTCAAACTTCCCGCAACCTGTATATTGGGACCCTGGCGTGCGCCTTGGATTACCGAAATGATTTGCAAGAAACTGTTGTATCTTTGGATTTCAGCCAGGCACCAGCCACCTGGCTACTCACCTTGCTCGATTCAGATGTGCAGATGCCAGACGGCTCACAGCTGGTGGCCGAGTAGGTAACTTTGGAGAATACCGTGACTCCTACTGCATTACTACACATCGCGCTTATCAAAGCCGCTGTGCATAGGGACCTGTAGGATATAGACCAGGAGCAAGGTGGGAGTAGTGATGTGTGTTGTTAGGAGATTGAGAATGAGTAGCATAGCTGAAAAAAAAGATATTGGGATGCAGTCGCTCTCGCATGTAGGAAGAGGTACACAGATATGGTAGTAGTCTTGATATGAGGATGTCAAGCCAATTCATGGAATTCAGAGTAGAAATAATGAACGCCATGTATCACAGGGGCATCTCGGCTATCCAGATATGGGAAAACTCATCAGAAAAGCGTTAAGAATAAGAGAAGTCTGTAGGTGTAGCATCAGGATAGAATGAGACTTAGTTCATAATGCATCCAATAACACAAGGTGATGTCTGATAGAGTTAGAATTGGATTAGGACGCAGCATGTATAGGGGGCAAGATCAGGAAGCAGTGACGAGACGTCCGGAATGAAGACATCAGGATCGTGAGATCTGGACGAGGGAGGTGAGAGCAGAAACGATCACGATGCGCGGTAGGCAGATGCATCAAGCTCTGACGTTCTGTGAGATGGAACCGGTATCAGGTGCGTCACACGCACAGGACGCACATACCCCAGGGCATTATTTTTGCTGATGTACTTATAGAGGATGAATATATAGTGGTTCCCTAGCCGATAGAAATACTTCAAGTAGTTTTATATAAGCAGTGTTGAGAATTGTTTGTTTAAGAATGTCCATTTTTGGTGCAAAGCGGGAATCGGACGAAAGCTTTTGTCCCTATACTAGATATTCCTATATTATTTGGTGATCATAGAATTATTCTCAGAGGGTGTATGGATCCGCCATGGATAGGATGTATTTGATAGACCCGGCCGTCACCTACTGTCACTCGCCCTACCACACCTTCTCAACTGTCCCCCCACCGTCCCCCACCGTCCTATCTAGTTACCTGCCGCCCCCTAGTTGAAGTTGTCTCGGATCGTCAGGCTTGTCGCCCTTGCCCATCACGGCAGTCCTGGGAGCTCCTGGACGAGGACAGACTACCTTTTGCCGTCCCGTTTGGTCCGGGGGTCTTGGCAGTCCCCCCGCCGGGCCCTACGGGGGCCCCGGACCGCTGAGAACCCTGAAGGGGAGAGACCGAGCGCATAGGGTCGTAGTTGTACATTTTTGTGGCAATAATCATATAACTGGGGTAGGTGGTGTGCATTTGTGAGGGTTCTGCTAGGCGATTGGGAGTGACGAACTGCACTACATCGGATCATGGAAGAGGTGATCATAGAAGGGGTCCAAGGTTGAGAAAACTTTTATGACGACGAAGCAATTGCGCAAAGCTGTGACGTTCGTTTCTAGGATTTGCGGAACCCAATGGGCGAGACGATATTATACAAAAAGATTTGTAATAGTGGAACAACGCTTTAGAGGGATTCGTTGTCCCCCGTGATAAAGAGATTCCCGACCATAGCGATAAATCGAAAGAGTCAAGGCGAAAAGGAAGAAAAAAAAGGAAACCCTCGTTAATAGTAGGTTAGCGTTAAGTTAGTTAGGAACTGATAACTAGCCTGCCGCTTACAGAAAGCCCGCAGGGCAAGACGCATTAGGGAATAATAGCGAATGAGATCAGGTAGTATAATATCTCTTCTTTATGAAAAAATCTCGTTCTATACCCTTCACCCCAATCAACGCTCCATATCGGAATTAACCACTCGAATAAGAACTAACCACCCGACAAACCCCAGTCAGAGTAGCGCCGCGCTCTCCCCGCTCGTAAGATACTTAACCCCCTTCTCCACGAGCCTTCCGGCTCCCCGGAATAAATCTAGAACACGCGCATTAGCTCCACCTTACACAGCGTTACGATAATCAGATCAGAACGCACCACCCTATCTCCTTTCTCCTGCATGATTCGCCAGAACAACCCTCCATACCTTTTCCTCCCAGCCAGCCTTCAAGCCTCCAACCTCCTTCACGACAACCGCCACACCATCAAAGCACCTCGTGACAAACTCTAGCACCTCCATGGTTCCTCTCCCCTCCCAACGCGGTTCGAGTGACTGGTTGTGATGGCGGGTGGGCTTGTTGGAAATTTTACGTCGGGCAGTGTCAATTTGGCGTGTGCGCAAAAAAAAAAGCCAAACCCGTAGAATACCATAGCTACGGTACCGGCATCCACCACCTTATCACTCACCAATGAAAACACTCCGCCAGATCTTGCTCTTTGCTTCCTCCATCCCCCTCCCTGCCTGATAGGCCTTCTCCAACCTGAGTATTCCATATCCCCGTTTCTGCTATCCTGTTGGAAATGGTTAACCCCGTGATACCCTAACTCTACCGTACGAGGAAGAGTTTTAAGGATAGGAAATAAGGTTAATGCGTGAATTGAATCGCAAATTTTGCCCGTTCACAAAGCCCAACTATAATCTCTTATCCCTCAAGATTTGGTAACTCAGAGACATTAGATATTCGGATTCTAAGAGAACTTTAGAACTCCAAAATTATTCCGAGAATGTTCCCCTAGGCTCAATAGATTCTCTTTAGTCTGTATAGCCCTGAGAAGTCCATCTTCAATAATTGGGATCTCAACCATAGTTTCCCACTCTATTCTTTTTTGCTATTCATATCTAGCTAGAAATTATGATGATAAAAGTCTATTCTAGGCGGTTTGGGATCTGTCATATGATTCTTTACACAATTAGCTTCGTTGTGACCCTTAGTTGGAAGAGCGATTCACATCATACGCCCCTGGGACCAGCGTTTTACCTTGATTAAGAAAAACGCCCATAAGCTGCTCCAAAGGCTTGGAATGTTCTCCGAGCTTGAAATTCAGCTTCTCCCCGAGTCCCTTATGAATATCTGTAATGCATCAGCGCTAATTCCATTCATAGCCCCAAGCAATGTCTACTAGATACTCAGGATGAGTAATGATAGCGGTAGTACAAAGGCCACGACACCACCCCTCTATAATGATAATAGAGTACACACTGCAGAACATCTGCATATTTTTCTGTCAAGTACCTCATTTCCTCTTCGTTTTCCGGATCAAAACTAAGCTTGCCAGTACCATAATCGAGGGATGCTGCGAGCAATTTTGGCCGTCTATCACCACTTTCAGCCGGGAAAGATTAGTATATATTGCGTGCTCAGTGGTGAGGATAGTTGTGCTAGGGACGGGAGTGGTAGTGAGGATGGTGGTGGTGATGAAGATGGAATGCGCAGGAAGGGGATAGTGTGGTGGATTGTAGGGGTGTGCAGGACGGTAACTTGGTGGCATGGAGGATGGTAGCGGTGCGTAGGATGGTAGTGGAGATGTCGACGGTGGTAGGGGAGGTGGTGATACAAATGTCTTGGAGGGAGACAGCAAGCGGCTGCAGCATGAATTCCATTGGCCTGTAGGAAACGGCCTTCAAATTCAGTCCGAACAAGCCATATGACATCCTAATAGGTTCGTTGTGTGTCCTTCTCACCGTCTGTAACCTGTGTATCATGAACGCCAAAATCTTGAAGAGAAGTTCGGGGACCGAGTGTGGTTCCTAGTGGGGAAATTCACCCCCGGGAGGCAAATGAGACGTAACCACTAACGGAGATCGCTTGCATGATAATGCAGGGTGTTCGGCATAAGGAGGCGCGCCCTGATGGCTGGTTATTGGGAACGAGAGGGTGGAGAGGCGATGAAGAATAGGGGTAGGGACCCTTGTGGTGGTTCCTGGTGCACCGCACTTCACTTGATGAAGGTTTCCCGACAAAAGGAGATTTGTTAGGCTCAATGGAGAATCCCTACAATCAGTAATCAGCACGCTCACTATGAACCGAGAAGGGGTGAGGGGACTCGAGACAGGAAACAGGGTAAGTTACCTCCAAACGTGCTGTAGATACATGGCAAATTTAGACGCCAGCGTAAATCTACCAACCTACCCACCCGCCATCACAACCAAATACTGCAACCGGAGCCTCTCACCCACTCAATAGCCTATCAATCTACCGGTACCAATCGGACCTCTCATCGACTCTGAGGCATTTATTTAGGTCCACCCCACCAGCACCGGTAGCGGGTTCGCTGCCGGGTGATGGCGGCAGCGATCGTGCGCTTGGACAGGCGCGGTTGAGCTTCCCGGCGAGGATGTTTTTTTTCTTGACATCTACGATATTGCCAGTCTTGGGCCTTTTAGTGAAGTGCGATGGCATCGGGCTTGCTTGTTTTGTGGGTCGTTTGCTCGTCCCGAATTGACGTTGACAGTTCGATGATACAAGTAGCCTCCAATTAAATTGCTAGGGGCGTTGCAGAGCCTCATGTTGGCTTCAACTTCCGTTCGCAAAAGCTTAACTTAACCTCCAATTTTGCGGTGCCTGAATCCGAAGCGCCAATGACTGACCTCATCACCGAGATGCCCCGTCAAACCTTTTCTCAAGTTTTCGCTACATGGAAGCAAAACTTCCTTGTAGAATTGCTCCCCCCATTCCTTCCCCCTTAGCCCACCCTCACTAACTCCCACCGCGCAAGCCTAAACACACCTCCCCCCCAGGTCTATACTCCTCGCTATCTTTAACATCGCAGTGTACCTGGCACTGCCTGCTCTTCCCCCGTTGCCTACGCATCTGCCGTGCTCCCGTTCACGATTGAGTTCCCTGAATGGTACCCTGACGGCTCGCCCCAGATCGAGTTCTCCCCCGATATCTCGCACCCAATGCTCAATGATGGGTTGTTCCGGTGGCGGAACTGGTGGGCGCATAGGGGTAGGGTACCGTGGAGGTACGCCTGTGGACCTCTAGCTTGTATTTCTGAGCAGTTACTTCAATGCATCTGCTCACTAATCACACCCGCTGTCAATGGCAATGACTGTATCCCCACCCTCTCTTTTCGTGTGATCGGAGGCTTCCGGAATGTCGCTATTGTATTCAATACCGATACTCCGGGCGCAAAGGCCCAGATCAGAAGCCGCATCCTCCAAGGTCTAACAAGCTGTGATGTCTCTGGGATAATGGGCGACAAGGATGACTGGGCTTGCAGCGTGGTTAGAACCTATCTGGTGAGTACGCTATCTGAAAATTTGGCACCCCCGGGCGAGGTTTATAGAGCTCAGGGGGAGTGGGTCATTATTGAGGGTGGAGACGGGAGATGGAACAGTGGTATGATATGGACAGTAGGTAGAGAGTTAAAGATTGGGAGGGTAAGGATGTTGAGTGGTGGTTTGGCGAAGTGGGGTTCGGTGGGGTGTGTTTGGGGATCATAATCCTAGGGAGTTTGAGTGTGTGTTAGAGCTATTGGCAAAGAGGCTGTGCAGTGATTGATAGGTAGGTTAGATCACTAGTAGGGAAGCCTGTACATAAGAAATTTAATGAAGTATAGTGTATCCGCGTGGCCTTGCTTGGGAGGCCCAGCATATCTATTTTATATATCTTTAGAGCATGCATCTAAATTAGTGGTTTTAATATGTCAAGATGTTATGCGAGGCAGTGTTAGGTGTTTGGAGTCTCCGTTCGCAGGGTGTATATGTAAAATTAACTTCGCACTTCTATCACAAACTAACCACTGATTGCAGAGCATGGCATAGTTCTATTGGGTAACTATATGACTTCGTGGATTCATGTTTTTGAATGACGGGGACCTAATCTCAATACTCCATACTCGACCCCAAAATACACAGCGCTATAGGTCCCCCGACAGTCATAAGGCCACTGCCTTAAAAAACGTCACAAAACTCATTATCACACATCGCGCACATTCGCATATCTCATACACTTACACCCAACTTGCCATCTGCTGGATGCCGAGATTTCGTCCCCAGGACTCTTAAAAGTGTATATCCCTCATAAAATAGCCAACCTTTATCGCGAAAAATAAAAAAGACCCCCCCACTAATTCATGATTGGTTAGGCTCGGGCCACAGCTAAGCTACCCAGCCTCTGTTCACATTGGTAGAAACCTTCACCCCACCAATGCTCACTCCACCCACAAAACCATACTTCCTGACCTTCATATCTCTCCTAATCTTCTGCGCCTCGTCCGTACCGTCCTCCACCCCACCCTTACCGTCTTCATCAGATTTTTCCAGACCAAGCCTAGCAAGGCGCGCTTCATCGGGGGGTGGCATGAATAGAGAAGAGCGCGATTCCTCATCACGCCAGTAGGTGAGCACTTCGTCTGCGCCGTCACTTGCAAGTACAATTTCCTCCGCGCACTGTCGCCCGAACCATCAATAGCAGATGCTAGAGTAGGCTGCGAAAACCGATTCTCCATCCTGGCCCTATACGCCGATTCCCGGGAGATATCGTGTAAATCGACCTTCCGCTCTGCCCTCCGCGGACTGGCACGAATAACCTTGATTTTAGAAAGAACGCGGTCTCGGTTGCAATACATGATCGCCACCTTCTGGCTGCAGATTCTGTACACGTATTCCCCATGGGTGGCTGCCGGCTTCACTGAATTCTCGGGGGAGGCAAAGAGTTGGTTTGCAGTGCGGGGGAGGAGTGCCAGCGTTATTCTTTGTTGTAGCAGTGCACTCCTACGTTTCTGAAAATAGAGAGGGTGGTTCTGGGGGGTGGCTGCTCCACTGGTATTATGTGAGTGTTACTGTTAGCAGACGGGTTTCATATACCCCGAGGTAGACTTGGATTGACCTGATTTGTTGCTTAACGGTGAAACAGTCGCCAATTAGATCTCAAGCGGTAATATGGGGGGCGGCAAGAGGTGTGGGGCTTCATGAATCGATTTTGATCAAGTGGGTTCATTTTCAGCCAGGACGAAGCGGGGTATTCGGTCAGAGGATTCGTGAATCTCCTGCACGGCATGGCCAGGCGACGACATTTCAAGCTTCACCCCTGTTCTTAGTGTTGATACAATCTCTTCGACCATTATAATCATTTTCTCGCGGCCACTGTCTTTGTTATTAGGCATTGGGCCGGAAGTGCTCAACGGAAAACACCACCCCAAGACCCTATCTCGTTCCCAGTCCAGAACACAGGTCCAATACCAAGGATGTGAATCTTCATCTGTCGCATGAACACCTCCGGGAGTAAATCTATAGCCCTATCATCTACTTGAGAAGTCAGCAAGAATAAATGAACACTTCTATCGGCACGAGAATATCTACCCTCAATTTTCTAGTAGCGGCCATTACTAGTTCCTTAGGGTTACGGGACGGCAGCGGGATGCTCGTCTGCGGGAGAGAGACATGATACTATCTTCTAGCAGTACTTTTTTGCTACGCTTCCCGAGGAATTGTGATTGCCCACGTTATTCAGCATAGCGCATGGAAAGGTCCTTACCTCGACTCGATCCCTCGAGCTTTCCATCGACTCTACGATTCGTTTCGCCCCCGACTTCATACTCGAGAAGGATGTACGGGGAGGTATACGGACTACCTTTATCAGAAATTGCAGCGAACCAGATAGAAATTGGACTCACAATAGATCCGTCAAGAGACCAGTGTCCAGACCGACACTCTATCACTGCTCAGCGTATCCAGCACCACTGCTAACTTCCCCTCAATCTCAAACGACATCCAATACCCACTGCGCTCCCCAGCTCGGCTGCTGTGTATGGGAATACTATCCCGTTCAGCGGTAATCGCCAGGTCAAGGATCAACATCGGTCGCTTCCACTGTCGGCACCTTGGAAGCCTTGTTGTATTTTTCCTACTTATATTTGCTATCAATTATCCCCAAAACATTGGCACCACAGGCACGGACAGGGGGTGGGAGACTCTTCCTTTCGCGGGAAACGTGTTCTAATCCATCCTAGTCATCCAGTCGCCACATATCACCTGCTGGGAAATTCTCTGGAGGCTCCCGCCGACTTGCTTTCCCGCACTTGTGGCATCTAGTTCCGTGAGGGAACCTCCGGCGGTGTAGCGTATGTAGGAACAGGTTTTGTGGAGGATATGCGATCGCTCCTCTCCGGCTTTCTGGAGTTGGCGCGCTTGACCGCTGTCTGGCCGGGGTGGCAGTCATTCCCTTGGAATAAATGCGTGGCTGTCTGTCTCCACTCTCTGGGTGGGGACTTTGTCGGAGCAGTCTCTTCGAGAACACAATTCACTGTTCCCAATCTTCTCTGCTCAAGCCTCCGCCTGGCCAGCTTGTCATATTTCCCACTAGTGCTTGCTGCCAGTCGCAAGAATACATTATTCCTATTCTTACCCCCCAGAGATTGATCGTCGAAGTAAGGTAGTAAACAAGCATTCCCTCCAATGCGACTAGAGGCATCGTGCAACTCGTGCCCTTCTGAATTATTGAGCCCCACCGGGACAGAATTTTCGCCAAGACGGGAATCAGCTTCGCCACCATGGTTGGAGACACCCGCCCTTTGCATTGCAGCAGGTAGTGGTAGCCAGGACATCCTCGCTCATTAGTGCTCGATTCTGCACCCTTTCCTCCGAGGGGGTACCGGGAATCATGGAAATATCCGTCCCCATCAGGTTTATCTTTATCCCTATTCTTGCCCAATACACCTGCAGAAGAACTACGAGGCCTAGGGCTCGGTAGGATGTGCATTCCAAGAAACCCCCTCTTGGATTCTCAATCTTTTCCTTCCCTTCTTGTCTGCCTCTACATCTTGTACAGAGTCGGCATTCAGGGCGATTTTCTAATCTTCTTGATCTGTAGGGGCCGGGGCGTAATGTCGTGATCATTTTCAATAGGCCGATCTCCCCCCTTCGTCATCTAGCCTCCCTTCCAATTATTTACACCCTTGGACGTTCGTCGTTTGGACCCGATAACCCCAACAGGTCGATGGCGTACTGAAAATGATCACGACATTATACCCGGGCCCCTACATATCAGGAAGGTTAAAAAATCGCACTCAATGGCCTTCTATAAAAGAGGTAGAGGTGGACAAGAAGGGAATGAAACGGATAGAGAATTCAAGTGGCGGTGGTCTTGGAATGAACTCACGACTGAGCCCTAGGGCTCGTAGTTTTGCTGCGGGTGTATTGGGCCAGGATAGATATAAAGGTAAACCTGATTAGGATAGGGATTCAAATGTTGCTCGGAACCCACAGTAGAACAGGGGCGGGATCGATCCCTCCCGGAGCGAGGATGGCCTGGCTACAATCGCCTGCTACAAGACGAACGGCAAGTGTCTCCAGCCACGGCAATGAAGCTGATTCCCATCTCTGGTCCCAATGGATCTCGATAATTCAGAAGGGCATGAGTCCCACGATTCCTCTAGTCACAGCGGAGCGGACGCTTGTTTACTACCTTACTCCGACGACCAATATTCGAGTGATAAGTACTTCCAGCCCAAGGCCTAATAGCAAAGACAGCCGCAGCGAGTAAATGCATATCACGGTTGAAGAGATTCAATCAACGCCAAGAATAGGTATGTATCCTGGTGAAGCCTGGAACATCGTCATCCGTATATACCGTGCAGGAGATTCGCGAATCGGCGAGATGCTCGGTGGAACAGAATACCCCCGCCTCGTCTCGTGTGACAAACGAAGCCTCCTTATCAAATTCGATCCAGAAAGCCCTACGGCCCTTGCTGCCACCCACGTCAACGCTGGGGGTCCGAGTGGCAACGGGTCCACCGTCGGGCAGCAAACCAACTCAACCAAAGCCACCTTGGGTTATATGAAACTACCCTGGTAACAATAACACTCACGTACCAGCACAGCAGCCACCTCCTCGGCACCACGCTTTCTATTTCCAGAACCACGGGAGTGCGCCGCTGCAACAACAATCATCTACGCTGGAACTCCTCCCCGCACCGCAAACCAAACTCTTTGCCTCCCCTGAGGGCTCAGCGGGTCCGGCAGTTACTCATAGGGAATACGTGTACGGAATTCGCAGCCAGAAGGTGGCGAGCATGTACTCCAACCCGGACCGCGCTCTTGGTGAAATCAAGGCTATTCGTACCAGTGCGCTGAGGCCAGGGGCGATGGTCGATTTATATAATATCTCCCGGGAATTATTGTACAGGGCCAGGATGGAGAAACGGTTTTCGCAGTCTACTGTAGCATCTGTTAGTTATAGCTCGGTCGACAGTGCGCGGAGGAAATTGAACTTGCAAGTCACACCGCAGACAAAGTCCTCACATACTGACGGGAAGAAGAATTGCGCTCTTCTGAATTGGTCTCACCCTCCGATGAAGTGCGCCTTTCTAGACTTGGTTTGGAAGGATCTGATGCGGACAGTGAGAATGAGGTGGGGGAGGGTATAGACGAGGAGTAGAAGACCCGGAGATATATGAGGGTTAGGAAGTATGGTTCTGGGGGTGGGGGGAGTATTGGCCCGGTGAAGTTTTCGACGGATGTGAACAGAAATGATAGGGCCAGGGGTTGAGGGGTTGGTAGCCGTGCTGGAAGCAGGAGTCTGATCGGACTTAGAGATGTTAGATAGACTGATTTCGGGCCCTGGAGGGTTTAGAGTTTTTGGTGTTGTTTTGATTCTACCTCCGGTTGTGGCTGTTGAGTGGGGCAGCGCAATCCGGCCAGACACTAGATAGAATTACTGGGTTCCATGGCTTAGCTGTTGTATAATGCCCCACGCCTGACCAATGATGAATTAGTGGGGTCTCTTTTTATTTTGGATAGTAAATGTTGGGTTTATTTATGAGAGGGATGGTGACATCTCTGGGTGTGGTATGAAGTTAGCTAAGCGAATTATGTAAGAATGATCATTGACGGGATCCTTGTCAACAAGACCTCCCCCGTCTCTTTAAAATCATAGGATAACTCTCCAAGAGGGAGGAAGAAGAAGAAACAACTTTATATTACCAACCACCCCACCCGCAAATCTCCTCTCTTTGTCCAAAAATACACTCAATCTAATATACAGACACCACCGGACAACGCCCCCGGTTTCCAAACACAAATCAAGCGAATAATCAGATACAAGCATCCAACTCCCATCAGGTAACTCTCTGAAATCTTCGCACTGTGAGGCCTCCTCTTGCACCCTCGCTCCATATCCATTCCTACTACCACCACGCCCTCTCCCATTACCTCTTCCGCTCCTTCCGCACCTTGGGGTGTTTAGACTAGCCGGTGGGAGAACAGTCCTATAGTTGTCAGCGGAGGACTAAAACCTCTACAAGATCACTGTGGGGTCACCATGGACGGCCAGACCTGCGATCCTGCCACCGCCACCACCCCTTGGCGAGGATGGGTATCCGTTCGGAAGACTGTTGTTGCGAGGTCCAGATAGCGGGCTGTGATTATAACTGTTCGATCCTTTATACGCCTACCCTTCTAGTCTTTCAATTCTGGCATATATTGATCGGCCGCTGCCTCAATCTCTCTCATGGCATCCCCTCAAGTTCCTGAGCCTCCAACGGTACCTTCTCGAAGCTTCTTCTCTAAATACTCTTTAACCAATCCTGGATTTCCTTGAACTTGGCCTTGCTCTCTGCTAGGTCGAAGGAGGGTTGTGTCGGAATAAAGATCTCCCTGTGGGTTTCTCAGAATCCCCTTAAACTAATGGAACTTGGTAAGGCGATATACCCTTTGACAAAGTTAATTGCCTTTCGCAAGAACTCCGACCCGTTATCTCGGTAGTGAGAGTGCTCCCACAATTTGGGTTCCTTTGACCCGAATTTCAACTTTAGCTCCAGGCGAAGACACAGTTATCATCAGTCGCCACTGTAGAGAGATGTAGTCCTGCTAAGAACAAGCGGTTTAAGCTTAACCACACAAGCAGAGGAATATGACGGTGTGTAATGGGGTAGACCACTCGGCTCTTATCACAATATCTTTGTCAAAAACCGGATAGTCAAATTAGCTCCGGTGATCGGCTCAAATAAATGATATATGTTGAAGGAGAATATTCCTGTGGTTTTACTAATAGAATCTCCTGACCTCCGGGCCATAATGTGAGCTATGGCTTATGCAGCCGCTTGAAGTTCCTTGTGGATTAGAAATCGTGACGCTCGTCTGCGGGAGAGAGACACAAAATATCTTCTAGCAGCCGTTGTCTTGCCACTATTCCTGAGGCGTTGAGATCGTGCATGTTATCCAGCACCACCGCCAACTTTCCCCTGAATCTCAACCGACATCCAAAACCCATTCTACTCCCCAGATTCACTACTATGTATAGAAAGAGTATCCCGTTCGCGGCTAATCGCCCCGTCAAGGATCAATATCCCCGGCTTCCACTGTCTGCATTTCTGGTGCCCAGTTCTATTCTTCTCACCGATATTGCTCTCAATTATCCCCAGAACCTTGGCACTGCGGACACGGCCGGGAGGCGGGATGCTTTCCTCGTCGCGGGAAACGTGCCTTCATCCATCCTGGCCATCCAGTCGCCACATATCGCCTGCCACGGAATTCTCTGGGAGACTCCCGCCGACTTGCTTTCCCGCATCACCTGTGGCATCTGGTTCGGTGAGTGAAATTTCAGGCGGTGTAGCGTGTGAGAACGGATTTTCTGGAAGATATGCTATCGCTCCTCTCCCTCTTTCTGGAGTTGGCGCGCTCGACCACTGGCCTGGATTGCAGTCATTCCCACGGGATAAATACATGGCTATCTGTCGCCACTCTCTTGGCGGGACTTTGTTGGGGCAGTCTATTCGAGAACTCAATTCACTGCTCTCAATTTTCTCTGCTCAAGCCTCTGCCTGGCTGCCATGTCATATTTCGCACTAGTGCTTGATGCCCGTCGCAAGAATCTATTCTTCCTATTATTATCACCCGGAGATTGGTCGGAGTAAGGAAGTAAACAAGCATTCTCTCCAGTGTGACTGGGGGGATGCGACTGGTGCCCTTCTGAATTGTTGAGCTCCATTGCGAAAGAATTTTCGCAAACATGGGGACCAGCCCCCTCGCCGTGGTTGGAAGCACTTACTGTTTGTCTTGTAGCAGGCGGCTGTAGCCAGGCTATCCTCGCTCCGGGAGTGCTCGATCCTGCCCCTTTCTACTGGGGGTTCTGAACAACATTTGAACCCTCATCCCAATCAGGTTTACCTTTATATCCATCCTGGCCCAATATATCCGCAGAAGAACTATGGGCCCTAGGGATTGGTAGATAGTTCATTCCAGGAAACCACCTCTTGGGTTCTCTATCCTTTTAATTCCCTTCTTGTCTGCCTCTACCTTTTCTACCGAAGGGCATTGAGTGCAATTTTTTAACCTTCTTGATCTGTAGGCGCCGGGGTGTAACGCGGCGACCGCCCTTAGCAGGCCGCCGACCTGTGGGGGCATACCGCACCCGAACCGCGGCGCCCAAAGGTGTGTAAATTATTGGGAGAGAAGGGAGACGATGAAGAGGAGAGACCGATGGCATACGGTCGTCGCTGCAATGTGCATTTTTGTAGAAACCATCACAAAACTGGGGCAGGTGGCTTGCGTTTGTGAGGGTTAGTTCTTCGGGTTTCATTTTTTTCCTTCCCTTTCGCCTTTACTCTTTCGATTTATCACTATGGCCGGGAATCTCTATATCACGGGGGACAATGAATCCCTCCGAAGCGTTGTTTTACTATTGCAAATCTTTTTGTATAATATCATCTCTTCCATTGGGTTCCGCAGGTCCTGGAAACCAGCACCACAGATTTGCGCAATTGCTTCGTTATCATAAAACTTCTTTTCCCAACCTTGGACCCCTCTTATCATCGCCTCTTCCACGGTCCGGCGTAGTGCAGTTCATCACTCACAATCCCCTAGGAGAACCACCCGCCCACAACCTCCAGCAGCCACCCCCACCTCCGGTCATTCAGCTCCCTTCCTCCCCTCCACTTCCCTCCAGCTGAGGGGGTTCTTCCATTGTTGCTGTATTTTCAAATAAATACTTAGCGCAGCGATTTCGCAGTCTTTATGGTCTTCCCGGTAGATCGTCAGCATCCCGCTGTTTCCATGGGCAATTTTGGCGGTTTCGTGGTATGCAAAACGTAAGCAGCGGCGAACATCAATATCAACAAGCCCAAGGCGTTCCACCTCAGCATCTAGAATTTCCGAAAATTCTGGTGTGTTCGAAATTAGTTCGTCTAGTGCATTTTGGATTCCGGCCGCCGGGTTGCACTTAATTATACCCATTCTCTTCGCCCGATAGGCGATCCACTCTGTAATGAATTTTTAGTTGTTAGTAGGTTCAAATAATGCAGTGTTCCCAAGCGTCCGGTCCGTCCGTCTTAGGGTCCGGATGAGACGAACGGCAGTACCGGAAAGTGCGCCCGGGATTGATGGGTATCTTGGCATTCGTCTGGATCACTGTCCGGGACAGACTGGCGGGGACTGCAAGTGTCTTAGATCGCGCAATTTCACTGGTAACTCCGGATTATGGGGCAAGCCCTGCAGGTAATCAGCGGGCCCTATAGGTAATTGGCAAAGACTGCAGATGAAAGGTGAGGACTGCAGGTACGGTTTAGCTGTTACCGATGCATAGAGGACTGTAGGGACCTACAGTCACCCTCTTAGATGGGAGTCTTCCCCAAAGGATCGACGCTCTTGCTCTATGGATTGAGACAGACACCCGGGACGCCCGGTATTGGAGTCCTGGCAGTGCCCACAGGGCGGACGGGACGCTTGGGAACACTGAAATCATGGGAAATATAAGCACATACCCAAAGCACCACGCAAATTCATTGTTTCTCTGAGTTTGCTCGTCTCCCTTGCTTCTTCACGAAGCTTTTCCTATTTCACAATTAGAAATTGAAGACAAGTAAGAGGAAAGGGCCAAACTTTGAGTTCCACAAGCATGCGCGCTTGTTCCATGATCTTCTCAGTGTTTTTGTCGCACTTCGCCTGCGACTCATCACAACGTTTAAACCATTTTTCGTCACAGGCTTCTGATCCCTGCAGCAATGCTGCCTCAAAATTCTTAAATTGGGTTAGAAATCGTGTACCCCACTCGGCTTCCATCCTTGAAAATTCTTGGTGCTCGCGGGAAAAGTATTGAAGTGGCTGGAGTGAGGAAGCAAGCTCCGGCTCGTGAGCCCCCTCGAAGGTCATGACATGAACTTGGCCGGTGGGATCCCGACCTATTTGTTCTGTGTTCCCACTTGGGGGAGCAGTTGGCATCATTGCGGATAGGAAGACGTTTGAAGGAATGCTATTCAAGTTCTTGGTACTGAAAGGACGAAATAGCAGCAGAGAGAGGTCCCTGGCGAAGGCAGAAAAATGTCTTCTCTAAGTGCAGTGATCGGGTCCGAGGACAAACAAGAAAGACAGGCTAGAAACAGGATAAACCGGTATGGGCAAACACCGCTCACACTACTGACACCTCTCAAGTCTCAAGATAAATTCGTGAAAAACAGTCACCGCAGAAGAGAAGAAATCAAAAGGTGATGATACCGGAAATCCTCATTCACTGAGGTGGTTCTAGAGGTCATTGTCCGTCCTCTATCTAACTATCTATCCACCTATATACTGGTAACCAACCCATAGCCCCCATGACAACCACCATTACCGTACCAGCTATGACCATGTGCCCATATCCGCCTTCCGGGCTTCACTATAACTATATAAAAATGTAAAACAATTAACTAGCTAGAAAACAAGGTTCGTGCTCCACAGTACTGAAAGGTCGATTCCGGGCCACACGAACAGAAGACCTAGATAGCCGTGAAATCACTTCCGACGGTGGAAATGATAGTACGAACTGGAAAGAAACAAAAGGACAAACGAAGATACTACCGGAGGGGCAATCACCGCTCACACTACCGGAAGTAGGAACACGAAGTAGATGGAATTAGGGAATTCCCGATGGAAAAAGGAAGACAATTCACAATAGCGTTCCGAAAAAAACTCTTTCCCTGAGGTTGTCGTTTTCGTCTGCGTCCGCTGCTTGTTGTGCTTGTCTATCTAGCTAAAGCCTCTTACAAACCTTCACCCCCCGTCCAAACCACGTAATCCCAAGCTAGCTCATCCCGTGCACCATACTAACCACCTCGGAACCCTGAATTTATCATATCTCCTGCCCTACTCACATAATTTTAATTGGTAAAGGGATGGATCGAGGGTAGATGAGGGCTTCCCAATTGCAACAAGCCCGATTAGACATGGTAGAACTCCCTAGTAGTGTTTATATGTGAGGAATATTCTGAATATTGCGCAATATCCTGCGACCCCAAATGCCTTTTATAAATCTCAACTGGCACCCATTCCGAAAGAGATACACATATCAGAACCTGCCTGCCAGTTTTTAATCTACTTCTTGGATGCGCCTGCACTCCAATAATCTTGCTATGTAGATGTTTCCTAGATTCTCTCTTTTGGTCATTGCAGCAAACTTATTTCTTCAATGGTCAGTGTCCCGCTCAGTATCCCACCGGCCCTAGAGAAGAAGGGAGAAAATAGTCATCTGTTTTAAGTGAATAATTTCTCACACTACTATCGGGAATGTGGTTGGTATTCTTGCTTACATCCTGCCCATCTCCTTCAGAATCAGTCTCATAATATTGACCAGTGTTCCCAGCAGTCCAGTGTGTCCGTCTTCGGGGGAGGACGGGACGGACTACGGCTCGAAGTCCGTCTTCTCTGGGGTGATAGGACGGACTGTAGGGGATTATAGTCCTAGCGCTTGGACCACCTGTACTAACCAAGCTGAGATCATACACCTGCAAACGAATTCATTTCACATCATAAGACATCACTCGTTCAGTCCCCTCCCGTCCCCAGCCGTCCTCAGTGGTCCCCCACCATCCCTGTCCTTACCTAAAATGTCTCACCCTGTAGGGCCTGCCGTCCTGTCCAAGACGGTACTGCCCTTAGGCCGACCCGGACGGATTATAGATAGCCGTCCCGTCCCGTCCCGGGCTCTCGGCAGTCCCCGCGGGGCACCACAGGGCCCCCGGACAGTTAGGAACACTGAGTTGTACTAGAGCCCTACCAGTGACCACCTCTTATGCAAACAGTAGATGTCAGGATGCCCAAGAAAAATATGTGGTAGAATATCAAATTAAGCTACTTAATTTTCTAAACCAAATCCTTCAAAATTCCCTGCACACTTGAATCCACAATCACAAGACTACTCATTCACTACGAAATCATAAAACCCCTCCAGTGTAAGGCAGCCATATAGCACTGGCTCATGTGAGTCCTAGTATCATCCGGTACATTTATTACAAACCTTAGAAGAGACTCAGAGATCTAAGGAACAATAGGTGAGGGGTCGACATCTTGAAATCCTTGACAAAGATACTACAAGAATACAGGTAGAAGCCAGCCATTCAGGCATCTACCATAGGTTATCCAATGACCCACTGATAAGTATATAGATCCCGCCTAACCCCTCCTGAATACTCGTAGGATTCTGCAGAGAACAAATATTTGTTACTGGTGACCAAAGTTGGAAGCAAGAAGGGATATCTTCCTACTGGGAGCTTCTTATAGCACAACCCAAAGCCAGACAAAGATTATTGAATAGAGAGTTTGCGCAAGGAGAGCTACTCGTGCCAAGGTTGTGGTGGACCACAACCCACGATTGCTCGCTTGCTCGCAACCGTGGGCACTCTAAAGAGTGCCTGACAGCTCAACGGTGATTTACAGCTCAACGGTAATTTGTGGCTCACCATAGTAACTCTGTGGCTCAAAACCGCTTTGTGGCTCAATTTCACATTGTGGCTCAGTGGTGGATGGTGCAAGAACAGAAGAGTGTCAACCATGTTGTGCTCACTGGTGCAACAAATAGCATTCCTCTAGCTTCTGGCTACAAATTAAACAAATCATACTTTTTTTCAGTCTTATTTTGCATACATTTCTATGATTTTTCTATATGATTTGGTTCAGTATTGGGAAAGCTATGCTATGTTGTGAACTGCAAAGTAAAATTCAGCCAGACAGTGGTTGAGCCACAATGGTACAATGGTAAGCCACAAATTACCGTTGAGCTGTAAATTACCGTTGAGCTGTCAGGCACTCTTTAGAGTGCCCACGGTTGCGAGC
>Ga0307513_10003624_pt1 | contig 20906 bp, 22 predicted proteins | sample 15_EM_MG_FD_202174 | JGI IMG/M metagenome (GOLD analysis project Ga0307513, IMG submission 202174) | Populus trichocarpa ectomycorrhiza microbial communities from riparian zone in the Pacific Northwest, United States - 15_EM | ecosystem: Host-associated > Plants > Roots > Unclassified | place...
CCCGTGGATGTAGGCGGTTTGCCGAACCACGTTAAATATTGTGTCAGTGTGCTTAGCCTTCAATGGGCAAATATCAGAACATCACCGGTCGGAATTCCCTACATAAAATCAAGTAATTAATAAAAAAAATTTATTTAATAAAACTTAACCTCCTAAAATGTGTTTTGGTGTGCAAGCAAGCACATTAGTGAACGAGAATCATGGAAGTGATTTTTAGTGCATAGTTGAAAAAATAAAGATAAACATAAATAAAGCGCGAGAAATTGTGGAAGCACGACCTCATAATAAGAAAGAATTGCAAGTCCTTATTGACAATAATTTTTTAAGGAGGTTCATTGCAAATATTATCAGAAAGACCAGACCTTTTTAATGAGCTGTTGAAAGGAAATAACTCTAGTGAGTTTTAATGGAATGAAGGCAATAAATTGCTTTCTAAGATTTAAATACTCATCTAGTTAAACCTCTAGTTTTAGCCTCACAATGGCCTCAGATGCCCTTAGGCTACACATTTCTATAGCTGAAGGATAAAATGACAACATGCTATTACAAGAAATTGACTTTGGAGATGAAGAGGATGTGCATTATCTCGGTCGTGTCCTCACAAATGTTGAAGAAAGATATACATCAATAAAAAAATTATATTTGTTTTTGTATTTCACTTATATTAAATTACACTATCATATTTATTATTGTTGATGTTTATGTAATCTATAAAATAGATTAAATTAAATATATGATATCAAAATCTTTTTTAAGATGTTGAATTGGCATATAGACATTAGCATTATCTAAATTTAATCTACAATATGCCATAAAAGGCAATTAAAGGCCAAGTTTAAGCTAATTTCTTAGTTGATCATATATGCATCAACATCAACCATGAATTAGAATAAGATATCAATATTATCATGACATAGTTGTTCTATTGCAGTTATGGTTTGACGGATTGAAAATCAAGAACATGGTTAGCTACCAAAAAGTTCATAAAGTGACCTTATCTTTTCAGCTTGATTTTTCTTGCACAAATAATCAAGCTCTATATGAGGCCTTTTATATTAATTAGGCATGGAAATGCTCCTAGAGTTATGAGTAAAATCAATTAAAGTTACAAAACAAACCATTACTTATTATCAAACAACCAAAGAATATACGTGCGAACATCCTAACCTCTCATATCATGTTGTGGTCATAAACTTTATTAAAAGATTTTATGATCTTATTTTAGTTTTTCCACGGAGAGAAAACAATACAAAAGCCAATAACATAAGGCATCGAACACCATAACTATCAGAAGACACCCAAGATACTTTATTTTTATTAATCATATTTTGGGTTTAACCCTATCGCTTCAGTCCATAAACATTTCTGCAAGACTATTCATATAGTTTAGTAGTGATAGATCCACAACTAACTTGTCATAATAACCTGTATCAATTAGGTTGTGCATCCTCATTCATTTGCTTTTATGCTCTTCCTCATCTTTCTTTTCTCTTCTTTCTCTCTAGTTGGGTCAATGGCCTAACCATTGCTTGGTTAGGCTCTTAAAATTAGGCCATGTTGGACCTACAATTTTTTCCCTATAAAAAAAGAAATCAATATGGAAAATCTATCAAAGAATCCTTGTAAATGAGAGTTTTCTCACTCGTATAATTTTATAAATTTTGTTGCACGTGGACGCGCAATGTTATGTGGTTATAGGAGTTGCCACCTAGTTGTTTGGTTCAAAGTTGCTAGGAAACCTAGGTGTAGTGGTTTTATTAGAGATTTTAAGGGTAAGGGATTGGTTGTGGTTATGAAAGGTAATAACACTGCTAGCACACCCTATCTAAGGTAAGCTGCATTGTGTGGTTGAATGTGGCTTAAAGGTTTTGATGGGTTTCTAACCAGTAGTCTGTCTATGGATTTGGACACCACACCATTAAACAGTTTTATCGACGGATTCAGTTCATCGGTATGAGGCACGAAAATCATGGGTAATATTTTTACCGACGGGCTCATCGACGGTGTAAAACCTCCGGGCGAAAAATCATAAATTGTAGTTTTATGTAAAAACAAATTCATAACTCTTGATTGGGTTATCATAAAATTCTGAAATTTTGCATGGACCCTTCTAATATGATGCCTTAGCTTGGGTTAAAATTTCAGAAATTTGACGAAAAATCACAATTCGACTAGTTTTACGTTATTGGATGTAATTTTCAATCCGACCATCGGATTGAGTTGAAATTTTATGAGGAACCTTAGAACTCTCTGCCAATATTTCACTGACAGACTATCCGTCAGTGATTGTGGCATGGGCGGTAAATATTTCAAAACTCTTTGCCAAATACCGACGGAATATATCCGTTGATAATAGTAATGGTAAATACTGACGGAATATATCCGTCGGTGATTGTGGCATGGGTGGTAATGTTTTTGCAACTCTCGGTAAAATACCGACGGCCTGGTTCTGTCTGGAAAGTCGTCGGTATTTATTTAATATATATATTTTTTTAATTATTTATTAATAGTAAAAAAACTTAATAACCAAATAAATTTGTATTAAACATTAAAAATGTAAAAATAATGTTAAATAATATTCATCCAAATATTCATTACAAATTTAATGTTTTAAAAAACAAAATTAAACTAAAATAGCGGCGGAGCTGGAGGAGGAGGAGGCTGGTTGTTGCCGGGACCGTACAACAAAAAAGGAACAGCATATGGATCATCACCCATCTTTGATCTAATCTCCATGACCATTTGACGGAGCTGATCATAATCCGTCGAGAGGCGTTCATATTGTTGTTTCAAGGCTATGAACTTCTCTGACTGGGTGCTCGATACTGATAGAGAGCTCCCAACGGTTGAGACACTACTGGCCGACCGCAAGTTTTTGGCCGTAGTGTTGGAGAGCCTGTATACCCGATTTTTATCGGGTCCACCAGATGATCCGACCTCCATCCACAAATCTGGATCAAAATCTGGATGGGTCGAAGGATCTCTCCCTCAATCACCTATTATAGGTATCCTAAATTTTTTTAAAAAAATCATCATATTCAATTCAAGAAAACAATAACTTACGAAATAAAATGATTGAACGAACATACCACAAAGTGATGAGCACGGTTGTCCACGTACTGCTGCAACCCTTTTTAGAAGTCTTGACTCCGCACGTGTGTGTCTACAAATAGCTCCATTAGACTCGGCTCACGTCCAAGAGACGTAGCCTGTAAGGAAAAAAAACAACAAATTAATTAATGATATATTTCATTTAAATTAATCTTACCATAAGCAACAACAAGTTAATTAATTCTATATTTCAATTAACATTTTAAACATAAATTCAACAATAACATTTATGGCAATACAAACAATAATATCATAAAATTAATAAATAAAAAGAAAAAACTAAAGAACACTACACAAAACATCCTAAACACAAAACAAACAATACACAAAACTAAAAAACACTACATAAATTCAAAATAAATTTAGGAATAAAAAATGCTTACCTTAATAGTGTGTTGATTTAAAGATTTTATCTACAAACAATACACAAAACAAAGAACACCAAAAAAATAATCATAATTAAAATAAAAAATAAAAAAAAATACAAAGATAAAGAAAGAAGAATACATAACTTTTAATATGTTTAAAAATACCACCAAAACAAGAAAACCTCTTGCACAAACTTAATACAAACGGAGAGGAGAAGAGAAATAGAGATGAAGAGCCGAGAGAAAAAATGAACTAGGAGGGGGGGAGGGTTTTATATTACAATGTTTCCGAAGGAATTATCAATGGAACATTGAATAATATTTATTATTGTCGGTGGCATTAAATTCTGTTGGTAATGTCTGTTGGTATTAATTGATATTCGCATCAAAAATTTTGAAAATCCCGCCAGACTTTTCGATCCATCGGTAAACGTGTGTCAGAGCACGAGCACTTTGGATTTGCTGCGTCCGTTGGCAAATCCATCGGTAACTGTGCCAACAGACCAGGCGTTCTTACAGGCGTGCGCTTCGGGATGTGTGCCAACCGTCGGTGATTATTGTTGCTACCCAATTTTTGACCCATGTTTTGATAAATTTTCAAAACCAAAAATAAAAAAATAATAATAAAATAATAAAAACAAAATAGAGCATGGGGGGCTAATATTAAGGAAGCAATATGTCAAGGAGATAATTACTGTATTATATATAATTATTGCTATATAAAATAACATATATATATATATATATATATATATATATATATATGATTTGATTCATGATGGTTATGGAAAATAATCACTACAATATAAAACACCATATATATAGGATTTGTTGGTGCTGGTTATAGAAGACAATCTCTGCAATAATTATTGCAATATTTCCTTGAATAGCACGTGTAGAGATTTTCTATATAAGTGAACCTCCAGTCATAAAAAAAAAGGGGAGAAAATTGACAAGGGATTTTACACAATTTGAGAGAACAACAAAAAACCCTAAACCTCTCCCTTTTGACACAGGGGCCACCGCCTCCCTCTAAAAAAAAAAGGAGAAACCCTGCTTTAGGATTTTGAACCATCGGTTTCTTCTCCCTGTAGCCGGACAAGGCTTCCCTCCTCCAGCCGGACAAGGCTTCCCTCCTCCAGCCGACACTCTTCCTTTCTTCTCCCTCACCAGATCTCACTCTCCCCCACAGACCGACCTCCATTGTTCCCCTAGTTTTTTCCCTATCATTTTCTCCTCCCAGACCCACACACACCCATCTCCTCCACACAGGAGCAGCCACACAGCCGTTCCTTTCTTCCTCAAACTGAACACGGTGGCAGCCCCTCGCTGTATTCTTCAGCTACTCCCGTCTCCACCTTAGTCACGATCTCCCTCTCGCTAGCCGTTTCGACTTCTTCTCACTGCCGATCCGATAGCCCCATCGCCGACCGAACAGCCACTCCTATCTCAAGAGCAGCTTCAGCGGCCACGCGCACAGCAGCAAGGCCAACCCCATCGCTACCCCAACCACCCGATTTGACATTGGCAGAAAAAATGAACAAGGAGGAAACGAGAACGGAAGGTTTTAAACAGATCTAAAAAATACCCAAATAAAATCGATTGCCTGTGTTTTTCTTCTTTTTCAGTTGACGGTGGGTGTCACCGCCGGCAGGGAAAGGAAGAGGAGAAGAAGATGAGCCAGATCCACCCTCTTCCTCTATTTTTCATGCGGGCGGTGGCGCGTGGAGGAGACGTGTCGCCACTGTTTTTTGGTGCAGGAAGCCTTCCCAACAGTTTCCTGGATTTTTAGGGGGCTATTATGTAATTTTTTTATTTTAAATTTTTGTTATTTGTAATTACATGTGGGTGTATGAGAAAAGCATAATAAAAAGGGATCTGTGTGTGTTTGTAGTTTTTTTATGTATGTTATTGAATTATAAAATCAAAAAGACAAAAAAATGAATTTAATGTTTTAATTTGGTACATGGTCAAGTATCTAAAGGACAAATAAAATCATGTTGTATTTCTCGTGAAAATATAAGAACATGTTTCTACATATATTCTGAGATTTAATAGCTGATTTATTAAAGCCTTAAGAATTTGATTAATATGTGGTTTGTTGACTTTTGCAAAGAAAATATAAAAAATGTTTTTTGTGTGTTGCATACGGTCAATAACCTAATATGTTTTGAACGTTCTTTTTATATAAAAAAAATATATTGGAAGTTTTGAAAAATGTGTTTTCGCATGGATTTCTTAAACACAAAAATTATTTTCTTGCATTTCTGGATTTTACAACATGTTTGTAAAACTCCAAAGGGTGTTGGCCAATATTCCAAAAAATACAAAAATCTTATTTTAGGGGGAATTCATCTATTATTCACAGTTAATGTTTGGATAAATAAATCTCAAAGGGATGAATATCCAAAATATTATTGGGAATAACTTGTTATTACTCACTGTTAATATTTGGATAAAGAAACCATAAGTGGTAAATATCCAAAATAATTTTCTAGGAATAAAAAGTCATCACACATCCTTGAAAGAAGCCTTGATTATAATTAAGGACATTTCAATTTTTGACTCCACGGTTTATGAGCCATGAGAGTATGAAATACTAAGGGAAAATGAGCTTTTAAAGCACACGGAATCTCCTTGGATTTCTATCTTAATAAATTTAATTTGAATCAAACACAGATTTCAAGAGATCTGCATTGGTTTTTCTTGGCACTTTGTAGACATATCTAAAGGTATGATCAATATTGGCCAAGGGTTCTTGCTTTTAGACTTTGAACCCAAATCCATTCATCATAGCAAACCTATTTAAGAGAACACCAACACCATAACAATTATAAGGCAAACCAAACACCAAGTAGCTTATCTTAGGTAGGGCGTACTAGGGGTGCTAATACCTTCCCTTTACGCAACCAGTCCCTTACCTTAGAATCTCTGAAAGACCAGTTGGGGTTTCTAGTGACCAAAATACTAGGTGGCGACTCCAAAGAACCAATCAAGCAAAACAAAAGAAAAATCACCATCGGACGTCGCGCGGGGGATGTGTGACAATTATGGCAGGGACTGTAACTTTTTGCAACTCTTGGTCAAATACCGACGGGTGCCAGTCTGTCGGTATAGTCATCGGTGATAGTGGCAAAATTCCGTAATTTTTTTGCAAGTCTCTGTAAAATACCGACGGGTACCAGTCCGTCGGTGTACCTGTCGGTGATTGTGGTAAAATTCCATAAATGTTTTTCAACTCTAGGTATAATACTGACGGGTTCCATGCCGTCGGTATTTCCGTCAGTGAAACTATCAATAATTTTGCAGCTTCTCCATGTATTTCTGTCTATCCTCCAGCACAAAATCTTGAATTACAAACTTACAGCACGCACAACATAATAACAAGAGCTGACAATTAAAGAAGAATAAATATTTCATGTTCCAAAATATCATCTTAATATTACATTATAAAAATAAGGCTTTACAACATGCTTAGTCAGAATTTTCATCTTCATCCTCAATTGAATTGTTATCATCAGCTGCATCGCACTCTTCAATGTGGTTATCATCTTCTTCATCAACATTCTCTAGTCCACTAGAGCTCAAAACAGCATTCAACTCCTCTGCGTCAACATCAATAAGACTATCGTCGAAAACACGAAAATTCAAATTTTCTTCTAAGTCAATCGAAGGAGCAACTCGGTATGGTTCAACCAACTAACTAGCTTGAAAGACTTCATCTATCACACTTGTGTCTTCGTTCTCATTCTAAACAACCTCGACACGACCCCTGGGTTTTGTTTTTAAAATAGATAACCAATCAACTCTTGATTGGTCCTTTCTAAAGGAAGGGGTGTATGTGTAATAAACTTGTTGGCATTGCTTTGCAAAAACAAAGACGTCGTTTACGTTGCAGTGTCTAACTTTTAAGTTGATTTCAACGAGACCATAGTGAGGATCTACTCTGATTCCTCTATTAGTTGTGTCATACCAATAACATTTGAATAAAAAACACTATATTCTGCTCGCTATGATATTGCAGTTCGATGACCTCTTCTAATCTACCGTAGTAGTCAACTTCAAACTCACTAGAAGTCGATCCCTTAATACAAACACCGTTGTTTGTATGTCTTTCTTCCATGCTCGTATTCTTCAGTATTAAAGACATATCCATTGACAAAATACCCATTATAGCACTTGACTTTTCTTTCAGGGCCCAGGCTTAGTAAAGACAGTGAAATAGCAGCACTACCTCCCAATAATAATCAATATTTCATGGGTATTATATAATATTGACGTATAATTAATTACATTGCAAGAGATAATGAGTTTGTGATAGGACTTACATGTGTTCTAAACCACGTGGAAAATTGTTCATCTTGTAATTGAAAGATCTGGGATTCGGTCAGCTGTGAGTTATTGGACAATAAGTATCGTTGATGTTGCCTGCAAGGTTGTTCCAAATTATATAAGTTTATAGTATCACAAAACATAAATAGTACACTCTTGACAAAGTTTAAGTCGAACATCTACTTACTTAATAAAAGGTCTCAGCTCATCACAGTTAAATATGACATAAGTGTGCTTGTCTGAACTCTATTTCAGACAAATATCTTCCCCTCACGATATTTTTAGGTGTTGGTCATCCAGGATTGGAGAATATTGACAAGTTTCCACTTGAAGGCACTTCACCACCATCATCATGTCGTGGAACACGGTTGATCCTCGATCTCAAATGAGGTTTGAAATAGTATGAGATAAATGTTGAGATCTCCTCAACAATATAGGCCTCACATATTGACGCCTCAACATGCGCCTTGCTCTTAACTTTTTTTTAAGATTGAACAAGTACCTGCATATATATAAATATGTAGAATTAATAAAAAATTATCAATTAAAAAAATAAAAAAAAATGTTTAATTATGAATTACATAGCAACTGTAATATCTAACATCTCGAATGGATACATCCATCTGTACTGGACTGGTCCTCCAACTTTTACCTCAAACGGTAAATGTACGGGCAGATGCTTCATTGAGTCAAAAAATGATAGAGGGAATATCATCTCAAGTTTGCATATTGTCTCGACGATATTCATTTCAAGCCTTTCAATGTGATCAACATTCAACTTGCTGGAGTATATATCTCTGAAGAAATGATTGATCTCCGTTAGTGCATCCCATATCCCCTTTGGCAACAAATCATGAAAAGCTAATGGGAAGAGTGTTTGCATAAACACATGACAGTCATGACTCTTCATATCTGTATTCCTCTGTATTAACCAGCCTTGATATGTTCGAGGCATGTCCATCTGGGAAACGCAGACTCTTAAGCCATTTGTAGACTAGTTGTTGTGCATTTTTCTCTAACACAAAGCTTGCTCTTGGTTTTGCGACCCATGACCCATCACAAACCAACTCTATATTTTTACGGTTACAGAACAACGCTACATCCAATCTAGCCTTGATGTTGTCATTTGTCTTCCCCTTCACATCCATGACAGTGTTGAAAATGTTCTCAAACATGTTCTTTTCAATATGCATGACGTCAAGGTTATGGTGGAGAAGATTGGTCTTCCAATAAGGAAGCTCCCAAAAGATACTTCGCTTCACCCAATTATAGGTCAAACCAAAACAGGAAACTTCTGCTTACCTGATTGGAGACCAAACATAATGTCACCGTACTCTAACACAACATCAAGCAATTCTTCACCGGAAAGACATGAAGGTGCAACATACTTTTCAACTCTGCCAACAAAGAAATCCTTTATGTTTTTTCTGTACCTGTGATTCGGTGGCAAGAAATGACGGTGACAGTAATAAAAAGAAGCTTTACCCCTGTTTGTTAGCGTGAATGCCTTGTTGTTCTCCATACAGTATGGACATGCTAGCTTTTCATGCGTGCTCCAACCAGAAACCATTCCATAAGCTAAGAAATCATTGATAGTCCACATCAAAGCCGCTCTCATAACAAAATTTTGTTTCCTGGAGATGTCATAAGTCAAAGCTCCAGAGGACCACAACTACGTTAACTCATCAATTAACGGACGAAGACAAACATCTATATTCCACCACGGACTTCTCATACCTAGTATGACCATAGATAAAAACATGAACTTCAGCCTCATACACATCCCCAGTGGCAAGTTATAAATCATCAATATGACCGGCCAACAAGAATAAGGAGCAGTAAATGACCCAAATGGGTTGAATCCGTCTGTATACAACCCAAGATGCATGTTCCTTGATTCAGCTGAAAAGTGAGGATGCACACTGTTAAAGTGTTTCTAGGCTTCGCCGTTAGAGGGATGCACCATCACTCCATCAATCGCATGATGTGATTGGTGTCATGTCATGTGCTCAGCAGTCCTTAGTGACATGAATAACCTCTGCAATCTAGGTGTGATTGGGAAGTATCTAAGTTTTTTATATGCCACAAGAGTCTTCCCTCTACCAGTTCTGGGTTTGTAACGGGAATGCCCACATGTCATGCACTCGGTCAGCTCAGCATTTTCAAGGTAGTATAACATGCAGAAGTTAGAGCACACGTCAATTTTTTGGTATCCTAAACCGAGGGGTTTCATCATGGACTTGGCAAAATAGAAGTTCTCTTTCAGCCTGTTCCCTTCAGGTAAAATGCTTCTCGCCCATTCGATAATCTTGTTATAACCGACCTCACTTAACCCGTGATCTGACTTGATAGTGAACACCTGTGCTACGACCAATAATTTACTGTGGTTCGTGCAGCCATCCCATAATGGTTCGTCAGAATCTTTCAATATATCAAAAAACCTTGCTGCATCTGCATTAGGTTCTTCTTATATGATTGGACATTCACTGACATTACCTTCACTCATTCTCATTGCATCCATAACCATGTTCTTGTAAGGATTACTGTTGTCATTTCCAACTTCATGCATGTTGCTAGCACTAGAAGTTGACCCAACCACCCTTTCTACCATGCTCACATTAGAAACAAATAGTTCCTCGTGTGCATACCAACATAGGTAATCCTTTATGAACCCTTTGGTTAGAAGATTCATCGTTACAACATCTTGATGCAAAACTTTTTATTTTTACACTTCCCGCATGGACACCTAATACCGCCATCAGTAAAATTCCTCGGGATAGATGTTGCAAAATTAATAAAACCCTGAACCCCGTTACAATAATCCATCCTCCGCAATCCTTGGGGTGAGTCCCGATACATCTATGAACGATCATCCATGACTTCTATCGAACCTCTATAAAATTATGACGACAACATGTATTAATTAACTATGTTACATAAAAAAACATAAAAAAATATTGGTTTGCCCCGACATTATCCAACAAACTAAAAAAAAGTTATTAAATATTCATTATCAATTATCAACTATCAACGTCCATACAAATTTATACATATATAAATTTATAGAAATCATAACTTCGCAATAGAATTGATAAAAATTAAAACAGACCCGTTAAACAAGCTATTATTTATTCCATCACAACACATCTAATTCAGTGTAATTCAAACAAAGTTTCAACAATTTACAAACAAATATAATTTGACAAAATCTAAAACAAACTATAACAACCACAAAATTATACATTCATACTACAAGTTTCTTTGACAAATAACAATCAAATAAGTACATACGTTAACAAAAAACATATACTAAAAAAAACAATAAATTCACATTCAAATGTTAAAACTAAAAAGGATAGATTTACTTACAAAAAATGATAAAATCCACAAGAACAGATATTGTTGTGACCACGTATAAAAGTATAAGAAACTTGAGTGCTTGTGTTGAGAAGAGGGGGAGAGTTGGGATGGGTGGTTGGCTGCAGTTCGGGAGGGGAGAGGTGGGATGGGGAGGAAGAAGGAGAAATAGAGGAAGAGAGTGTCGGCAGAGTGGGTATGTATTGGCTTTTACCGATGGAATCACCGACAGACACGTTCCGTCGGTATACCCGTTGGTGAGTCCACCGGTGAATGTTCCACGTCACTGTACGAAGATCTCTATTTGAATCCCTCGATCATTCCGTTGGTAAAATCGTCTGAAAAAAATACACATCATCACACCATTGTAACTTTTCAAAAAACTATATAATCTGTCGGTGATACGGTTGGTATATATTGACAGAATTAGAGACAGAATTATTTCAATTGGTAAAAATTACTAACGAAAAAATTCAGTCGGTAATTCCGTTGGTTTTTACCAATTTTCTAGTAGTGGGATGAATATTTATTTGTTTGAATAAACCTAGTGTTTTGACGTGTGCCCAAATGAATTATTATGGGAAGGATTCATGTAGGTGCCCTGACAGGATTCAGTTTCTATCCTGGAAGGCGGATGGGTGTACCACAACTAGTGTATGGTAAAACAATACTCTCAATTAATATTGGTGAATATTCAGAATAATTCTGAAAATTTTATGGTCAACTTCTAATATTTAAATAGCAATTTACTTGTAGGTCCAATATTTATATTAGAATATTGACAATTAATTCCCATGAATTAAAATTTGCAGGGGTTATTGAAATATTGGTTGTTGCTACCCAATTTTTTACCAATGTTTTGATAAATTTTCAGAAAAATCCAAAAATAGAGAAAAATAACGAAAATCCAAAAAAATATGTTTTTTTAATATGTTTTCATTGTTTTTAGTATTTTTAGCATCGTCTCAAAAGAATTTAAATTTTTAAATATCTTGGAACGCGTTTGAATTTTAACGCATTATTTTAAAATCACCGATTTTCCTCATTCAAGGCGATGTTGATAAGAAAAATCCAAAAAAAATAAGAAAAAGTCAAAATTTACAAAAAAAAAAGTTGAGGGACCAAGTTTGGAAACCTAACAATATTTTTTGCCTATAAATACTAGTCTTCAACACACACAAAAGAGGGGGCAATTTTGAAACATTAGAAAAAAACTATAAAAAAAACCCCTAAACCTAATTTTATTCTCCCGAAACCAAAACCAGCCGCGCCTCCCCACTGGTTTTGGATTTTCTTCCACACAGACCCCTCTAACCGCTGCACCTCCTTCTCCCTCAAACCAGCCACCCGAAGACGATGCCCAGACTGATCTCCCCCACAGCCGTCCCTCTCCTCTCACAACCTCACCATCCCCCTCTTCCCTAGCCAAACGCCTCCCAAACACAGATGCCAAGCCCCTGCACCCGAAGCAGCCCCATTCCCATAGATCTTCCCCTCTCAGTCGTTCTTCCTTCAGCCAACCGACCCTACCCACACAACCCCACAACTGTCCCTATCTTCAGACCAGCTAAGGCACTCCCTCACTTTTCTCCTTCACCAACACCGGACAAGCTCCCCTCCAGCAGCAAGCCCAACCGCCACGGCAACCAACAGGAGTGGAGATTCTCAACACAGCCGCCCCCTCCACAAAACCCGCCGACCACAAGCCACAAACACCTTAACCTCAGGGTCGGCCGCCTGAAACAGAGAAGAAGAGGAAACGAAAGGAAAACAGAGCTGCAGAGAAAGAACCAGATCCGAGGAGAAAAATAAAATTAAAATCAACTGTTGTTTGTGCATTGTTTCCCTTGTTGCAGGTGACGGTGGTCCTCACCGGCGGAGAGGAAGGCAAGAAGGGAAGAAGACATTCCAGATCCCCCTTTTTTCTTGGAATTACCTGCTATGGCGCGTGAACCCACGCGCCGCTAGTGGCGGTGGCGCGTGGAGCAACGCGCCGCCACTGTTCCTGGTGTACCTGAGGCTTCACAGAAATGTTCCCAGCAATTCCAGGATTTTTTAAGGGGCTGTTTTGTAATTTTTAAATTGTTTAATGTAATTTTTTGTTTACTTTTTGTTTTGAATTGTTATAATTTGTAGTGTGTATGTAAACAAAAGAAAAGGAAAAAGAAAGTAAAAAAGAAAAATATAGTAAAAGTGAATGTGTGTGTTTGTATTTGTTTTATGGATGTTTATTTATTTATTTATTTTATTTTATGATAGAACAGCAAAGGCAAAAGAAGAATTTAATATTTTGATTTTGTTCACGATAAAGGATTACGAATTTATACGTAAATCATATTTCTAATATTCGATGAAAAGACAATTTTTAAAACTTCTTTAACACATCAAAGCCACGAAGCAGCTTACCTCAGGTAGGGTGCTTTAGGGGTGCTAATACTTTCTCTAACCACAACCAGTCCCTTACCCATGAATCTCTGACATGACCAGTGCACCTGGGTTTCCTAGTAACCCTTAATTAAATACTAGGTGGTGACTTCCAACGAATCAAAGCAAATAGAAAATGAAAAATTGTCAAACAACGTCGCGTGAGTGACGTGCGACATTGGTCAAGTTCTCATGGATCCAATAACAGCTGGTTATTAAATCCAAAATGCATGCTGATATATATTTTGTAAAAAAAAAATGCTAAAACATGTATTGTTTATATATCTATATTTTAAGCAAAAACATGATTTTTTGTATGTTTGACCCAAAAATACATTTTTTCTTTCTATTATTTTTTATAAAAAATTTTGTGTATTTTTTGTAAGGCCATATTTGGCAAAAAAAAATATTTGCCAAACACAACCTTCAACCAAGAAAGCTTAACAAAAATAATAGCAAACCAAATAGGGCCTAAAGACTGACCTGACCTGGTTTTAACCCGACTAGGTTGACTCAACTAGGTTATCCCGACTAGGTCGACTCGACCGGGTGGACCCAAAAACAAACCAAAACAAGGACCCAAAACCAAAACATATTCAATATAAGAAAATTATAAAAACTTCAAAATTTCTCAAGAAAAATGGATCAAACATAGAAGGAATGAAGAACACCAAGAACATTCAAACGTAAACCCAGTAACATGAACATCAAACCAGATCATATTTCAAGCAATAAAAGGCAAGGTTTTAATCACAATCAAGCATATATCAAGAATCAAGTGTCATTTTGCTTCAATTATTACTCAAACATTATGATTTTTGTCAAGAATAGGTTTCAGTTCAAAACCAAAACCTTAAGATTAAAACTCATAAAAACATTGTATTGATGTATGAAAGTCCTAGATTACCTACTAACAATGATATACGAACTTGTAGAAACCAAAATTGAATCAAAATAAACATTAAAAGAAGCACCCATGACAATATTCTTTGAATGAACATGAACCCAGAATTTACCTACAAAAACAAGAAACATTATTCAATCCTAAAATGGTCATTCAAAGCCTCTAAAACATGTTTTCTTCATTCCAACAAATCACATTCTCAATGACAAGCATAATTGAAACAAAATAAACCAAATAAAACATCAAAAACATGCGTTAATCTTCATTCCCAAAAATGCTAACTCAAAACAAAAGACATTTTTAACCCATCCGGACTTCGAAATTGACATTTTTGACATTTCATATGTTAGAAAATAATATAAATCATATCTTGAGACCTCATCTAATAGCTTAAGCTTTTGGGTTGAGATGGTTCTTTTTCATGGTATCAGAGCCTTGATAACCAAACGGTCACGAGTTCGAATCTCACCATCCCCATTTATTTGATAAAAATAAAAACACAAGATAGTGTGGGCCTATGTATGTTTCAAGCCCAAAGGGCTTTCACTTGAGGGGGTGTGTTAGAGAATAATATAAATCATATATTGGGACCTCACCTAACAGCTTAAGCTTTTGGGTTAAGATGATTCTTTGACACCATAAAACTAAACCACAACTCAAGAACCTGGAACCATGCCTTAACTAAACAAAAAACATTCACACCTTGTTGCCACCTTTAGCATATTTCAAATCAAACAAATATGTAAATATAACATTCTAAGGCAATCATTAACATATCAAAACATTCAAAACATTACATTTAAACAATAGAAATCAATCCAGTAGGCCTCATGGACTCAACTTTCAAGGTTTGTAGGTATGTGCCTTCTAAGCTTGAAATCTTCAAATAAGAATGGATTTCTAATGCTGCCTTCCTTTCTTCTTATTGTCAAACCCAACAAAACGAATTGAATCCTTGAAATCCTGAACTGGATTAGATTTCTTAAACCTTAACCAAAGCTTCTTTCCTATTCTCTATTTTTTTCCTCTCTTCCTCCTCTTATTACCTCTCCTTTTGTAGGTGGATTCAGAGCTTCTAGATGAGTTTTCTAGGGTTTTAATAAACCAAAACTAGGTTAGTTTCAACATTGGATCAATGGTTTTGGATTTAGGCGGCTTTGTAACAAAATTGGAGGTCAAGGTGAAGTGTTTCTAGCCTTTTGATCTTAAGAGAAAGGTTTTAAACCCTTTGCAAGAACCCTCTTGGTGTTTTAAAGTGTGAACACATAAAAGAGTTTGGTGGTTTTGTGCAAATGAGTGTATCGCTTAAGGCTAACTGGGTTGGCCATTTTCATTGATTCGTTGGAGCAACACCAATGTCAACATTGCCAGAGACCACCTGATCATGGTAAAAGGGGTGCATACCTTTATGTTGGATCCAATCTTGCTCAATTTAGAGGTTTGTAGCTCCACCTTTATTCATTTGAAAGTGTCAACTTGATCAACATAGAATCTGAAAACACATGGGGGCGACTGATCATGGACAAAATGTTGATGAGATCATTGGAGAAAAATGAGACATTTAATTTCATGGAAATGGGGTTGTAGATGAATGTTTATCAGTTGAATGGTGGTGGTTACAACCTTAGAGGTGGTCGGAAATGCCACATTCACTTACCTGAAAGTGCCTACTCAATCAGTCAAAACTGCCGAGGAAGAATGTGCACCGTAGCTAAACGACATTTTTTTGGCTAAACCCTACAAATTAGGATTTTTTAATTTGGGATTTGTAATCTTCAATTTAATCCCTATTCTTCCCATTTCTTTTAAGTTTACCCATAATTTCCCCTGAACTCCTAATTTCATGCAATTTCACCCCTACCAAACTCAATTGCTAACCCTAGATTTGTTCCTTGGTTTTTTATTTGTTCAATTGGATCTCAATTAACCACAGACTTTCAATTTTATTCAATTTGGTCCATGATTTCAACGATTTCAAAACCTGAAGTCTCGCGCTTCTTACAAGTTAGTTCTTGGTTTTGAATTTCTTTAATCAAGTTTCTAATTACTTATTAAACTTCAATATTTATGAAATTAAGTCTGTGATTTGACCAAATTAACTCTTAAAATTTATAATTTGACCCCCATACTTTAATTTCTTCCAATTGAAGCCAAAATTGACTTGAAGAATTAATTTTCCTTGCAATTAAGCCCTTAATAAATTCAATTAAACCTTGAAAAATTCCAATTGAGTCCTTAAACATACAATTTTGAATTTTCCTCCTCAAAAATTGAATTTTCTTTGTCAACAGGGTCAAATTTTTAAATTTTGTATATTTTGGCCCTCCTCAACCAGTCTTTGATATTTTCCTGGGAGTTCCAATATGTTCTTATCAATTGATAAATATATATTTTTTTGTTTTTTCTTCCGTCATTTTTTTATTTTTGGTATTTTCTCTTTTCTCTTTTTAAAAAATTCTTTTTTGTTTATGTGGGAAGCCAAAATAGTTAACAATAATTTCAAGCATCAATCTTTTAATTTACTCATATTTCCTAGGTAACTGATCTAACTATACATGTTAAAGAGAAAATCGTTGACCAATTCTTAATTCTTTTGAGAGTCTTTAGAGAGACTACTGAGGAGTGTTCAAAGCAGCAGAGAGTGGTTTCATGACTAGCTGACATGACGAATATGCCTATTGTCAATCGTTTTTCATTTAAAATATCCGTTCGCTCTTTTTACATATTCCTGGGAAGGATATTTAATTTAATTTATAACTAAGCTATTATGTATAATAAATGTTACTGTTAATTTTGATGGGAAAAAAATTGACGAAATGGTATATTAAAAAATATAAATAACTCACATTTTATAACAAAAAGAAATTACGTTCACCAATCAACCAAATTGTATTGACCAATATATATTGACATGGTGCTCATGAAGCACCTTTGTAGGTCCACTTGTCTATGAACTTTATTTTTCGGTTAGAATCATTCATCTTGTCCCATCAATGGATCACCCTTTTCTTGCTATAAAAAGGGGTAGAATCGGTCCTTGCTCATCAAGTGCTCGTAGCAACCACTAACCAATCAAAATAATTCTAGTTTGATCTCCATACTATGGGTGAGTACCAAAGCTTTCAATTGATGCTCAAGAATTTCATATATTCTCCTATCTATAACATCATTTGTAGCCAAACTATGTGCTAAAACATATATTTGAACCTACATATCATCACTATACTGCTGACACTGCTGTTTTATTACTATCTTGGTAAATCAACCAGATCCTCATGATGAAGTTATCACAGTCCTTAGCATTGACGGTGGAGGAGTGAGAGGCATCATTGCTGGCATAGTTCTTAGCTACCTTGAATCCATACTCCAGGTTTTGTTGATCAATGCTTATACATATGCACACAGGTGTTATGTATGTGTTTGTGTGTGTGTGTTTTGTTTAGGAAAGATATTCTTATGTATTTTGTAAGTTACATAAAATTTTACATAGTATAGGTGAGGTCTCTAATGTCTTTGAATAATGTCCGAAGACATTCACTTCGTGTGTTCATCTGTTGGACTAGATTTATTATAATGTTTATATATGCACACTATATACGACTTCAAAAGGTAGCAGTCGTCATAATTTCTATTGCTAGAATGATTTTATTTCTTTTGATACAGGGGTTGGAGAATGATAAGGAAGTAAGGATTGCAGACTATTTTGACTTCATCGCTGGGACAAGCACAGGAGGCCTCATCACAGCTATGCTTACTGCTCCTGATCATATGAAGCGACCTTTGTTCACTGCAAAAGAAATTATTAGTTTTTATATTGAAAAAAGTAAAAATATTTTTCCAAAAGAATCAACTGATGCAAACCACCATGATCAAGAAGCAAAGACGAAGCCCCAAAACGCAACTCTTGCTGATGTATTGAAGTACGTAAAATAGATTGCATGGTTTTTTTTTCCCTATTAAACAATATCCCTAAAAAAATATTTTTTCTCTAGAAAAAATTCAATATGCATTTGCATGCATATGTAACTAAGATGTATTATCTTGTGATTAACAGCAGCAGCAACACAAACATTTTCGATAATATCTTGAGGTACATTATAAGTTGGGATCGAATTCCTCAACCAGTCCGTAAAATGGTTATGTCTATCCTACAACCAAAATATGATGGTTACAATCTGCATGAGACCGTCAAGGAACGCTTAGCAAAGGAACTCGTAATCAGTGAGACTATCACTAATGTGATAATTCCCACTTTTGACATCAAGCGTTTTCGGCCAATCATCTTCTCTACCTTGAAGGTCATTCATCTTGATTTTCTAATAATTTCGTACCATTATTTTTAACATATTTATCCAAAGGTTATCTCATATTATTTTTAATGAATAATTCATAGGCGAAAAGGGATGAGTCAATGGATCCTCCATTGTCCGATGTATGTATTGCGACGTCAGCAGCACCATGTTACTTCCCCCCTCATCTTTTGACAGCCAGCGCCAAGGAATTCCACTTAGTTGATGGTGGTGTAGCAGCCAATAATCCTGTAAGTAGCTATAACCCTATAAAAAAAAAAACAAGGCATTTGTGTTGAATTAGACATGTTAGTACTGAATCCCATATCGTTTAGGGGTATGAACTATGAAGAAAGAAATTTGCTTATAGATAAAAGCGAACCAGTAATCCACTTCTTTAGGGTTTCTGGATGATTAAGTTATAATTTAGTCCTCGTAGATTGTTAAAACTAATTAAGTTTTCCTCTTAAGTTATAATTTAGTCCTTGTAGATCATATGTAATTTTTTTTTCTATTTTATAATTTACTCGTTTTTTGATTGAATATGGTACGTTTCTATTAATTTAAAATAAGTTTTAGGTGGTTGAGTGCTGGATACTTGATAATAACAATGCCTTAATTTGAAGCTATCATTCTGGATTGAGAAAATATTTTGTCTATTCGGTGACAATGCTGCATCTTGGATTTGTTTTTACAAACTTTGTTTCATAAATACTGGTATAGATTTATCAAGAAATAGGGAGTGCGTATCCGCATGGAGTCGTTAGCTTTGACTTTTTTTTTTCTGCTGGATTTTCATCCTCTAAATGACCTGCTTTATAAATATTAACTCGATGTTCATAAAAAAATAAGTAAATAACAATGCCTTAATTTAATTAATTAACTCATCTGTTATAATTTTACCAGTCTTTGCTAGCCGTATGTGAGGTAATTAAAGAGAAGAAGGTCGATTACAGTAAGATTCTTCTTCTGTCCCTTGGAACTGGAGAACAAAAGGGAAAGGATAAGCTGGAGGTTGGAGATCCTAGCAAGTGGGGGATCCTTAATTGGCTTTGGCAAAATGACAATTCCAATCCTTTGCTTGATATTTTTATGGCTTCAGCAGATGAAATGGTTGGGATGTATATGTCCAGCATCTTTCAATCAAGTGGATTAAGTGAAAACTATATTCGTATCCAGGTACCATTGAGTTGCATTTAAGATATAGAATAAGTTGGGATATTCTCAAGTAAGCATTTTATATCATGCCATTAAACACCTGCAGATAAAATTGAAGGTTGCTCGAACCAAGATTTATAGTGTATAATAAAATGTTTATGATTTTTTTATGAGTAAAACAATTAAAAATAATTTAAATCAATTTATGAAAGTAATATCATACGAAACATTAATTTAAAATTCCTACCAAACTAACTTCATATCTTATGGTCACAATCAGGCTGACCTGAGTTTTGTTGAAGCCGCGTTGGACGACTCAAGTGATGAAAACCTGAACCGTCTCTTGAAGATTGGTCAAGATCTGGTGGAAAAGAATGAAGAAATACTTACAGAGTACGATTAACATTTTATAATTTGTCTAGGTTTATTTCTGATGAGTTGGTTAGTACCACTACAAACTTCTTCATGGATATTTATTGCTACCTCTGGATTCATGATGTGCAGCTACGCGAAAAGATTGGTAGACATAAGGAAGGCTCGCTCTTCAAAGTAAGTCAGATTCATAGAAATGTTGCTGATGTTGGAGACATGATTTCTGCTATTGACGATGCTATGGAATATTAAAATAAAACTGAAGTGCTAGTATCAGCACTTCTAGCTAGGCTTGTTTGTGAGTTGTGTGTAGGGATATAAATTCATGTAATCCTTAAATAACTAGGAAACAAGACTCTACTTGAGTTTCCTAGAAAAAAGTCCCCATGTGTTGTGCCTTTTTCATTCTCTTTTGGAGTGAATTTTCTTGTGTTGTATTTGCTTGGATTGTTGTGTGGAGTGAAGCATTGGTGTGATTTGTATATTTTATGTTTCATCATAAATATATAGTACTATAAAAACATTATGGTTTACATAAATTAATATTGGTCTTGTAATATCCTAGACACTTACACCGAATGCGTTTAAATT
>Ga0307513_10003625_pt1 | contig 20904 bp, 18 predicted proteins | sample 15_EM_MG_FD_202174 | JGI IMG/M metagenome (GOLD analysis project Ga0307513, IMG submission 202174) | Populus trichocarpa ectomycorrhiza microbial communities from riparian zone in the Pacific Northwest, United States - 15_EM | ecosystem: Host-associated > Plants > Roots > Unclassified | place...
GTCCTGGCCACCGTCACCGACACCAACCAGCATCTTCTCGGCGCCAAGGAGCTGGACCTGCTGCCGCCTGGGGCGCGGCTGATTCTGGTCAGTCGGGCCGCGGTCGTCGATTATCCGGCGCTGATCGAACGCGTTCGCGCGGGAGTACTTCTGGCCGCGGTGGACGTCTGGCCGGAGGAGCCCGTGGCCGCCGATCATCCGGCCCGCTCGCTGGAGGGAATGGTGCTGTCGCCACACCGGGCCGGCGGGATCCCGGCGGCCTTTACCGCAATCGGCGAGATGGTCTGCGACGACCTGGAGCTCATCGCTCGTGGTTTGCCCCCGGTTCGGATGCAACTCGCCGCTCCGGAACTCGTCGGGCGCTACCGCAACAGGCCCGTCGGCTGAGCGCTGCGGCCTTCGGTTCTTGTTTCTTGGTGAGCCTTAATTCAAATGAGATTTTTTTAATCCGGCCTCAGCAATGGACATCAACCGACATCCAGGGATGTCACCGAAGAAGATCAAGGACGCCGATTTCCAGTCCACCTGTGGCGAAGCCACTCACGAGGTATCCTCCAAATGGCTCTCGGGGTGCCGCCCCCCTCCACGGCATTCCTCGAGCCAGACGGCCAGTAGAGGTGGAATGCCCCCCTTTCGCCTCCAGGTCGTCGGTGGGGCCCTGGAGGGTTGCGCTGCTCACCCCAGCCCCTTGTCAGGGCCCCACATCTCGCTTGGCCCGGACGATCCGACCCGGGACAACCGGAACGTTGTCAATCCCTTAAATCTCTGCATCGAACAACTAGTGACATAGCGGTCACGCAGTGCTTGACTGTGCCTACCGGTACGCACTCCGCACCAGCAGAGCGCCACTGTCCCGGTCATGCCCCGCCATCCAGCCGGTAACGGTGGTCGTGCTGTCTGTTCAAGTCAGGCCGAGGGCGCTCGAACTGCTTCATCACGTCAGGCACGCCAGCCAGATTCAGCACCAGGTGCAGCGCTGGGCATAGCGGCGCTTCCGGACCTCACAAAACTCGGGTACCAAGCGTTTGCCAAACGTGACCCCGATGACCGCGAACCACGATCTCCCCCGCGAACTGGCGCGGGTTGACCACGTCACGCCCGATCAGCTGCGCACGCTCCAGGTCCGGCTCGCCGCAGCCGCACAGGGTGCAGGCCTCCTCGATGTCGCCTACCGGATCGTCGACAGCCCGGTCGGCCCGCTGCTGCTCGCGGCGACCGACGCCGGTCTGGTCCGGGTCGCCTTCGCCGGCGAGGACCACAACAGCGTCCTCCAGGCACTGTCCGACCGGATCAGCCCACGGATCCTGCACGCGCCCACCCGCCTGGACGCCGTCGCCCGCGAACTGGACGAATACTTCGACGGTCGGCGCCGCGCTTTCGACGTCCCCCTGGACTGGCGGCTGTCCGCCGGATTCCGCAGCTCGGTGCTGCATCACCTGCCGGCGATCGGCTACGGGCAGACCGCACCCTATGCCGCGGTGGCCCGGCTGACGGGCCGTCCCAGAGCGTTCCGCGCGGTGGGAACGGCGTGTGCCACCAACCCATTGCCGGTTGTTGTCCCCTGCCATCGCGTCCTGCGCTCGGACGGCAGCGTGGGCGGATACCGCGGCGGCCCCGAAGCCAAACACTTCCTGCTCACCCTGGAGGCAGCAGCATGACCACCACCCGCAGCCACGCACCTACCCCGCCCACCCAGGCCGATCCCGACCGCTCGTGGCACGACCGGGTCGAGGCAGCGGACTGGACCGGTATCCGGGCCGAGCTCGACGACTACGGCTGCGCACTCACCGGGCCGCTCCTCACCGCGGACGAGGCAAAGGAGATCGCCGCGCTGTACACCGACGACACCCGGTTCCGGTCAACGATCACCATGGGCCGGCATCGCTTCGGCGAAGGCGAATACCGTTACTTCGCCGAGCCGTTCCCGGACGCCGTCGCTGAACTGAAGCAGGCGCTGTATCCGAGGCTGCTGCCGATCGCGCGCGAGTGGTGGACGCGCCTGCGCCGCGAGACGCCGTGGCCGGACACCCTGGACGAGTGGCTGGCGCTGTGCCACGCCGCCGGGCAGACCAAGTCCACCCCGATCCTGCTGAAATACCGCGAGGGTGACTGGAACGCCCTGCACCGCGACCTCTACGGCGAGCTGGTGTTCCCGTTGCAGGTGGTGATCAACCTGAGCGACCCCGGCGTCGACCATACCGGCGGTGAGTTCCTGCTCTACGAGCAGCGGCCCCGGGCGCAATCTCGTGGCACCGCGACCGTCATCCCGCACGGCCACGGGCTGGTCTTCAGCACTCGCGACCGGCCGGTGCCCTCCCAGCGCGGTTGGTCGGCCGCACCGGTCCGGCACGGGGTCTCGGTGGTCCGCTCGGGTCACCGGCTCACCCTCGCCCTGGTCTTCCATGACGCGGCCTGAGCCGCGAGAAGGTCTGAGCCGCGAGAAGGCCTGAGCCGCGAGGAGAGGTCTGAGCCGTGCAGAAGGTCGAGGCCGTCACGCCGGGACAGGGGTGAGCCGACCGGCTGCTTCCAGGACCGAACGGACGTGCGCCCGGCGACCCTCGGTGGCCGGGGTCATCGGCTCCGAGAGGATGTCGAACTCGATCACCCCCAGCAGCATCAACGCCGTCTTGATCGCCCCGACCCCGATTGCGTTCGGACCGGAGTCCGGCTCCGTCGGGAGATACAGCCGCACCAGGTTGCCCAGTTCCCGCATGATCTGCTGCAACCGCGCCCGGTCCGCCGATCGATGCACCGCCAGTGCCTGGACGAAAAGCTCGGGGGCCACGTTGGACAATCCCGGCACCGCCGCGTTGGCGCCGACGTCCAAGGCACAGTCGAGCAGAGCGTCCGACCCGGTGCAGAGCAGCGGCATCGGATTCAGGCCCGCAACGGCGGTTGTCACCTGCCGGAAGGAGGTCAGATCGGGCGAGGAATCCTTGATCCCCGCCACCGTTCCGTCGAGCAGGAGCTGCGTCATCGTCCCGGCGGTGAGGGCGTAACCCAGGTTCGAGGGGATGTTGTACGCCAGCACCGGCACCGGCGAGTGCGTCGCCAGGATCTCGAAATGCCGCAAGACCTCGCGCTCGCTCACGTTGGCGTAGAAGGGCGCGGTGGCCACCACCGCGTCGACACGATCGTCCACGAGTTCCTGGATCGCCTCCAGCACCCGTGGCGTGGTCGTGTCCACGACGCCGACCAGCAGCGTTTCGGAGCCCTTCGCCGCGGCCAGGATGTCGACCACCCTGCGCCGGGTCGAGGCCGTCAGATACGCGGCCTCACCGGTGGAGCCCAACGCGAAGATGCCGCTCACTCCGCCATCCAGGAGCCACCGGCGTAACCGGAGCAGCGAGTCCGGGTCCACCCGACCGTCCGGGGTCAGCGGCGTGCAGATCGGGGGGACAACGCCGTTGCGGCAGCGATTCAGGGCCGGAGACGTCACCTCTCTTGACTCGGCCATCAACCCGGACGGCTTGATGATTCGCGGAGCGGCTAACCGGAGGGGCTAACGGGCGGGCGCCACAGGGGGTAGAAGAGGGCTCCGTTGGGTACGGCGAAGTCCCGACCGTGTGGGTGATAGCCGTGGCGCAGATAGAGGCGTCGGCTGCCAAGGGTCGAGGCCTCCAGGTAGCCCGGCATCCCGATCGCGTCGAGGTGCGAATGGTGGTGCCGCAGTAAGGTTTCGCCGATTCCGGCATTCTGCTCGGCCGGTCGGACGGCGAGGAACGCCAGATAGTGGTGCGGGGCGTCCGGGTGGTTGGCCTCGAACAGGTCGTCCAACTGCGCGAACCGGGGGGTGAGCTCACCTGCCGCCGCCCGCAACCGAGCGTCGTAGTCCGGCGGCGGCGGGACGGGGGTGTCCGCGTGGAACCAGACCGCCGCACCGATCGCCACCCCCGCGCCGGAGACGAGGTGGATCTCACCATGATCCAGAGCGTGCCCGACGAGGATCTCGAAAACCTCGGCCAGGACGCCGACCCGGGATGGCGCGTCGGGCACCACCCATTCGCTCACCGAGAGCGAGCTGAACGCGGTGGCGATCAGGGCCGCGGCGTCGGTGGCCTCCTGGGCAGTGGTGGCCCGGTGTAGCTGGTGGCGAACCAGCGGATCGGTCATCGGCGTCCCCTCCCACGTCCCTGGCGGCCTCCAGTTTCTACCAGACACCCGGGCTGCGGTACGGCCGGCCAGTGGGGCCATCGAGCGGACCAGCGGTGGGACGGAAGTTGCCCTATGCGCTACTTGATCTCTAGAGTCCGATTCGGTCGCTAGCGACGCTTCCGTCCTCCGAAGCGCAGAAGGGTTGCGTCATCAGGAGACCCACTCGCAGGATCGGGTCTCAGCCGCGGGCCGTCAACGGGGAGGTCGCGGCACGGCACCGGCCAGAGACCGGTGCACCCTCGGGGAGCATTCGGGAGCGGTTCGACCCGCGGCACAATCACCTGAACACGATGCGCTTGGTGCTGGCGTCCGTGGTGGCCGTGGTCCATGGGTTACAGCTCGGCTTCGGCCACCAACCGCACCTCGGGCACGCAGCGTACGGGGAGCTCGCGGTCGATGCGTTCTTTGTGCTGAGCGGTTTTCTGCTGGCCGGGAGCTACCTTCGGCTGGGCTCGATCCGGCGATACGTCTGGCATCGCTTCCTCCGGATCATGCCGGGGTTCTGGGTCTGCCTTCTGGTCACCGCGCTCGTGGTCGCGCCGGTTGTCGCCCGCATCCAGGGAGTGCCACTCGCGTCGGTGTTCAGCGGTGACCAGTCCGCCCTGCGCTTCCTGATCTCCGACGCGATGCTCCTGATGCGCCAATTCGGGGTCGCCGGACTGCCGACGGACGTGCCCGTGCCCGGCGTGCTGAATGGCGCGCTGTGGACGCTCTTCTATGAAGCGCTCTGCTACGCGGGCATTATCGGGCTCGGCCTGATCGGCGGCCTGAAGCGTCGACCGTGGATCACCCTGGTCACGCTGGGCCTGTTCTGGGTGCTGACCATTCTCGACGTGGCCGGGGTGGTCGTCGTGAACCAGGAGCGCATCCTCCGTTTCTCGCTGATGTTCCTGATCGGCAGCGCGCTGTTCCTCTATGCCGATCGCATTCCGCTGCGCGGCGATATCGCCGTGGCCGCCGTCGCCCTGCTGCTCGGTGCCCTGCTCTTCCTGCCCGACTACCGAGCGCTGGCCGGGCCGGCGCTGGCGTACCTGTGCTTGTGGTTCGTCGTCGTCCGTCCGCCGAGAACCATTCCGGAGTCGGATTTTTCGTACGGCCTGTATGTCTATCACTGGCCGGTGCTGCAGGTCCTGGTGGTGCTCGGGGTGAATGACCTCGGCCGGGTGCCGTTCCTCATCATCGGGATCACGCTGGCGCTGGCCGCCGCCTTCTGCTCCTGGAATCTGATCGAGCGACGGGCGCTGCGGTTCAAGAGCGCCACCACCAGCGATCCCTCAGCGCAGCTCAACGAACCGGTACGAGCCGTGCGCCGTTGACCTCCAGCCGCCGCGACCGTCGGGAGTGACGACGCGCATCGTCCCCCGGACCGGGATCACCATTCTCCCCGTCGGCGTCAATTGGTCCACGAGTTCCTGAGGTACCTCGCGCGCCGCAGCCGACACCAGGATCCGGTCGTACGGTGCGCCGGTCGGCCAGCCCAGCACCTCCAGCGCGGGATGCATCTCGACCCACGGCATCGCATACGCCGCGACGTTTTGCGCACCCCAGGCCGCGAGCGACTCCTCCAGTTCGACGCCGATCACCGAACCCTTCGGCCCGACCAGATACCCCAGCAGGGCGGTCGTCCAACCGGAACCGGCACCCACGTCGAGGACCCGGTCGCCCGGGCAGATCTCCAGCAGCTCCAGCATCGCGATCACGGTCCGCGGTTGGGAGTTGGTCTGCCCGTTGCCGATCGGTAGCGGCCGGTCCTGCCGGGCGAAGGCGCGCTGGCTCGCCGGCAGGAAGTCCTGCCGCCGGATCGCCGAGATCGCCTCCGTCACGGTTCGCATCACAGCAGTTCATCACGTCACCCCAGCGCCGCGACCGGACTCGGGCCGGTGTGCGCCGGCGTCAGGTCCGTGGTGCGACCGCGTGCACCGGGCGCGACCATGATTCGGTCTCTCCCAGCGCCCGGAGATTGTTGAACAACACCGTTGACAGCCACACCAGCGTTCCGCCGACGATCACGTGCAGCGCACTGGTCAGCGGGCTGTCCGGCAGCGGGGCCGCGAGCGCGAACACCGGAAAGGCGATCGCGTACATCCAGGCCGCCGGCCGGGGATAGACCCGAGCCCGGAGCATGGCGGCTCCGAACAGCACAGTGCCGACGACGAAAACTGCCGCACTGCCGAGGATCGCGACCCTGGTAGGGGTCGCCAGATCATCAACAATCGAGTCGTCGAGATAGTAGAGCGCCATGTTCAGCGTGAAGGCCGCCCCGCCGAACAGGCCGAGTCCGATCAGATTGACGGCGTATCCGGCCGATCCGAGTCGACCGGCGGTCCGCAGCTGGCCCAGGTGCAGAGCCGTGAGCAGTGGTATCGCCAACGCCGGAGAGAGACCGAGGACAAAGCTGGTGGCGGCCGTCTCGCCGGTGAAGGCCTCGATCGCGCCGGGCAGCGCGATGAACAGTCCGGACAGGGCGCCGCAGAAGGCGCCGAAACGAAGAAGAAAAGTCATGTCTGGACCGTAGGAACGACGCCCTGCCGGATATAAGTGCCGACAGTGACCATCGATAGCCGTCGGTCACCCAGCGGGCGGCCGTTCGACACCTGCCTTCTGGCCTATCGATCGGCGGGAGAACTGGCCGTAGCCTGCAAAGGTGTCAGCTCTCAGACCGGTGCCGTGGGTGTCGTCCGTGCTCTATGGCGCGGTACTGATCGCGGGTGGATACGCCGGGATCGTCGGCCTCGGCGACACCCAGCCGGCCCTGTTCCTCGGGGGCCTGGCGGCCCTGGTCGCCCTCGATCTGGGCGAGCGACGCCGCTATCCGGTCCGCACCCCGACACGGGCGGCGGTCGCGCTGTTGGCCACCCGGCTGGCGCTGTTTCTGATCGTGGCGGCCGGCGACGGGTCCGGGCTGTCTCGAGTGCTCTTCCTGCTGCTGCCGTTCACGGCGTATTTTGCCTTCGGCCGAGCGGTTGGGATCGGGATCGGCCTCGGCTGCGTCGGCCTCGTGGTGGTCGGCTTCCAACTGACGATCCCGGAATGGGATCGAAAGCCTGAGCAGGTTTCCGATCTGCTGATGTTCTGCGTCGGGCTCGCCTTGACCCTCGCCATCGCCGAATCCCACGCGAAACTGCGTGCCTACGCCGACCGGGTCGCCGAGCTCTCGGCCACAGCCGAGCGCAATCGACTGGCCCGAGACATCCACGACGGCCTCGGCCACCACCTGACCGCCATCGCCGTGCTGCTGGAGAAGGCTGCCACCTTCCGCGATCTCGACCCCAGCGTGGCCGAGCAGGCGCTGAGCGATGCCCAGCGGTCGACGCGGCGGGCCCTCGACGACGTGCGGCGCTCGGTCCGCGCGCTGCGAGTCGAGGCCACACCGTTCCGCCTGTCGTCGGCGCTCGATGATCTGGTCCAGGACGTGGACGATGGCCGGTTGTCGGTCACCCTCGACTGCGTTGGCAATGAAAGTGGTTACGATCCCATCGCACTGATGGCCCTGTACCGAGCCGCGCAGGAGAGCATCACGAATGCCCGTCGGCATGCCGACGCCAGCCGGGTCTCGGTGACCGTGCACTGCGACGAATCCCGGGCCCGGCTGGTGGTCGCCGACGATGGGTGCGGATTCTCACCGGATCGAGAAGGGTACGGCCTGCTCGGAATGCGCGAGCGAGTGCACCTCGTCGAGGGGTCGGTCGAGGTCGACAGCGGTCGGGCCGGCACCAAGGTGATCGTCACGATCCCTCGCCGGACCGCCGCATGACGGAGCCGTTAATCCGGGTGCTCGTCGTCGACGATCAGCAACTCATCCGGGAGAGCATCGCGTCTCTGCTGGATATCCAGCCCGGCATCAGCGTGGTCGGCACCGCGGGTGACGGTCGCGAGGCCGTCGACCAGGTGCTGACCCTCGGACCGGACGTGGTGCTGATGGACGTCCGGATGCCGAAAATGGACGGCATCGAGGCCCTGGCCATCCTGGGTCACCGGGCGCCCGACTGCCACGTGGTCATGCTCACCACTTTTGACGACGAGGAGTACGTCGTCCAAGCCCTTCGGGCCGGAGCCAGTGGGTATCTGCTGAAGGACCGTCCGGCCCGGGAACTGGCCGCGGCCGTGCGACTGGCCCACGCCGGGGTCGTCCAGTTCGATCCCGCCGCTGCGGCCCGCCTCACCGCCGCGCTCGGCCGCCGCTCTCCTCCCCCGGGCTTCGACCAGAGCGACCTCGACCAGGCCGGCCAGGCGCTGACCGCCCGGGAAATCGAGGTGTTGCGGCTGGTCGCCACCGGCTCAACGAACCGCGAGATCGCCGAGCAGCTGTACCTGAGCGAGGGCACGGTGAAGAATCACATCTCCCGCATCCTCGGTCGGCTCGGCCTCCGCGACCGCACCCAGGCCGCGATCTACGCCCGCGATCACTTCCTGCTCTGACCCCGATCAGCTCACTCTCACCTCGATCGGCCTCACCTCGACCGGCGCCACCGCTCAACCGGCCTCACCGCTCAACCGGCGCGGCGATGGGCACTCGCCAACCGATCCGGTAGGGGCGGGGCGCCCGCCGCCACAGGGTGACCAGCCAGCCGATGCCGACCGCGGCGACCAGCGCAAGGCCACCCCACTCCAGCACCGGCAAGAGGATCAACTGCTGCCGGGTGGGTTCCACCAGCCAGCCGGAAGGCGTCGGGACGTAGTGCGTCTCGGTCAGCCTGAGGGTCAGGATGAGCGCGATGTCGTGCATGGAGTCCCACAACGCGTGCAGCGCCGACACCCCGAGGTAGGTGAGGATCAGCTTGCCGGTGATGGCGAAATGGTGGCGGGCAGAGGACGAGAAGAGCACGGCGCCGACAATGGCCGTCCACAGCCCGTGCCCGACCGGGGCCAGCAGCCCACGCAGCAGTTCGGTCTGGACGACCTGCATCAGCGACAGCCCGTTGACCGTGAACAGCGCCGTGAACGCGTAGCCGGCAGATTCGAAGGCGGCGAATCCGAAGCCGACCGCGGCGCCGAGGATCATCCCGTCCCGCGCGGACTTGATCGTCAGATGTCGCGTGACCACCATCAACGCGGCGAGCTTCACCGCCTCTTCGATCAACCCCACAGAGATGAACAGCCACGGCGACGGGTGCAGCAGATAACTTTCCAACAGCGAGGCGGCCAGCACGCCGAGCACGCCGCCGGTGACGAAGGTGTTCAAGAGCAGGCTGGGTGTCAGCTCCCCGGTGTCGCGGCGCTCGAACGCCCAGGCCACGAACGTCACGGGCACCAGGAAGCTGCCCAGCAGAACCAGGGTCGGGATCAGGTTCGGGTTGCTGGTGAGGAAGGTGACGACGACCGTGGCCAGCCACAACGCCAGTCCAACCAGGAATATCCGCAGCCAGGATCGGCGCCCCCGCCCGGTGGTCGGCGTTGTGCTGGCATTCGCCATCGCGGAAACCTCCTCACTCGAGGACGGGAACAATCAGGTGGTGGCGGGACGACCAAAGCCGGTGGCGGTGCCGGCCTCGTGCAGTCGACGCAGGTGCAGGCCGAGGCCGATGAGGACCGCGCCGAACACGATCGAGTAGACGCCGATCAGGAGCACCACGGTCAGCGCGCCGGCCGTGGGCCACACCGCGAGCAGGATCCCGAACACCACCGAGAGAACTCCGCTGAGGCCGAGCAGCCACTCGCCCTGGATCTCCTGGCGCAGCCGAATCGCGGCGATGATCTCGAAGACGCCGGTCACCAGCGCCCAGGAGGCGATCAGCCAGAGCAGGACCAGCGTGGTGGCACCCGGCCAGACGAAGGTGATGATGCCGATGGCGATCCCGGCGATGCCCTCGGCGATCACCCAGCCTCTACTGACGATCTGGCTGCGGTCGCCGAAGAAGGCCGTGCCCAGAGCGATCACACCGTCGACGAGGGCATAGGCACCGAACAGCGCCACCAGGACGACCACTGTGATATCCGGCCAGATGATCGCCAAGAGTCCGAAGAGCACGGCTGCCACACCGCGCAGGGCCAAGGTCCACCAGTACCGGGAAAGCATTTCCACCATGTCGAGTCTCCTTTCTGAATCACGGATTTGGAGGGTGCATCACTGGCCCGGAGAATGACCGCAACGAGCCAGGGTTGGTGAATCAGGCGGCTGGTTTCGGGCAGGTACGTTCCATGGCCCCTCCCCAGTCCAGACTGAGGTGGATCACTCGCGGGCCCTGCTTGCCCGCAGTATCTGCGTTCTGCACGGCGTCGGGCACGATCGCCCGACGCACGAGGTGAGGAGCGCCGCGTGCCTGATCAGCTTTCCTCACCCAACCGGCCAAATCAAGGATGAATCCGCCTTTCCCGTGATCATGCACACTTCGCTCCCGTTGAGCCGATGCCTCGGCCACTTCGCACCCTTTGAGCCGGTCAACAGGGCCATTTGATCTTGTGCCATTTGATCTTTGGTTTCACCGGCCGAAAGGGAGCGCAGTGCCGGGCAACGCCCCACCTGTGCGGATGGCCTGCACGGCGGTGGTGATGGCGGCGACGGAGTACCAGGCATCGGTCGGGCTCTCCAGCAGCGAGCCGTGGGTGGCGGCCACCGAGCGGTGCTCGACGTTCGTGGACAGCGCGGCCAACTGGTTCTGCGCCTCAGCCCACCCGCGTTGTGGCGAACCAGCGGTCGCTGTCAGCACCACCAGCGGCTTGCTGCCCAGGCTCTGCAGAGCCTGTGCCTGAGCGAAAACCCGCCGATAGGTGGATATCTCGTCGCGCTGGGAGCGGAGCTCCCGGGAGCCGGTGGCGAAGGCCCGGGCCTGGGCTGCGGCCGGCTCGGGCAGTGAGTCGCCGGTCGAGGCCAGCGCGAACTGGCCGATGCCGAGCCTGCTGAGGCTGGGTAGCAGGGCCAGGCCACGGCGCATCATCGCGTAGACGGCCGGGTAGTCCGGAAGGCTGAACTGGTGGGCAGAGGCCGAGTCGAGCAGTACCAGGCCGGCGATGTCCTGAGGGTACTGGGCGGCGTAGGTGAGCGCGTAGGGCCCGCCGGTGGAGTGACCGACAAGCACGTACGGTCCGGTCTCCCGAGCCTTGGCCAGGAGGGTGTGCAGGTCGGTGGCCACCGCCCGAGCGTCTTGCGGGGCTGGTGCGTCCTGGCTCCAGCCCTGCCCGGCCCGGTCGTAAGCGCAGACCCGGGTGGTCGGGGCGATGCCCTGGCTGATCCACGCCCAGGCGGTGGAGTTCTCGCCCAGCCCGGACTCCAGGATCACCGTCGGGCTGCCGGTGCCCTGGCAGTTCAGGTGCAACGTCCGGCCACCGACGTCAACGCTGCGTCCGGGGGCGGCATCGGTGTGGTGGTCCGCGGCCACGGCGATGCTTTGGTAGACGCCCCCGACCGCGCCGAGCGCCAGGACAGCGAGCACCGGGTAGATCAGCCAGATCCGGCTGCGGCTGCGCAGGGACTTCCTGGCCTGCGCCCAGCACCAGACGACCAGGACGAAAAGGATTGCCGGCCAAACCCATCCGGCGGTGGTGAGCGCCGTATCCGCCGGGGCCAGGAGCAGCAGACCGGCGCCGGCCACGGTCATGACGGCGGCGGGAACCAGTGCCCAGCGCTGCGGCTGCCTGGTCATCCGGGTCGACAGCACCGCCAGCGTCGCCCAGCCGAAGCCGAAGGCCAGCAGCGCGCTGCCGGTGATGACGTGCTCTCGCGCGCCGGCGAAGAGCACCAGGGTCGCGAGCAGCGCCGCGATGAGTCCGGAGACGACCGAAGCGGCGACGATCCGCGCGATGGGCCCGCGCTGTGCCTGGTTCTCTGTGGCGGGACGAACGGGGGCGGCGGTTGAGACGTTGGCGATGGTCATGGCGTTTGCCCTTCAGCGCAGGTGGGTGCGGGGGTCGGTGTGGCGGTGATCTGAGAGTGATCTCTGACGGCGCGCCTCGCCCCGGTCAAAGTGCCAGGATCGGCCTGGCCGTCGCCGTCCCGGTCACCGCCCACGTGGCCGCGTAGGGTCAGCCCCGTGCTGCATGGGCGTGACGTCGAGCGAAGGCGCCTCAGCGCCCTCCTGGCCGACGCCGACCGGTCCCGAGCCGGGGCACTGGTCCTTCATGGCGAGGCCGGTGTGGGCAAGTCCGCGCTGCTGGCTGACCTCGTCGCCGGTCCAGCCCGTGCAGCCGGTGCCCTGGTTCTGAGCACGCAGGGCTGGGAATCAGAGTCACCCTTGGCGTTCGCCGCCCTGCACCGGCTGCTGCGTCCCGTCCAGTTCGTTCTGGACCGGATTGCGGTTCCCCAGGCTCGGGCGCTGCGGGTGGCGTTCGGTCAGGAGGAGGGGCCTGCCGTCGATCCTTTCCTGGTCGCGGTGGCCACCTTGTCGGTGCTGACCGAGGCCGCTGAGGACTGCGCGGTGCTGTGCGTGGTCGACGATGCGCACTGGCTCGACGACGCGTCGGCCGACGCCCTGCTGTTCACCGCCCGACGCCTCCAGGCCGATCGGGTGGCCATGGTGTTCGCCGTGCGAGACGGCGAGCCACGGGCGTTCAGCCCCGAGGGTGTGCCGTCGTTGCTGCTCAGTGGCCTGGATGCGAGCGCGACCCGAGCGCTGCTCACCGAGCACGCCGCAGCTCCCGTGCCCGAGGAGGTGTTCGAGCGGCTGCTGCAGCAGACCGGCGGCAATCCGCTGGCCTTGGTGGAACTGCCGTCACAGTTGTCCGCCGGCCAGCTCAGCGGCCAGGACCCGATGCCGTCCCGGTTACAGCTGACGGCGGGCGTGGAACAGGCGTTCCTGAATCGCTGCCGGCGCCTGCCCCGGTACGCGCAGACCGCGTTGCTGGTCGCCGCGGCGGACGACTCCGGCCAGGTCGCCACCCTCCGGCGTGCCGCTGAACTCCTCGGAGTCCGCCCGGACGGCATCGAGGTGGCCGAGCGCTCCGGCCTGCTGATCAGTGATGGCGAGGGTCTGCGGGTCCGGCACCCGCTGGTTCGTTCGGCGATCTACCAGGCGGCGACCGGCCTGGAGCGGCGGCAGGTGCACCGGGCACTCGCCCAGGTGCTGGGTGAGCTGGGTGACGGCGACCGGCAGGCCTGGCATCTGGCCGGGGCCGCCGACGGACCCGATCCGGCCGTCGTCGAGGCACTCGAACGAACCGCGGTCCGCGCCGAACGCCGCGGTGGATACGTCGCGGCGGCCGCTGCCTTTGAGCGTGCCGCCGAACTCACCGCCGAGGAACAGCCCCGCGGCGCCCTGTTGTTCGCTGCCGCTCGCAATGCCTGGGCCAGCGGCCAGACGACCCGGGCCCGGCAGCTGGCCTCGGCGGCCCGAGCCCTGACCGACGACCGGCTCTTGCGAGCCGACCTCGACCGGCTCCGCGCGCGGATCGAGGTCAACGTCGGCTCCGCCTCGCAGGCGCATCGGATTCTGTTGCAGGCCGCCAGCTCGGTCGCCGCCGAGGCCCCTGCCCAGGCCCTTGAGATGGTCGTTGCCGCGGGCCTGTCAGCTGTCTACGGCGGCGACAGCGGGCTGGCTCTGGACGAAACCGCATTCCCGACCGACATCGCCGCCGGCGACACCGCCCGCACCCGGTGCCTCAAGCTGATGTTGGCCGGTCTGAACGAGGCCTCGCGCGACCGCTGGGGCACCGCGGCGGAAGCACTGCGGGCCGCCCTCGACGGCGGCGATGCCGTCAACGACCCCTACGTGCTCTCCAATCTGGGAAACACCGCACTGTTCCTCGGTGACGACGAAGCCGCACACCGCTACTTCTCCAGGGTGCTGGCCGAGGCCCGCGACGGCGGCGCCGGGATGCTGGTGCTGTACGCGCTGCCGAGGCTGGTGTTTCCGCTGGTGCTGTCCGGCCAGTGGGCGGCCGCGGCCAGGGCCGCCGACGAAGCAAACTCCCTTGGCCTGAGCGCCGGGCAACGGCCGTTGACCGCGGCGCCGCTCGCCTGCCTCGTGCTGCTGGCTGCCCTGCAGGGCAATCCCGAGTACCACGAGCGGCTGGCCCAGGTGGACGAGGTCACCGCGAACCATCAGCTCGGCATCCTGGCCGGCCCGGTGCTGGACCTCACCCGCTGGGCCAAGGGCATCCGCGCCAGCCACGACGGCGACACCAGCGCCGCCCTGCACCACCTCGCCCAGCTGCGCCAACCCGCCCTTATCCGGATGGCTGCCCTGGACCGGATCGAGGCCGCGGTACGGGCCGGCGAGCGCGACCGGGCCACCGCCTGGGTCGAGGAACTGTCGCCGTTCGCGGACGGCACCGGGTGGGCCTGAGCACGGGCGGTGGTCGACCACGGACGGGCCCTGCTGGCCGCGCCAACCGATGCGCCCGCCCTGTTCGAGAGCTCGCTCGCCCATCACGCCGGCTCCCACCGGCCCTACGAGCGGGCCCGCACCCACCTGGCGTACGGCGAGTTCCTGCGCCGTTCCCAGCACCGGGTGGATGCCCGTACCCAGCTGCGGCAGGCTTTGGCACTGTTCGAGGACCTGCACGCCGATCCGCTGGTCAGCCGTGCCACCCAGGAGTTGCGCGCATCCGGCGAGACCGCCCGCAAACGAGATCCGTCCACCCTGGTCAAGCTCACCCCGATGGAACTGCAGGTCGCCCATCTGGTCAGCAATGGCCTGTCCAACCGGGAAGTCGCCGCTCAGTGCTGGATCTCCGCCCGCACCGTCGCCTTCCATCTGCGGAACTGTTTCGCCAAGACCGGAGTAACCTCCCGCGGAGAACTCGCACAGCTCGAACTCAGCTGATCGACCTCAACTGATCTGGGCGAGGATCTTCTTCATCGTGGCGACCTCCGCTTGCTGGTCGGAAATGACTTTTCGGGCAAGGGTTTTCGCCTCCGGGCTACTGAGGTGGCTAGCTTCGGCCTTCGACGCCGTGATCGCACCTCGGTGATGGGTGATCATCGCGGTCAGGAACAACCGCTCGAACTTCCTCTCGGACGCCTCGCTCAGCCTGGTCAGGGCACCGAACGTCATCGCGCCGGGCATGGAGTGTTCGCCCGGTCCATGATCGGTTTCGGCGTTCGGCGCCACCGTGGGTTTCCCCGCGCCCTGCAGCCAACCGGTCATGGTTTCGATCTCGGGCGTCTGGGCGGCCTTGATCTGGTCGGCCAGGCGCAGGAGGTCAGCGTTCGTGGTCCGGGTTGCGGCCAGTTCGGCCATCGCTACGGCGTCCTTGTGGTGCGGAATCATCATTTGGACGAACAGAACGTCGTCCTCGCTGAGAGAGACGGTGGGCGGGGCAGGCTCAGAGCCGCGCGCTGCGACGGCACTCGTGGACGAGGCATCGCCGCCACATCCGGCGACAGCGACGGCCCCGGCGAGGGCGAGGACGGCAGCAACCAGCGTGGTACGGCGGCACCTGGGGATAGTGCTCATGAAACGAGAACCTTTCGGAGGTCGGAGGCTGGGCAGGTCGACGCGTCGCAGCGCTCGTCCAGGACGCCAAAAGGGAAGCCCGGACGGCCGCGATCGGTCTCCTATATCCGCAGCGCCGACACCGCGGTGATCTTCAGCCCGAGCCGTTGCCTGGGGGGTGGCCGGGGCAGCAGGCGAGCTGAGCGCGACCTGCCCGCGGGGACGACCCTGAATGCTGCTGCCGAGACCAGGGATCTCGCCAGGATCAGGACCAGGGAACCGGTCATGACGGCAAGACAGACGTCCCAGAGGCTGCTCTGCCGGGGCGGGTGACCGCCGGTCGAGGCCAGCCAATGGCAGCCGTCAGCGTCACAGGGCGCGTCGGCGATTGCCTCCGGCTCCGGCACGTGGCCGACCTGAACGCCGGCGGCGCTCGATTCGGCATGGCCCGTGCCGTGATGGCCGAGCGCATGCAGCGATGCAATCCCCAAGATGGTGCAGGCCAGTAGCAACATTCCGGTCAATCGCCGGAGAATCGCCACACTGACCGTTCCCATAGCGGCCAAGGGTACTGATCGCCGAGGCACAGCTATCGCCAAGGATGAGGCAATGACGTTCCTGCTCGCACATCCCGATCGAGTACTGCGGTGAGCCAATCGGGCACTGCGGTGAACCGTCGCGCACTCGTCGTCGACGACGAGGTGCCCCTGGCTCACCTGGTGTCCAACTACCTGGAGAACGCGGGCTTCGAGGTCGCCCAGGCCTTCGACGGGCCCTCGGCGCTGGCCTCGGCGCATCGCCTCGATCCGGACCTCGTGATCCTCGACCTGGGGCTGCCGGGGATGGACGGCATCACGGTCTGCCGGGAACTGCGCAGGTTCTCCGACTGCTACGTGATCATGTTGACCGCGCGTATCGATGAGCGGGACAAGCTCGCCGGGCTGTCCATCGGCGCCGACGACTACCTGACCAAGCCGTTCAGTCCGCGCGAACTGGTGGCCCGGGCTCAGGTGATGCTGCGACGGCCCCGGGCCCGGAAACCGGAGGCCGACCGGACACCGCCGTTGGCGTTCGGCGCGCTCCTCGTGGATCTTGATGGCCGGGAGGTGCGGATGGCGGGTGTCCCGGTTGAGGTGACGCCCACGGAGTTCTCGCTCCTGGCCGCGTTGGCTGCCCGGCCGACGCACGCGTTCACCCGCCGAGACCTGATCGAGGCGGTGTGGGGGGCGAACTGGGTGGGCGACGAGCACCTGGTGGACGTGCACATCCGCAACCTCCGGCGCCGGCTGGGCGACGACGCGGCCGACCCACGCTTCATCCATACCGTTCGGGGGGTCGGCTACCGGATCGGAGAGACCTCGTGATCAGCGGCCGGCGTCCGAGTCTGGCTCTGCGTTTCCTGTTGGCCATGATCCTGGTCGGCATCGTCAGCGTTGCCACAGCGTCCTTCGTCGGGCTCCTCGTCGCACCCAGCCTGTTCCATGATCACCTGCATGAGGCCCTCCCATCGGTGTCCACCACGGTGCTGCAAGAGGTGGATACCGCCTTCTGGTCGGCAAATGCGATCGGGGTCGGGTTCGCTCTTCCGGCAGCGTTGCTGACGTCGGTCGGGGCGAGCTACCTCCTCAGCCGGCGGCTACGGCGCTCCACCCGGCCGCTGGCCGTCGTTGCCGCCGAGGTGGCCGGTGGCCGGTACGACGTCCGGGTCAGCGCCGACGGGCTCGGCACCGAATTCGACGAATTGATCGCCTCGTTCAACCACATGGCGATGCGACTGCAGCGATCGGAGGAGAGCCGCCGCCGACTGCTCGCGGACGTGACCCACGAACTGCGCACGCCGGTGGCCACCCTCGCGGCCTACATCGAGGGCCTGGAGGACGGCATCGCCATCCTCGATGCCCAGACCAGCAGCCTGCTCAAGGCTCAGACGGCCCGCCTGGCCCGACTTACCGACGACATGGCCGCGGTTTCGCTCGCCGACGAGTATCCGCCGCCCCTGCACCGGCAACGCACCGACCTGGCTGCCCTGGTGCGGTCCGCCGCGGCCACTCTGACCGACCGCTTCGCGATCAGAGGCGTGACCTTTACCGTCGTGGCTGCCGAGGCCCTACCGGCGGTGGACGTCGACCCCGATCGGATCGGGCAGGTCCTCACCAATCTGCTCGACAACGCCCTGCGCCACACCGCTGCCGGTGGCTCGGTCACCGTGTCGATGAAGCCGGTCGGCCCCCGGGTCGACCTGGCCGTGACGGACACCGGCGACGGGATCGATGCTGAGCATCTGCCGCTGGTCTTTGATCGCTTCTACCGGGTCGACACCGCCCGCAACCGCTCGGACGGGCGGGGTTCGGGGATCGGGCTGGCCATTGTCAAGAACCTGGTCGACAGCCACGGAGGCCAGATCCGGGCCCTGAGCCGGGGCCCCGGGCACGGATCCACCTTCATCGTCAGCCTTCCGCGGGCACGCTGACTGGCTTGTCCTTGCGGGTCGGCGTGGCCTCGGCGGCCGGCAGCCGTAGTCGCTTCAGCATCAGGGCGTTGACCGCCACGATCAGGCTGGAGCCGGACATCGACAACGCCGCGATCTCCGGTCGCAGGGTCAGGCCCAGCGACGGCTCGAAAACCCCAGCCGCAATGGGCAAGGCGATCGCGTTGTAGCCGATGGCCCAGCCCAGGTTCTGCCGCATCTTGCGCAGCGTTCCCCGACCGATGGTCAGCGCCAACGGCACGTCCAGCGGATCCGAGCGCATCAGCACGACGTCGGCGGTCTCGATCGCGACGTCCGTCCCGGCGCCGATCGCGATCCCGAGATCTGCCTGAGCCAGCGCCGGAGCGTCGTTGACCCCGTCACCGACCATGGCCACCTTCGCCCCGCCGTGCTGCAGTTCCTGAATCCTCGCGGCCTTGTCCCCCGGCAGGACCTCGGCGATGACGGTGTCGATGCCCAACTGGCCGGCGATCCGTTCCGCGGTGGCCCGGTTGTCTCCGGTAAGCATCACCACGCTCACGTTCATCTCGTGCAGCGCGGCGACCGCGGCGGCCGCGGTGTCTCGCACCGCATCGGCCATCGCCAGCACCGCCACCACGCGGCCATCAACGGCGACCAGAATGGCCGTCCGCCCACCGGCGGCCAGCTGCTCCTGTCGGCGACCCAGGTCGCCGATGCTGATGTTCTCGGCGCGCATCAGCGCCTGATTGCCCAGCACGAGGTGATGTCCGTCGATGTCGGCAACGGTGCCGTGGCCGGGCACGTTACGGAACTGCTCGACCCGCCGGCCACTGACACCTCGCTCGGACGCATAGCGCACCACCGCACGGGCGAGCGGATGCTCGGACTCCCCCTCGACCGCGCTCACCAGGCGAAGCACCTCGTCCTCAGACATCCCGTCGGTGACAAAGTCGGTGACCTCCGGCTCTCCCCTGGTCAGCGTCCCGGTCTTGTCCATCACCACGGTGTCGATCCGGGCCGAGGCCTCCAGCGCACTCGCGGTCTTGAACAGGACACCGCGCTTGGCCCCGAGTCCGGTGCCGACCATGATCGCGGTCGGGGTCGCCAGGCCGAGGGCATCGGGGCAGGTGATGACCACAACGGTGATGGCGAACAGCATCGCCTCGTTCACCGAGCGACCGGCGGCCAGCCAGACCAGGAACGTCGCCGCGCCGCCGATCAAAGCGACCAGGACCAGCCAGAAGGCGGCCCGGTCGGCCAGCCGCTGCCCTGGCGCCTTCGAGTTCTGGGCCTGCTGGACGAGGGCAACGATCTGCGCCAGCGCGGTGTCGGAGCCGACCTTGGTGGCCCGCACCCGCAGGGTGCCGGTGGTGTTCACCGAGCCGCCGATGACCGGTGCACCGACGCTCTTGGCCACCGGCAGGCTTTCCCCGGTAACCATGGATTCGTCAACCTCGGACTCGCCGTCCTCGACCTGGCCATCCACCGGAACCCGGCCGCCGGGGCGGACCAGCAGATGATCGCCGGGGACAACCTCGGCGGTCGGTACCTCGACCTCCTTGCCGTCCCGCAGCACGACCGCCCGCGAGGGTGACAACTCCAGCAGGCTGCGGACCGCGTCGTTCGCGCCGCCCCGGGCGCGCATCTCGAACCAGTGCCCGAGCAGGACGAACGCGGTCAGCACCGAGGCGGCCTCGTAGAAGACGTCCCCGCCGCCGGTCAGGGTGACGCCGACGCTGTACGACCAGCCGGCCCCGATCGCGACGGCCACCAGCACCATCATGTCGAGGGTGTGGGCCCGCAACGCCTGGTAGGCACCGGCGAAGAAGATCCACCCCGAGTAGCCGACCACCGGAAGGCTCAGGATCAGCGAGAAGACGTCGTCGCGCAGTCCGAAGGGCGCCGGGGCGGTGAATCCCAGGACGTCGCGGCCGATCGGCGACCAGAGCAGGATCGGAACCGACAGGATCGCTGCGACCAGGAACCGGTTGCGCATGTCTCGGGCCATGTCGTCCATCGACATGCCGCCGTGATGGGCATGCCCACCATGACCCATCGCGTCGTCGGTTTGCATCGACCCGTGGTGCGTCGATCCGTGTTCGTGACTCATAGGACCACTCCGGCGCGGTAGATAGCCGATCATGCATGTCGTGACACTCGAGCCGTCAACCAAGTACCCCTAGGGGGTATTCCGGCGGACGCCGAATGTGGGCGCCGAATGTCCGGATCCGATGTGATCCTGCGTACTCATTCGAAGATTGCGCTTCTTCATCAAACCTTCATAGTTGCCGTGATTACGTCGCTGACCTGCAGAAATAGGTAGTTTGCCAGTTTCGCGGGGACGACACGCGGTCCGGGCGCCGTGACCGGAAAGTGACAAGTGGGTGCTCGCGTCACTATGTTCAGCGCACCTACTTGCACCTGCTAGTAGCTGCCCGAGCGGACGCCGAACTCTGCCACCGCGTCGGGCCCGACACCACCGCACGGCAGAGGCGGGGGACCCACTTACCGGCTGGACCGACCGAATGTCGGACCAGCCTTGGGGTGAAGCCGGTAGTCGCAAGCGCGGCGCCGGCCGGGTGCACTCCCACCCGAACCCGACAGCTCACCTCGCAGGCGTCAGGAGAGGGACACGTTGTCCGTTCGCGATTTATCGCGCCACCGCGCGCAAAAACGAGCCGCCACACCGCTGTCCGAGTTCAGTGAAGCCCTGACCGGCCAGCTCGCCATCGTCGGACGATCCGGTGCCATCGTTGCGATGTCCACCGGATTGGTCGCCTCCGTGGGAGTGCCCGCCCATGCAGCGGGAAACACCACCTCCACCGCAACCAACTCCAGCGTCGACACGTCCGCCTCCTCGGCCTTGACGGTCACCGCGATGTCGACCGGGCGTTCCGGCCTGATCGGATCCGCCAACCTCCCGCACGGCGCGGTTATCGCAGCGCCGAGCGCCGCAACCGTCAGCTTCGACACCAACGCCTTCAAGGCGGT
>Ga0307513_10003626_pt1 | contig 20904 bp, 14 predicted proteins | sample 15_EM_MG_FD_202174 | JGI IMG/M metagenome (GOLD analysis project Ga0307513, IMG submission 202174) | Populus trichocarpa ectomycorrhiza microbial communities from riparian zone in the Pacific Northwest, United States - 15_EM | ecosystem: Host-associated > Plants > Roots > Unclassified | place...
TTCTACAACAACGCCGGAAAGTTCGTCGTCGAGCCGGGCCGGATCGATCTCTACGCCGGCAACAGCTCCTCCGCCACCCTGACCCGCTCCTTCACCGTCACCAATTAGCCCCCGTCCCCGATCCGGGGTCAGCACCGGTTTGGACCGTAATCCGGCACCCACAGCCCCGGATTAGCGGTCCAAACCGGAGCCGACCATCACGATCAACGGGGGTTTGGGCGGTTCAGTGATAGGCACGGTTCAAGTCGCCCCTAACTTTCCCAGGGCCCCTTGAACCACCCCCCATCGGACTACGTACCCTCAGGCGTGGTCCAACCCCAGGGTCGATTCGTGTCATTGTCCGAGCACTGTCTGTCACTCCTGGCCCACGTGCCAGGACGCCGGTTAGCGGCAGGTGGCGGGCTCGCAATGCTGGCGCTGATCGCGCTCGGGCCGGCCGCGGTCGCCGACGTCAACATCTCGCCCGCGCAGGCCGACCAGGGCAGCGCCGCCGCGCTGACGCTGCAGGTCCGCAACGACCGTCCCGATGTCTTCACCACCAAGGTCGAGGTGCAGTTCCCGCAGGCGAACCCGATCGCCGAGATCTACCCGATGTCGGTACCCAACTGGGCGCCGATCGCCACCAGCCGCAATGTCGACACGCCGCTCCAGGGCATCCACAACTCCGGCCTGACGGTGGTCACGTCTGCGATCACCTGGACTCGCTCCACGGACGCGCCCAAGGCTCCCGCGGTGGAGAACCTGCAGGTGGAGCTCGGGCCACTGCCCGAATCGAGCCAGCTCGTGCTGACCGTCCTGCAGACCTACTCCGACGGCAAGGTGGTGCGCTGGAGCGGGCCGACCGCGACTGGCACCGGAACCGTGCTGCGGCTTCAGCCGCTCGCTGCCGCTGCCGCCCCGACTGCGGCCGATGACGAGGCTGCTGCCCCGGCCGCCGCCCCCGGCGGCAACACCGGCGTCCAGCTCGGGCTGATCGGTGCCGGGATCGTCGGCGGCGTGCTGATCAGCGCGCTCGCGGTGGTCACCATCGGCAGCCGGTACCGGACCGGGGAGCCCGCCGAGGACATCGACGACTCCGACGATCCGGCCGAGCCGAAGAACGGCGAGCCGAAGAACGGCGAGCCGAAGAAGGCCGAAGACGCCGAGACCGATGCCGAAGCAAAGGCGAACATCGGCGCCTGACCGGCGGTGCTGATCAAGGCCGGCCTGATCAAGGCGGGGCTGATCGAGGCCGCGTCTGCAGCCGTACTGGGGTCGGCTGCAGCCGTCAGACCGAGACCGGGCGCAGCACGCTCAAGCAGGTCACGCAGCCTTCGAGCTTCTCGAACTCGCTGATCTCGACCGGTACGACGTCGAAGCCGAGATCATCCAGCCACACTGCGGTGACTGGCGCCGAGGCCGCGAGCAGAACCGTGCCGCCGCCGAGCAGCACCACATGCGCGCCCGGTTCCTCCGGCGGCACCCGCAGGGTCGGCAGCGCGGCGGTGTCGAGCATCTCGGGTAGGCCGATCAAGGTGCCGTCCGGAAGGGCGGTGACTGCGGACTTCAAATGCAGGACGCCCTTCAGTTGCACCGGGACGACGGTCCGGCCCAGCGGCTCCAGCAGTCGTCGCAGGCCGCGGATCCCGGCAGCGTTGGTCCGCCCGCCGCGCCCGACGTACACCGTCGAACCCACCTGCAGGATGTCCCCGCCGTCCAGGGTGCCCGGCTCCTCGATCTGTGCCACCCGCAGGCCCAGGCTCCGGACGGCGGCCTCCGCACCGGCGCGCTCACCGCGGCGCTGCACGGCACCCGAGCGAGCCAGCACCGCGAGATCATCGAAGATGATCACGGCGTCCTCGATGAACACCGCGTCCGGGCAGTCCTCGGCGGGCTGGACAACGGACGTCGTCCAGCCGTTCTTCTCCAGTGCGACGACGTAGTCCTCGTGCTGACGACGGGCCAGGTCGACGTCCACACTCTGGCGTTGCAGATGCGTCACGATGCCTTCGGCCAACCGTTCGCCGGGCGTGCGCACCAGCGCGGTACCCCTGCGGCCGTTCTCGCTTGTCACGTGTTTCCCTCGGTCAGCGGGTTCTCAGCAGCTCGCGCATGCGGGCCGGGTCCGGGTTCACAAACGACTCCGTTCCGGCCACGACGGTCGGCACCGTCTCGTCTCCCCCGGTGACCGCCCGAACCGCGGCAGCACCCTCGGGATCGGTCCAGATGTTCACCCAATGGGCGCGGCTCGCGTCCCGGCCGAGCCGCCGGCGCAGGCGCATGCAGTACGGGCAGCCCGGCCGCCAGTAGATGATCGGCCGGCCGTCCTTCGCGCTGAGTTCCTGCGCCTGGGCGGCGCCGATGGACTGCGGAAAGGCCAGCGGCGACAACAGGCCGGCGACAACGGCGAAGATCAGGAAGAGGACGACACCCGACCCGGGCGCGCCCCCGATCGACTCGATCACCGCCAGGACCACACCGAAGGCCAACAACGCGCCTGCCAGCCGCCAACTTCGTACCATGACCAGCACGCTACTGGAGCAAATCGCCCGGCGCGCGACCTGAGCCCAAGGGGATCCCGGCCTGCGTCGCCGCCGGCTCTGATGGGCGGGGCCGCTAGCCCACATGCCGCGATTCCTGCTAGCCAGAATGTGCCGCCGGAACGCGGGTGCCACGCTGAGGGTATGCCGCTGCGGTGCCTGATCGTCGACGACAACGTCTCCTTCCTGGAGGCGGCTGTCGCCCTGCTCGAGGGCGAGGGTCTGACGGTTGTGGGCGTGGCGTCGGACACCGCCGAGGCGGTGCGGCAAGCCAAGGAACTGGAGCCCGACGTCGTTCTGGTGGACATCGTGCTCGGTCCGGAGAGCGGCTTCGAGGTGGTTCGGCGCCTGATCGCCGCAAACCCGAACGGCCCCAAGCTGATTCTGACCTCGACCTACTCGGAGGCCGACTTCGCCGACCTGATCAACCAAGCACCGGTGGCCGGCTTCGTGGCGAAGTCGGATCTGTCGGCGAGCGCGATCCGGCGGCTTGCTGGTGCTCCTGACCCGTCCTGAGGAACGCGCCTCCCGGACGAGGATCTCTCGTCGAGGCCAGGCCCTTGTGTGGCACGGATTCTCCGTTAGCCTCGTTTGCATGTCCGGGCTGCGGGAAGCCTTCGGACCCTCGTGCAGGCGGTCCGGTTCCGGTGCCTGAACCGCGAGCGGTGAGCAAACGGTCGGGCGGCCTGACCCGGCGCATGCTTGCCGCGAGCGCACTGCTCGCATTTGTCGTCGGCGGTGCCTTCACGGTCTTGCTGCTCACCATCGACGACCTGCGTTCAGATGCGCGGCGCAGCAGCCATTCCCAGGACGTCCTCATCACCGCGAACCGCCTGGAGCGACTCGTGCTCGACCTCGAAACGGGCGAGCGCGGCTTCCTCCTGACCGGCGAGACGCAGTTCCTCCAGCCGTGGGAGGCCGCCCGGGCCGCGTTCCCCGGTCTGGCCGAAGAGCTGCAGCAGTTGGTGAGCGGTGACCCGGCTCAGACCCGGCAGGCTGCACTGATCGCGCAGGAGGGGACGGCGTACATCAGCGAGTACTCGGTCCCGCTGGTGAATGCGGCCAGGCGAGGCGACCCAGCCGTGCGCAGCGTCGCCGAGACGACAGCGGGCAAGCAGCGCGTCGACGCGCTGCGCGGCGAATTCGACCTCTTGCTGAACGCCGAGGAACGCGCGCAAGAGCGATCGCAGACGAGCGCCGACACGGCCGAGCAGCGAGCGTCGGCCGCCGCCGCGGCCGGCATCCTGGGATCAGTAGCCCTGATCGCGGTGTATGCGACGTACCTGTCCCGGACGATTGTCCGCCCGGTCCGCACCACGGCGGTCATGGCCAGCCGTCTCGCCGGCGGCGATCTGCAGGCCCGCGTGCCGGAGACCGGGGTCGGCGAGATCGGGGAGCTGGAGTCTGCATTCAACGTGATGGGCAGCTCGCTGGAGCGCAGCCGCGCCGATCTCGCTGCGCTCGCCGCTGAGCAGGCCGCCCTGCGCCGGGTGGCCACGCTCGTCGCCCGCGCAGCGGCTCCGACGGCCGTTTTCGCGGCCGTGGCGGAGGAGATCGGGCGACTCCTCCCGGCCGACCGGACCTTTCTGGCCCGGTACGAGGCGGATGACACCGTGAGTGTCGTCGCCGCCTGGAGCGCGAGCGGAGAGGGCCTACCGGACCCGTTCGCGGCTCCCCACGACGACCCCAACGGGAGCCCAGTTGAGCATGAAACCAGTTTCCCCATAAGGGCTATCGACCGCAAGGCCGCCGACGCCGAGGCGTTTGCGGCGGCGCCGGGCATCCGCTCCGCCGCGGACGCGCCGATCACCGTCGAGGGCCGACCCTGGGGAGTGATCATCGTCGCGACGACGGGCGGGGAACCACCGCCGGGAACGGAGGTGCGGCTCGCCGAGTTCACCGAGCTCGTGGCGACCGCCATCGCGAACGCGGAGGCGCAGGACAGGCTGACGGCGTCGCGGGCGCGCATCGTCGCGACCGCCGACGAGACCCGGCGCCGGATGGAACGCGACCTGCACGACGGCGCGCAGCAGCGGCTGGTGTCGCTCGCGCTGTATCTGCGTGCGGCGCAGGCAGCGGTCCCGCCGGACCTCGACGAACTCCAGGCAGCGCTGGAGCGGGTGGCCGGTGGCCTGAAGAGTTCCCTGGACGAGTTGCGGGAGTTCGCCCGCGGCATCCACCCGGCGATCCTCGCCGAAGGGGGCCTCGATCCCGCGTTGAGGACGCTCGCCCGTCGCTCCATGGTGGCCGTCGACCTGGACGTGCAGGTGGACACGAGGCTGCCCGCGCACACCGAGGTGGGCGCGTACTACGTGGTCTCGGAGGCGCTGACGAACGCGGCGAAGCACGCTCATGCCTCCGTGGTTGACGTTGATGTCCGAACCGACGACGGCACGCTGCGGGTCTCGGTCCAGGACGACGGCGTCGGCGGCGCCGACCTCGCCCGCGGCTCGGGCCTCGTGGGACTCAAGGATCGTGTGGAGGCGCTCGGTGGTCGGCTCTCGCTCGACAGCTCGCCCGGAGCAGGTACCCGCCTCCGGGTGGACCTGCCCCTTGCCGATGCTGACGGCGGAACCGCGCGCTAGGCACCAGATTTCGCCGACCGATGGGTGACGCTAGCGGGATTCGAGGAAGGCGAGCACCGCCAGGACCCGGCGATGGTCGTCCGCGGTCTCGGTCAGGGTGAGCTTGGTCAGGATGCTGCGCACATGCTTCTCGATGGTCCCCTCGGCCACCCACAGTCGGCCGGCGATACCCGCATTGGAGCGCCCTTCCGCCATCAACGCCAGCACCTCCCGCTCCCGCGGGCTGAGCGCCGCCAGCGGATCGTTGCGCCGGCGGGCGGTGACCAGTTCGCCGACCAGAGCGGGGTCCACGACCGAGCCGCCGTTGGCGACCCGGCGGAGCGTGTCAATGAACTCGTCCAGGTCGGTGACCCGGCTCTTCAGCAGGTAGCCGACCCCTTGCCCGCCGGCCAGTAGTTCCATCGCGTGCTCGAGATCGACGTGCGCCGACAGCACCAGGATGCCGGTCTCCGGATACTCCTGGTGGATGATCCGGGCGGCCTGCAGTCCCTCGGTGGTGTGCGTCGGCGGCATGCGAATGTCGACCACCACCAGGTCAGGCGGACTCGCCCGGACCAGCGTCAGCAGTTGGGTGGCGTCGCCGGCCTGGCCCACGACCGCGAAGCCGGACCGCTCCAGCATGCTGGCCAGACCCTCCCGGAGCAGGACGTCGTCCTCCGCCAGGACCACCTGTATCCCGGTCATGGTTAGGCCCGCCTCCGTGATCTCAGCCAGCCACCGGCCGCGGCGAGCCTGGGCAGCATTATCGGCCTCCGGGCCCACCTCGAGCACGCCGATTCGACCGAGATCAGCCAGGCCCTCAGAGGTGATGTGCCTGGGGTTCCGGCTGTTCCTGCGGGGCGGGCCGCGGGCCGTGTCGCCGTCGGCGGGCCACCTCGGCAGTGGCCATCAGGAGCGCCAGCAGCATGAATCCGGCCGCGCTGATCAGGGTGTCCGAGATGGCGGTGGAGAAGTCATGGCCGTCCGCCAGGACGTGGTAGAAGACCGTGACCAGGGTCGCGGCGCCGATCGCCCCGCCGATCCGTTGAGCGGTCTGCAACGCGCCACCCGCGGCGCCTGCCATCCGCACCGGGACGTTCTCCAGCGTGAGCGTGACGTTCGGCGAGGTGACCAGGCCACCGCCCAGCCCGGCAAAGAACAGCGGCCCGACGATGGCCCAGGTGGCCGCGGGTCCGGTGGTGTGCCGCAGAATCAGCGCAGTGACGAGGAGCCCGGCGACCGTCGCACTCAGCCCACAGATGGTCAGCCAGCGGCCGAAGCGGGGTACCAGACGCCCGGCGATCACCGCCGAGATGGCCACCCCGAGCGCGAACGGCGTCACGCTCAGCCCGGAGCGCAGCGCCGAATAGCCCAGCCCGTCCTGGAAGAACAGCGCAAGTACCAACCAGATCCCGGTGAACCCGATGAAGTAGATCAGGCCGATGGCGGCTCCGGCCGGATAACCGGGCGTGCGCACCAGCCCCGGATCCAGCAGCGGTTGCCGCCCGCGCTGGACCGTGTGGACCTCCCACCAGCAGAACCCGGCGAGCAGGAGGACGGCCACACCCCACAGCCACGACATCTGACTCAGGCCACCGCTGCCGGCGTCCACCAGGGGTATGAGCAGGCTGAGCACACCACCGCCGAGCAGGAGTGAACCCAGCAGGTCCAGGTCGCTGGCACGCCAACCGCCACCGGTCGTGGCCGGCACCAGCCGGGCCGCAAGCACCAGAGCGATCAAACCGAGAGGGACGTTCACATAAAAGACCCAGCGCCAGGCGTCCGGGCCGCTGCCCATGGCCAGGATCAGCCCGCCGATCACCGGGCCGGCCGCGGTGGCCACCCCTATCGTTGCGCCGAGGATCCCGAATGCGCGGGCCCGCTCGGCACCGCGGAAGAGCTGCTGAATCAGCCCTGAGTTCTGCGGAATCAGCATGCCGCCGGCGATTCCCTGCACGATTCGGGCACCGATCAACAGCGTGGGGGTCGGCGCCGCACCCGTCAGTGAACTGGTCACGATGAAGGCCGCCAAAGCGATCAGGAACATCCGCCGCCGACCGAGGGCATCACCCAGCCGGCCGGCCGGCACCAAGGTCAGCCCCAACGCGAGTGCGTACCCAGACACCACCCATTGCGCGGTGGCCGCGCTGATCGCCATGTCGCGCTCTATCGACGGCAGCGCGACGTTCACGATGCTGACGTCCAACAGGACAATGAACGCCGCGAGCAGGGTCACCGCCAATGCTCGCCATCGGCGTGGATCGACCTCGTCCGGCCCGTCGGCTAACGGGCTTGGCGGACGGTCGGCTTCTGTCATTGCGGTCGGCTCCATGGTTTGGCCCTCCTGGCCTACAACCCTGGCAAAGAGGCGGCGCCCGGTCTTCCCGGCCAGCGGCCGTTGGTGTTACCGGCTAGCTGGCATCGCGGTCCGTCGAGCATCGATCGGGAGACCGATCCGTAGCACCTTCGACCTTGACCAAACATGTTTCGTATCAATGAGATAGGTGCAATCACTCGTCGCCGCTCGGCGACGGATGAATGGTTCGCCTCGGTTCGTACCAGATGCTGCCGGCGGGTTCACCGGCCATGTTCCACGACCACGAAATGGTCGGCGTGATGCGCAGAAAGAACCCCGGCCCTACCATGCCGACTCGTTCAATGGGACCCTCGGCGAGGCCGTAGACCCGGATCGAGCGAGTGACGAAGGGGTTGAACGACACCATGTCGTCGACCAGGAGAGCAACCTTGCTCTTCCCCGCCCGGACGTTGACGAACTTGCGGGTGTCGAGCACGCTCTGGCCGGTACCTCCGACCCAGAAGTACGTCCCGTCGAACTCGAACGCGACGGGAACGACATCGGGTTGCTCGTCGTCGGAAACGGTCGCGAAACGGGCGAGTGGCTGCGACCCCAGATACGCAATCTCCTCGGCACTGAACGACATGAGGCGCTCCTTCCGCTGGACTGACGGCATCCGCCCGATGGTAGGCGTCGGGCACGGTTAGTTCGGTGCCCGTTAGTCGGTGCCCGTCAGTCGGCGGGCGGCCTGCGCGATGTGCTGGCCGTCGATGCCGGCCCAGGCGAGCAGTTCCTCGCCGGTCCCGGAGCCCGGCATGCCGCGGACCGCGAGATGGGCGACGGACAGGCTGGCCTGTTCGGTCTCGAGAAGGGCATCGGTGACAGCGGAACCGAGGCCGCCTTCGGGGTGATGGTCCTCGGCGATGACGATGCGCCCGGAGGTGGCGGCGGCCGCCGCTGTCAGGGTGCCGGTGTCGATCGGTTTGATCGAGTAGCAGTCGATGACGCGGGCACGGATGCCTTGCTCGGCGAGAGCGTCGGCGGCGTCCAGGCAGGCGTACAGGGTGATGCCGGCGCCGATGAGCGTGACCTGGTCGGCAGCGCTCGATCGCAGCACCTTGGAGCCACCGATCGGGAACGCCTCCCCGGCCGGGTAGAGGCCGGGGTACGAGCCGCGGGTGGTGCGCAGATAGCTGATGCCCCGGGCCTCGGCCATCGCTTGGACGAGGGCGACGGTGCTGGTGGCATCGCTGGGGTAGAGCACGGTGGAGCCGTGCACGGCGCGCATCATCGCCAGGTCCTCCAACGCCATCTGGGAGGGGCCGTCCGCGCCGATCTCAACGCCCGCGTGCGAGCCGATCAGCCTGAGGTCGACGCCGGAGATGGCACCCATCCGGATGAAGTCGTGCGCCCGGGTGAAGAAAGCCGCGAACGTCGAGGCGAACGCCTTGTAACCGCGCACCGCCAGCCCGGTGGCCGCGGCGACCATCTGCTGTTCGGCAATGAACATCTCGAAGTACCGGTCGGGGTAGGCGTGCGCGAATTCGGCGGCGTAGGTGGAGTTGCTGACCTCACCGTCCAGCGCGACCACCCTCGGGTCCCGAGCGCCGAGGGCGACGAGCGCGTCGCCGTAAGCCTTGCGGGTGGCGACCTTGTCACCGACGGCGTACTCGGGAGCCGCAGCACCGTCGGCCGCCGCCTTCTCGGCCGTCGGGGTGGTAGGCCGGTTCGGGGTGGCGGACGGGTCGGGGACCGGACCACGGACGGTGAGCTTGCGGACGCCGCCGAGTTCAGCGATGGCCCGTTCGGCCATGTCGGCGGGGAACGGCTTGCCGTGCCAGTCGGGGCGGTCTTCGACCTCGGAGAACCCGCGTCCCTTGATGGTCCTGGCCACGATCACGGTGGGCTTGGTACCGGTCGGGTCGCCGGCGGTGGCGAACGCGGCGTCGATGGCGGCCACGTCGTGGCCGTCGATGACGAGCGCGCGGGCGCCGAAGGCCTCGGCTCGGCGGGCGTAGGCATCAAGGTTCCAGCCGAGGTCGGTCTCCCCCCGCTGGCCGAGCCGGTTGACGTCGATGATCGCGACCAGGTTCGACAGGTGGTAGTACGACGCCTTGTCCAGCGCCTCCCACATCGACCCTTCGGCCATTTCGCTGTCACCGCAGAGCACCCAGACCCGGGAGGGCTGTTTGTCCAGATACTTGCAGGCCAGCGCGACGCCGACACCGTCCGGCAAGCCTTGTCCCAGCGAGCCGGTGGCGACGTCCACCCACGGAAGAATCGGGGTGGGATGGCCCTCCAGGCGCTGCCCGAAGCGGCGGTAGCCGGTCATCAGCTCGTCGTCCGAGACCACGCCCACGGCCTTGAACACCGAGTAGATCAGTGGGGAGGCGTGGCCCTTGGAGAAAATCAGATGATCGTTGGCCGCCAGCGCCGGGTTGTCCCAGTCGTAGTGCAGGTGCCGGGTGACAAGCACGGCGAGCAGATCGGCGGCGGACATGCTCGAGGTCGGGTGGCCCGAGCCGGCGCTGGTCGAGGAGCGGATCGAGTCGACCCGCAGCTGTGCGGCCAGCTCGGTGACGGTGTCGAGTCCGACGATGGATTTCGTTTCGCTGCTGGTCATTGGAGACTCCCTCACAGATCCGGAGCTGTGGGTCAGCTGGCGGGCGACACGGTGTGCGTCTCAACGCTAGTTAATCCCCCAATGACCCCTTTTGGAGAGGGGGTTCGCCCCGCTGTGGTGGCGGGGTGGCTCGCCGCAGGCTTGACGCACTAGCCACGCCAGGCCGACGGGTACTGAACCCTCGGAGACGACCACCGGGAGGGGTCATGTACACCTCGAAGAACAGCAGCACGGCAAACGGCACGCCCGGCTCTCATGACTGCGACCACGGCTTCTGCTCGGTCTGCGGAATGGTCTGGCCGTGCTCCTGGGCCCGCCGTCACGCCGTGCCGGTAGTTCCGATGATCCCGACCTCAAGAGTGCCCAGCACCTGGTCCTGAGCTGCAGCCACTCCCCCACCTACCCTGCCACCGACGCCTCCCCCGCAGCGATGACCGATGACGCGGGGCCAGTGACACCGTGCTAATCTCGTCACCGCTCTCCAGCACCGTAAGAGGGCGATGTCCGGGTGGCGGAATAGGCAGACGCGCTAGCTTGAGGTGCTAGTGCCCGAAAGGGCATGGGGGTTCAAGTCCCCCCTCGGACACACGATGACGAGCTCCTGACCTGCGGAAACGCGGCAGGGGCTCGTCTGTTTTGCTCCTATGGGAACATCCATGGGAACACCGCCTCGTCGTGGCAGATGTCCTGACTACGGTCAGTGACAGCTTTCGGGGCGGGAGGGAGCCCTGAACCTGTCGCTGGCAGGACGGGAGATGAAGCCCATGGCTTCCTGGGTGAGGCGCCCTCGCACCGATCGCGGCGAGAGCATTCAGATCAAATGGCGCATCGATGGGCGCTGGCAGTGCGAGACGTTCACGGACGCTCGTTTGGCGGCGGAGTTCCGCACTGCTGTTGAGGTGGCCGGCCACCAGTGGCCGGATGGGTGGGTCAAGGGCGAAGGCTGGCGGGTTTCCGAGCCGGAACCACCGCGCGTGACGGTGGAGGACGTCGCGATGGGACCAGAGGGGTATTTCGCTCTGCAGGAGAAGCGGATGCGTCGGGGCAAGGTCAAGCCGTACACCGTGCACCGCAATCGGCGGACGTATGAGCTGCACCTGCAGGGAGGCGTTCGGCGCCGAAACCTTCGGCGAGCTGGAGACCGAGGCCATCAGCGACTGGGTCGATGAGCAGCTGGAATGGGGTGCGGCGCCCAAGTCGGTGCGCACCGTCACGGGTTGTTGTCGAGCATCATGAAGCACGGGCAGACGCGACTGCGGCTGCGCCCGGACAACCCTTGCGCCCTCAGCGAGTTGTCCGAACTGGACACTGCCACCTCACAGGCTCGGCAGGTCCGGTTCTTCCAGCATGGTGAATGGGCCTTGTTCCGGTCCTGCTTGAACCCGGACATGACTTTGCTACACGGTTGCTCGGATACGCCAAGCGGAGCATTCTTAACTCATGAGTGATCAGGAGCAGGCCACCGAGGTGGCGCATCCCGAGGCTCTCGCTCAGTGGCGGGCGCTCGTCGGCGAACCCGATCCCAAGGCCGTCGAGTGGGCCGAACGCGTCCTGGGGACACCAAAAGAGGAGCGGCGCGCCTCTTGACCGGCGGGAAGGTCCTCGACACCACGGCCATCCTCGACATCGCAGTCGGCCGCTCGATCTACGGGCAGGCCCTCGTCGACACCGCGCTGCGCGACGGCAGCATGCTCAGCGTCCCCGCCGCTGCATTGATGGAAGCCTGGGCCGGCGTCTCCCCCACCGTTGACGGCCAAGCACCACTCGTCCTACTGCGGGCTCTGCCCGTCGTCATGGTGGAACACCTCGATGGTGAGACGGCTGAGAGCGTTGGATCCATGTCCGCCGACCGGTCTCGACCGGCGTCGGGCGTTGCACACGCTGTGTACGTCGCACGCCGACAGGGCTGGACCGTCGTTACCGGCGACCCAGACGCCGTCCTCGCGCTAGACCCCAAGGCCGCATTCGAGTCACTGCCCTGATCCCACTGATCGCCGGAACCGACTTAACTGGCGCTCCAGAACAAGACGACTCGGCGATGGCTCAGAAGCCAGGTGAGCGCGAGGACACGCAGCACGTCTTCCTGAGCACCTACGAATTGGAGCCCCGTGGTGGGTCTTTCGTCCGGTTGCGTGCCGCGTTGATATGGACCGCGCAACAGTCACCGTCAACTGCTCGGTGGCCGATGCGGCTGGTCAGGGGTTGGTCAACAGGTCGCTCCGCTCGGTGGCGACCAGGTCGTCGATGCGAATGATCCAGGTGGGGGCGGTACCGAGCCGATTGCTCACGAGGCCGATCGCGCCGGCTTGCTGAAGGCCGACCGTATTGTCGGTGACGTTGGCCAGCCAGGCGGTCGGTTCGGTACCGGTGGCCTGCCAGATCTTCGCTCGGACCGTTGTCGGTGAGGTACCGAAGGTCTGGATCCGGATCCGTAGCCGTTGGTTGACGGTGTAAGTGCCCCCGGGAATGGTGACCGACGTGGTCAGCGCGGTCTCTGATGAGCCCACGACCTTGACTAATTGTGCCGTCATCGTCCCGGCGGAGTTGATGTTCAGCTTTACCCGGTAGTCGCCGGTCGACGTGCTTCGCCCGATTGTCCACAGGGTGGCGCCACCACCGGACGGATTCTGCTCCAGCCAGATCGTGTGGATCAGATCGGTGTTCAGGGTGACAACGGAGTTGAGCTTGTAGGTATTCGTCCGGGCCGCTGCGGGCGCGAGCCGACCGGAACCGTCGACCACCGACGCGCTGGGCGCGGAACCGCCGAGCGTCCAGGCACCACCGGTCTCCGCTGTCCCCAGTCCACTGGCCACGGTCCGGGTGAAGGTGTCCGAGGCGACTACCACGCCGGCCGGCACATCGTCCGGGACGGTCTGAACCTGGATACTGGTGGAGCCGGTACCGGCCCCGTCCGGGTTCAGGAACACCTGATAGGTGCCCGCCTGCACCGACGTAAGTACCCATTCGTTGCCGGTACTGACGGATACTCCGTTCAGCAGCGTCGTTCCGTCCGGTGCCGTCAGCGTCAGCGACGTCACCAGGGAGGTGCTCGGCGCCGAGAGTTTCAGCCGCTGACCCACCACCCCGGTGAATGTCAGGGTCCGGTTCTGCCCCGCCGCGAACGTCGAGGACACCGCCGGTCCGTCCACGGTGATCTGTGCGGTCGGCAAATCCTCGATGGTTTGGAGCTGGAGGCTGGTGGACCCGGTGCCAGCGCCGTCCGGGTTCAAGAACACCTGATAGGCCCCTGCCTGCACCGGTTCCAGCACCCACGCATTGCCGGCACTGATCGGCAGCGCGTTCAGCAGAGTCGTTCCATTCGGTGCCGTCAACGTCAACGACGTCCCCAGCGAGTTGCTGGGTACCGAGAGCTTCAACCGCTGACCCGCCACTCCCGTGAATGTCAGGGTCCGGTTCTGACCGGGGGCGAACGTCGAGGACACCACCGGCCCATCCACGGCGATCTCAGCGGTCGGCAGATCCGCGCCCACGGTCTGGACCTGCACGCTGGTCGACCCGGTCGAGGCCCCCTCTGGGTCCAAGTAAACCCGATACGTGCCGGCTTGCACTGGATCCAGCACCCACAGGTTTCCCGCCGCCGTTGTCACAGCGTTCAGTACCTTGGTCCCGTCCGATGCTGTCAGCGTCAAAGCCGTTGCCGGCGAGGTATTCGGGACCGAGAGCTTCAATCGCTGCCCTGGCACGCCCGTGAACGTCAAGGTTCGGTTCTGCCCGATCCCGAACGTACTCACCACCGCCGGCCCGTCCACGGCGATCGCGGCGTCCGGCAGGTCTTCTACGGTCTGGGCTTGCCCGGTGGTGGCAACGAGGTCGTCGATCCGGATGATCTGGCCGGAGGATCCCAGCAGGTTGCTCGCGAGCCCGATGCTGCCGGGCCGCTGCAGGGCGGGCGTGTTGTCCGTGGTGCTGGCCAGCCAGGCGACCGGCTCGGTGCCGGTCGCCGGCCAGATCTTCACCCGGAGCGTGGTCGGGGCCGACCCGACGGCCTGGATCCGGATCCGGAGCTTCTGGTTCGCCGAGTAACTGCCGCCCGGCACCGTGACCGCAGTGGTCAGGGCGGTCTCCGTGCCGACGACCTTGGCCAGCGAGGCCTTCATCGTCCCGGCCGAATTGATGCCCAATCGCACCCGGTAGTCCCCGGTCGCGGTACTGCGCACCGTGGTCCATAGGGTGGCGCCACCGCCGTTGGGCGCCTGTTCCAGCCAGATCGTATGGACCAGATCGGTGTTGATCGCGGCGGCGGAGTCCAGCTTGTACGTGTTGGTCCGGGCCGCTGCGGGCGCGAGGCGGCCGCTGCCGTCGACCACCGACGCGCTGGGCACGGAACCGCCGAGCGTCCAGGCACCACCGGTCTCCGCCGTTCCCAGCCCGCTGGCCACCGTCCGGGTGAACGTGTCCGCGGCGACGACCACCGCTATCGACGGATCTTCGGCCACCGCCTGTACCTGGAGGCTCGTGGACCCGGTACTCGCACCGCTTGGGTTGAGGAATACCTGGTAGGTCCCGGCCTGGACCGGCGCCAGAACCCAGAAGCTGTCGGTACTGATCGAGACGCCGTTCAGCACGTTCGTCCCATCCGGGGCTGTCAACGTCAACAAAGTCCCCAGCGAGGTACTCGGCACCGAGACCTTCAACTGCTGTCCCGCCACCGCCGTGAACGTCAACGCCCGGTTCTGTCCAGCGGCGAACGTACTCACCACGGCCGGCCCATCCACGGCGATCTCAGCGTTCGCCAGATCCTCCACGGTCTGGACCTGCACGGTGGTCGAGCCGGTCGCAGCGCCCTCTGGGTCCAGGAACACCCGATGCGTGCCCGCCTGCCCTGGCTCCAGCACCCACACATTTCCCGCCGCCGCGGACACGCCGTCCAGCAGCTTCGTCCCGTCCGGGGCCGTCAATGTCAGCCGCGGACGCACCGTTAGATCTGGCACCGAGAACCGTAGGCGCTGACCGACCACCCCCGTGAACGTGAACGCCCGACGCTGACCCGCCCCGAACGTCGTCGACACCGCCGGACCGTCGACCACCAGTTCGCTCTCAGCGGGATCGGTGACGGTGCTCAACGGCAGACCGTAGGTGATCGCTCTGCCCGACTGGTTGTGGACCTCGAACCGGTAACGGCCTGCAGGCACGTCGTCGTATCGCAGGAGAGCACACGAGTCCAGGGCTGGTGTGAGTTCGTGAGCGTCGCTGTCGCGGACCAGGACCACGCGGATGGTGGAACAGGAGGAGGGGATGGCGACGAGGTTGGCGCCGACGCCGGTCACGTCGATGATGTAGTCGTCCTGCGCGCCAGCGCTTTCCAAGCGACCTGCCCCCGCGACCGGCTGATCGGCACCGATCGTTTGGGGCAACGCGACGCTGAAGGACTGCAGAGGAGGCGTTGTAATGCTCAACTGAAGGTTGTCCACGGCCAGAGACGTGCCCAGGATGCCGACGAAGTTCTTGGGGTTCAGGGTCACCGCGAGCGTGGGCGTCCAATGCGGGATGACCAGGTCGAGGTGGAAGACGGTAAACGCTTCACCCGCAGCGGTCGTCTCGGTGCGGGTACGCGACACCTGCCCGAGCCCGGCCGGCGTGACCTGAGGGTCGGCCCCGTCGAGTTGCACCGAAACCGTTGGCCCACCCTGCACTACGAACTGAGCGCTCTGCGCCACATCGTCGGTGTCCGTGCCCCCGTACGCCAACAGATCAATGGACAGGCTCACACTGTCATGACGTCGCACATCGTCCAGATAGAACTGATAACCGGACGTCGACAGGAGCGGACCAGCAACCCGCGACGTCGCAGGGTCCGTTCGATACCGGTGAGCATCCAGATTCGTCGGAACACCGGCCTCGAAGTCTTGCGACAGGGAGCCTGTCGCGTTCAGGTCGGCAGCATGTGGATCGACAAGGACGTCGGTGACATTCGCCGCCGCAGCAGCGTATTTGTCGTCACCGGTAACGGCCATGTCGTAGACACAGTCGTTGAACTGTGGCCCGGGTGGCACTTCATTGGTGGTGCAGATCGCTGTGGCCGCATTCACCTCGGCGTTCGTGAAATCGCCGAGGGTCAGCACGTTCGCCGGAAAACTGCGATTGGTGAAGGTTTCCGTTGACTCGCCGGGACCGTACGTGAAAAGCGAGTCGTCATCGCTGATCCGCCACGATTCCGCGTAGCTCCCGTAGAGCACCGCGCGCGACACGTTCGCAGCCAAGCGCGATCCGTCGCGGAGGGCCAGGTCGTTGTTGGGATTCCCGTCGTTGTTGCCGAGCAGGCCCCGCGTGGTATCGCTGCCGCCGGTGACGGCGATGGTGCCGTGGTCCCAGACCAGGATGGTGCGCTCGTACACCCCAGGGAAGACCACCATCAGGCGATTACCGGAGCGCATGATGCTGGCGTCAGCGCCGAGATCCCGGACCGAACCGCTGTCCAACGTGACCGTCTCCCCGTCAATAAGGACGGCGTTGTTGGACCTCAACTCGATCAGCGAATCGTCGATCATGAAGGCGATTCGGTCACCAGCAGAAACATCAGAATTCAGTGGAACGAGACGAGTCTGGATGTCGATGCCGTACTCTGGGATCTCCAGCAGATGGAATTCGCCCACTGACTGCAGGTCATAGTGAAGCTTGTCGAGCGTGACAAGATGAGGATCGCCCCACAAGTTCCACAAAAACGGCAGCCCCAGCAAGATGCCTATCAGTACCGCTACCGTGACAATTAACCCGATAGGCGCGGAAGCAGCCAGAGCGAACTCACCCGCGGTCAGAGCGGCGATTCGGGGGACATTCGCAAGAAGCACTTGTCCAAGCGCTAGAATCGCGCCGCCGGTCATCAAGACGGTTCCCGGATGCTGGGAGATCAGCGACGGGAGTTCCTTCGGAAGTTGAAAGAGGTCATCCAGTTCCGGATGGTTACGAATGAAGTCCCAGAAATCATCCACGCCATTGTGATTGTCGTCGCGCCCGATCGGCACCAGGTACACCGGATCCCCGGTCTCATTCGTCGGCACCGGCACCGACGTGGGCTGCGCGGTTTCCGTGGATGTCGGTACCGGAGTGGTCCTCTTCTTGCAGTTGCTCTCCTGCTCTTCCACCCATAGAACTCCGTCCTGCGGGGCGGTGACCTTGTAGTCGCGAACACGCTGCGTCCCATCAGAACACGGATGCTCAGGATCCAGGACCGAGAAGGAATCGTCGTATCCGTTCGGAAAATCGTACAGACGCGCCGGGCCCGGAAAGGCATTTACATAACGCTGAGCCTGCACACCCGCGCGGTCTATGGTGTTGCCGCTCCCCTTGACCTTTACCTCGATGATATTGACGATGTCCGGCGGCCCCGGATCCCTGGCCGGATTATTCGGGTCGGCGCCGACAGTATGGTCGTACAACAAAATATCAGCACGACCCAACACGCCGGCAGGAGATCGGTAAGTCAATTCCCATTGGATGTCCGGCGAAATGCCGTTCACCGACGTGCTGCCCATGACCGCGTTCCGGTTGAAGAAATTGATGGCCCGAGCCTGTGCCACCGCCTCCACCTGCAAGCCCCGACCCAAGGCGCATTGCTGCGGAAGGTAGGGAGGCGCGCTCTTGGGCGCTTTGTCGGTCAGACACCGCGAGAAGAGCTGCCTGCGAGCAGCCATGCTGTGCAGGGCGATGCAACTGTTCGACACATTTGCGGTTGCGTCCGAGACGTCGATCTTTGGACAGGCCGCAGGGGCGGCCGCGAGTTGCAGGGCCCCGAGATCGGTCAGCTGGGAATGCTCCGACCGACCGCGGGTATCACCCCGATCGGGGGCATCGGCGCCACGGGACGGCGTGACCTGGACAATGGTGACGACTACGGCCGCCGTCAGCAGCATCGTCAGCCCGGCTCTCAGCGCCCGCATTACTCGCGTCACCATCATCGCCCTCCCCCTGCGCCGTCATCCAGCGCGTGCATAGGTGAGGACGGCGAGCCCTGATCTTCGCCCAGACTGTAGGGTCAATTGGCGCCATTCGGAAGAGCTGGACAATCCTGTCCGGACGTAACATGGTCGGCGTTCGCCCGCTGACGTGGGCGGCGTTGCGTCGGCCATCGCCGAGGCCGTGATGAGACGTGAAGGGTGCGCCAGCATGACGGATGCAATGACGGTGGCTTTGCCTGCCCTGACTCGGGCGTGGCGCAACACCGGCGAGGACTGTCTGTGGGTGCGCGTTCAGACCAAGACCTCCCTGGAGGTTGCCGCCAGCGCCGCGGAGGCCGCCATGATCGCGGCCAACAACACCGAATGGGATACCACCAACGGTGAGCCTCGCGTGGGCGGGGGCGGCACGTCGCTGACCCCTCAAGGCCCGGTGATCTTCGTGGATTTCTGCGACGAGGCCAGTGCGCTCAAATCCTGGCTCACCCAGGTCGCCGAGGAACTGGCCGCCCGCGGGATCACCGGAAAACTCCTCCCCATCCGCACGGACGCGGCACCCATCGACAACGAGAACCCGCTGACGATGGCCGCAGGCTTGACTGTCCCGATCGACTGGGCCGCCCTTGATCACGACATCGCCACCCTGCACGGAGCCGAGCGTGGCTGGTACGCCGATCCGGATCTCACCGCTGAGTTGGTGGCCGAACTGGTGCCCTGGTGCCTGTTCCCCGGCGACGCTTACCTTCATCACCAAGGCGCGCAGTTTCGGATCACCCCCGAGCAAGCCGAGCCCCTCCTCGTAGCCGCCCTGCGAGCCGGCCCACAGGTCGTTCTGACCTGCGCCACCCAGGGCGGCGACTTCCAGCGCGTCGACTTCGACCTGCACGGCCAGGTCACCCTCACTCGCCGACGCTCGGGCCAGACCTGGCAGGACGACGTCGCCAGCTTCGAACAGATCCTGACGGACGTGGCTCCCCTACTGGAGCAAGGGTTGATCCGTCGCTCCCGGCGCACGACCTCCTGGGACAGCCTCGTCAACAACCGCCTGCAGGCCGCCCCCTACGGCGGCGAAGGGCTTCCCCTCGGGCTACGAATGACCCCGCTGCGGAAACTGTTCGCCCGGCGCACCGTGGACGCCCACGGAGTACAGGTCCTCACCGACGGCCACCTGCAACATGCCCACGACCTGAGCACCTGGGACATCCAAGACCTCAGCGCCGGCCGCCATCTGGTCCGCGCCCGCGACCTGAATCCCTGGTACACCGACGACCAACCCGACGCCCAGACCCTAGCCCGCGCCCGCGACGACTTCGGCGACCTCATCCTCAACCCCACCGTCGTCAAGACCGACCTGGCTCAACTGTCCTGAAATCCGTGGGCCCGCGAATACTTCGGCGACCTCATCCTGAATCCCTGCGTGGTCGCTGCCCACTCAACTCAAGCGTCGTGACCAACGCGCTCGACTGCTCATCGGAAGCCAGCGCGCACCAACGAAGCCGCGAAATACTTCCTCACCGGCCGGAGATGCCGCGAGCGGCGATTTCACGACCGCCACTCGCGGATCCACCACGGTAAACGCCCACAACAAGCGCACCAAGGGCCTGCGAGGAACAGAGCACTGGCGGAAGGTTTCGGTGAACTCAGACTTCCCGAAGCCAGCTGGCGCGGTCACCGTGGGCGCGACGGATGCGGATTGAGGGCCGGAGGAGGCGGCGGTCGCGGCTCAGCTTCTGGACGACGAAGTCTTGCCTTGGCATCAGCCAACACGCAGTGTGCCGCTCTCGGGTCGCTGCTTCTACTGGTGTCTGTCCGGACCACGCCGGGCCCAAAGTGGCTGATTACCTCGTGTCCTCGCTCCAGACCGTAGACCAGCCTCCTGAGCTGTCCGGCCCCGGCCGCTTGCCAACGCAGTCCGTCCAGGTAGGCCCAGTCGCAGCGCCGGGCCGCGGCCTGCACCTGAATCTTGAGGCCGGCCACGATGGCAGGTGCGATGGTCGCGTACTCAGTCGCGATCTTCCGCAACTCCGGCTCCGGCTTGCCGGGCCGGAACGCCCTACCGATCGCCCAGTGCAGCTCGCGAGCCTGCCTCAGCGGATGATCATGCGCGCGCTTCATCCTCGACCACGCCCGCTTGTTCGCCTCCCCGGCGATGCCTATTAGCTTCTCTGAATGTCTTTTCAGCAGCGTCAAGGTCTCGGTGCGACCTGCGGAGTGCAAGTAGTCGGCGGCGACAGCACTCATCATCGCGTGTACCACGATCACCTCGATGGCCGTTTCTGCATCCAAGCGCAGATGTGGATCGTGCAGCATTCGAGCTAGTGACAGAGCCGCCTCCGGGATCTGCTGAGCCCGCAGAACTGGGAGGATCCGCGGGTTCGTAACGGATGGCGGCGTCCACCAGTCCTTGGTCGAGGTGTTGATCGTCTCGCGAAGAACGGCGTTCGCGGCAGACTCAAAACTCATCGACCACGTTCGTAGCTGTTGGGCGAGACCCATACGGTGACGATGAAGGTCGAGGTTCTCAGCCAGGTCCCGTTGGAGGAGAGCCACCGCATCGGTCAGCGCGGCCACATCCGCGAGCACACCGCGCCGAACGGCAACTGGGACCGGACCGACGACCTCGCTCCAGTCAAAGGCGGCAACGACCAACGCGCGGTTGAGGTTTCGCCATCCCCCAACACCGTCCGACAACTCGCTAAGGAGCGCGCTCGGATCGACGTCGAGGGGATTGCCATGGCGCGGGTGCCCCTTCAGGACCCTCAGCAGTGCTTCGCCGGTATCTGATGGCTCGTCGCTGCCGGGGACCTGCTCCTCCGTATCTTCCTGGGCCAACTCGCGCTCAACGGGGCTGCTATGAACTCGCGCGCCGGCCTGAAGCAACAGCGCCAGCTCATCAAGGATGAAGTCATGGTGAGCAACGGCTGTATCCAGCTCACGCGTGCTCTGCGCCACCCATCGCGCGCTCGTGATCATCTCGGTGGCGAGACGT
>Ga0307513_10003627_pt1 | contig 20903 bp, 18 predicted proteins | sample 15_EM_MG_FD_202174 | JGI IMG/M metagenome (GOLD analysis project Ga0307513, IMG submission 202174) | Populus trichocarpa ectomycorrhiza microbial communities from riparian zone in the Pacific Northwest, United States - 15_EM | ecosystem: Host-associated > Plants > Roots > Unclassified | place...
TGCAGGTGACGCAGACCGGCGGCATGGGCGTGGTCACCAAGCCGGTGCCGGGCGCGATGATCAAGCTGACCAACCTGCCCGAGCTCACCGCGCCGATCACCAACAGCGCGCAGCTCGCGCCGCTGTACTCGACCATCGCCGTGCCGGGCGGCCTGACGTTCGCGGCCGGCGGGCCGCGCGCGCTGATCCGCGCCGTCGGCTCGATCGAGCTCGGCGATGTCCACGCCGACGCCGCGGGCCCGATCGCGGGTCCGGGGGGCTCCGCGGGCGGCGCCACCGGCGCGGTCGGCGGAGGTCCGAGCGGCGGCAAGCCCGGTGCCGTGCTGGCGCGGAGCTCGCCAGCCTCGGCCGGATTCGCGGCCAGCGCCCTGCTCGTCGCCGGCGCGGGCGGCGGCTACGGCGAAGCGGGCAAGAATGGCACCGGGATCGGGGCGAGCACCGACGGCGGCGGCCCCTCGGGCGACGCGTTCATCATGGCGTTCGCGAGCAACGTCAGCAGCGGCGGCGGCGGCGGCACCGGCAACGCCGGCGGTGGCGGCGGCGGAACCGTCGAGATCACCGCCGGTGGGACGCTCGTCGTCGGCCAGGTCACCGCCCGGGGCGCGGCTCCATCGACAGGCAACGGCGGCGGTGGCTCGGGCGGCGCGATCGTCGTGCGCGCGGGCGGCGCGGCGACCGTCGGCGCGCTGTCGACGGCGCCGGGTAAACCGGGTGGTGCGTCTGGTGATGGCGGCAGGGGGCGGGTCCGCTACGATCTGCCGGCGCAGGGCGCGGCGCCCGCTGCCGACGCGGGCAGCGCGACGCAGGGCGCGATGTTCTCGCCGTCGAGCGCGACCACCAATCCGGTGATCACGACCGCCGCGCGCCCGTCGTTCCAGCTCATCAGCGCCGCCGCCGGCACGACGTTCACGGTCTTCGTCGTGAGCGCCGCCAACGTGACCACCGAGTCGAAGACCGTCAGCTTCGGCTCCGCGACCGCCATCGTCGCGCCGAGCATGCCGCTCAACACCGGCTACAATCAGATCTGCGTGACCGTGCCCGGCGGCAACCTGACCCTGGTCGAGTCCTCGAACTGCATCGCCGTCGCCTACGTGCCCTGAGCCTCGCCATGACCGCCGCGGATCCCGCCGCACCCGTGACCACCGAGGCGCTCGCCGCGCTGGTCACGAGCCACCGCGAGTTCCTCGCCTTCGTCGAGCGTCGCGTCGGTGATCGCGCGCTCGCCGAGGAGATCCTGCAGGACGCGCTGGTCAAGAGCCTCGCGCGCGTCGGCGAGATCCACGAGTCGGCGACCGGCTGGTTCTACCGCGTGCTGCGCAACGCGATCATCGACCACCAGCGGCGCCGCGCCGTCCGCGATCGCCGGCTCGAGGCGTTCGCCAGCGACGCGGAGGCCACGCGGCCCGCCGACCGCGAGCTCGACGCCGTGGTCTGCCGCTGCGTCACCAAGCTGGCGGCGACGCTCAGCCCGCGTATGCCGACGCGCTCCAGCAGGTCGATCTCGACGGCATGCCGGTGAAGGATTACGCGGCGCGCGCCGGTCTCACGGCGAGCAACGCCGGCGTGCGGGTGTTCCGCGCGCGCGAGGCGCTGCGCAAGCAGGTCGCGCGGTCGTGCGGGACCTGCGCCGACCATGGCTGCTTCGACTGCACCTGCGGCGTCGGCTGACCGCCGCGCCGCGCGGCGGCTCACGGCATCGGCGGCGCGGCTTCGGGCGCCAGCAGCTTGGGGCGCGTCACCGCGTATACGATCGCGATCGCCGAGACGATCCCGAACGACGTCAGGACCCCCATCGGGTTGGCGACCCCGCCGAGCACGCACAGCGTGCCGCTCATCAGCAGGAACGCGATCGGCCCCCACGGGTGCAGCCGGCTCGTGGGCAGCTCGGGGCGCCTGCGCCGCACGACGAAGTAGCTCGCGATCTCGAACAGCCCCATGGCGCCGTTCGCGAACGACAGCAGCTGCAGCAGCTTCTCGTAGCTGCCGGTCGAGACCAGCGCGAGCGCGATCGTGACGTGAAAGCCCATCGCGACGTAGGGCGTGCCGACGCTGCTGACCCGGGTCAACGGCTGGGGCCCCAGGCCGTCGCGCGCGAGCGCCATCGCGATCCGCGGCCGCAGCAGCACGCTCACCGCGGCCACCCCGATCATCGATGACAGCAGCAGGCCTCGCAGCAGGCCCTCGCCGGTGTTGCCCAGCGCGTGGCGCGCGACGTCGAGCGCGGGCAGCGTCCCGTACGCCTCCGCGCCGCCGCCGAGCCCGAGATACACCGCGACGTGGATCGCCATGTACAGCGTCATCGTCAGCGCGACGGTGCCGAACATCACGAACGGCAGATCGCGGCGCGGCTCGTGGAGCTCCTCGGCGAGGACCCCGACGTCCTGCCAGCCGAGGTACGTGTACCAGACCGCGCCCACCGCGGTGGCGAACGACGCCGACTCGAAGGTCACGGGCCCGGTCGAGCCGTGCCAGCCGAGCGCGATCGACAGCCCGATGACGATCGCGATCGTGGCGAGCTTGCCGGTGGTGAAGATCCGCTGCGCGATCGTCCCGGCGCGCACGCCGCCGAGGTTCACCACGGTGAGCACCAGCAAGAGCGCGATCGCGAGCACGCGCGGGTTGCCGGGGACCCATTGCGACATGACGCCGGCGGACACCGACACCGTCGCGGCCTGGCGCGCCGGCAGCGAGACCCCGGCGTTGAGCCAGCCGTAGATGAACGCCGCCCGCCCGCCGAACGCGACGCGGACGTACGCGTACGGGCCGCCGGCCTCGGGCACCCGGCTGGTGAGGTCGGAGTACAGCGACGCGCCGCCGAAGCACAACAGGCCCATGACGAACCACAAGATCGTCGCCGAGGCGAACCCCCCGGTCCCGCGCAGCACCAGGCCGGTGTTGCGGAACACGCCGACGCCGATCACCGCGCCGAGCGTGATCGCAAGGGCGTCGGTCCGGTTGAGCCGGCGCTTCAGTTCCACCATGGAAAGAACGTCTGCGAGATGCCCCTGTGAGTCAATCGTTTCCGATTGAGTTACTCTCTCATACCTCCATGCCTGGTGTCATCGACGTGAGCGACGGCCGCGCGGTTCATGGCATCACCGCCATTGCTAGCGATAGGACGAGACATGACTGCTGAAGTGGAATCCGAGACGCTGGTCGATCCTGACCGGGTCGTGATCCGGCCCTTGACAGCGGCGGATACCGACGCATATCGCCAGCTCCGCCGACACATCCTCGAGATCGGCGAAGGCAAGTACTTCAGCACGTCCTATACGACGGAACAGCAATTTACCAGTGAAGCGCAGTGGCGCGAGCGCTGCACCGAGACCCAGGTGCGCTGCACGATCGGCAGCTTCGTCGACGGCGCGCTCGTCGGGATCATGAGCATCCACCTGTGTGGAGATCCGAGCGACTCCACGGTGGAGTGGGACTCGACATGGGTCGATCCGAAGTACCGGAGCTCGGGTGTCGCGAGACAGGCCTACGAAAAGACGCACGCGTGGTGCCAGGCGCGCGGCTATCGATATGCCATTGTCGATATCCGCGCCGACAACACCCGATCACGGGAGATCCGCGAGCGCCAGGGCGCCATGTACCTGTTCACCAAGCGCGACGTGCAGTGGGCCGACGGCAGCACGGCCGATACACACTACTTCATGCTGACCATCGCGCCGGGCGCCGAGCGCGTGCGTTCGGGCAGCCAGGCCATCGGCTTCCTGCGCGCGGCGGTGAGGTTCGTGCAGCACGAGCACCCCGGCGAGGCGGCGCCCGAAGAGGTCGGCCCATGACGCACGTCGTCTTCGTCGACAGCAACGTTGCCGGGATGCGGTGCGCCAGGACGCGGGGCTACCAGCTCAGCGCGGTGATGTCGTCACACTTCGATCGCGATCGGCGGTGCGAGCGGCGCCAGGCGCGGCCCGCCGCCGGTGGCGGCCCTCGCGTACTGCGGGCGGGCGCCGAGCGTCTGGCCGAACGCCTTGGTCAGGATATCGAGCCCTTCGTTGAGGGCCTCGGTCTCGATCGTGAGCGGCGGCATGAGCTTGACGACCGTGTCGGTCGGCCCGCAGGTCTCCACGATCAGGTTGCGGCGGAACGCCTCCATCTTGACCTGTTGCGCCAGCGCCGGATCGGACAGCTCGATGCCGCGGAGCATGCCTCGTCCCTTGAGCACGAGGCCGACGTGGCTGAACGTCTGCGCGAGGCCCTGCAGCCGGGCCTCGAGGTGGTCCACGTTCCGGCGCAGGCCGGTGAGGAACGCCTCGTCGCGCCAGAGGTCGAGCGCGGCGCGCGCCGCCACGAAGGCGAGGTTGTTGCCGCGGAATGTCCCGTTGTGCTCGCCAGGCGCCCAGACATCGTGCTTTGGCGCCAGCAGCAAGACGGAGAGCGGCAGGCCGATCCCGCTCAGCGACTTTGACAGACACACGATATCCGGCACGATCGGCAGGTTCTCGAAGCTGAAGAACGTGCCGGTCCGCCCGCAGCCGGTCTGGATGTCGTCGATGATGATGAGCGCGCCGATCCGCGCCGCGATCGCGGCGACGCGCCGCAGCCAGGGCGCCGACGCGGCCTGCAGGCCGCCTTCGCCCTGGACGGTCTCGAGGATGATCGCCGCGGGCGCGTCGAGCCCGCTGCCCGGATCCGTGAGCATGGCTTCGATGTAGCGCGCGTCGTCCTCGCGCTCGCTGCCGAGGAAGCCGTGGTAGGGCAGGCGGATGACGCCGTTCAGCTCGACGCCCGCGCCCTGGCGCTTGCTGGCCGACGCGGTCGCCGCCAGCGAGCCGAGCGAGACGCCGTGGAACGCGTTGGTGAACGCGACCACCGAGGTCCGCCCGGTCACCTTGCGCGCCAGCTTGAGCGCGGCCTCGACCGCGTTGGTCCCGGTGGGGCCGGTGAACTGCTGCTTGTAGGCGAGCCCGCGCGGCGCCAGGATCGTGGACTGCAGCGCGTCGATGAACTGGTACTTGGCCTCGGTGTAGAGGTCCAAGGACTGCATGATCCCGTTCTCGTTAATATACTCGAGTATCGCGCTCTTCAGGTGCGGATGGTTGTGTCCGTAGTTGAGCGAGCCCGCGCCGCACAGGAAGTCGATATAGCGATTGTCCTGGACATCGAACATGAACGACTGTTCGGCCCGTTTGAACAGGACCGGGAAGTCTCGGCAATAGCGGCGGACGTTGGACTCGAATTGTTCGAACAGCGCGACCATGGGTATGGCTCCTACGAGAAGCGAAGGTGTTACCGCGACGACCGAGGCCAGCATGCGCCTCGAGTCCTTCCCGGAGGACGCGAGCCGGTGTCTCGGCACGTGTCGACGTCGCCCGCCCGCAGACGAAGATTAAGAATGATAGTGGATGCCGGAGATACCGAAACGAGTCGTGGATTGACACAACGAAGAGGGGCCGCGACGTCACGATCGCGGCCCCCTGCGCTGTTCTTGTTTACGACTCGACTACGATACAGTGAAATACGCTGAGGCGTATCAAAATCTGCCTCGTGTGCACTTTCTTGTTCTCACACCCGGCGGTGAACAGTCGCACCCAGCGCGGTCGGACCGCCACTGCTACTTCCGTAAGAGTCGGCGAAGTGCGAGTTCCAGTAAAACGATAATTTCAGCCGTCGCGCCTCGAGCAGATGTTGCACAGTCTCGACTGCGAATGGAGAATGGTAATCAACGGGAGGCCGCGCGGTCAAGACAGCGCTGACGTTTGGCGGGCGCGCGACGTGACTGGTTGCACCCGGGCCGTCGCTAACCCCGCGACGCGGCGGACGACGAGCTCGACGAACGCCCCGTCGCGTCGGCGTTGTGAGCCACGGACAGCGGATGCTGGGGACTCCTGACCTCGGCACCGGCGCGGCCGACGTCCGATGCGCGCATCGTGAAACTTCATGCACAATCTGCGCGGCCGGCCCGACACCGACGCGCCGCTCCATTGCTGAACCAAGCTCGGCATCGCGCACGAGACGGCCGCGGCCACCGCGGATCTCCCGCCTCGAAGTCGACCAGGACGAGCTGCAGCCACGCGGGTGCCGGGAGGTCCAGCTCCGCCAGCCGCCGCCGCTTCCACGCCTGCGTCCCGGACTGATCGTCCGCTGACCGGACGGCCGCCATCAGCGCAAGGCAGGGCTGGTCGCCACCGGCTTCGACCGACGAGATCCTTGCAGCCGCGCGCACGGCGGGCTTCCGCGACGCCGTTCACGTCTCGGCGGATGATCTCGCGGCGAGCTACTTCGCCGACCGTCCCGACGGGCTCCGGCCGGCGACCTCGGAGCAACTGCTGGTCGCGACGGCGTGATCCTCGAGGGCACGACCGGGAATCCGCGCGACGCGGTGACGGGATGTGGTCGAGTCGTCGAGGTGATCAGGCGTACTCGACACTGATACCGTGATGCGCATCCGTGGCACTTCGCAGCCGTGCTGCGTCACGCACGGACGATGGTGTGCCCAGGTGCGACGCCGTCCGCACACCTCGTCCGCATTTGATCTGTAGAAATCTGCAGTGGTGCGGCGCCACTCTCCAGCATGGAGGTGCGCCATGGCGGATGATCCGGCCGTCCAACGCTCCGAGCTGCGACGGACGTCGCCCGGATCCGCACACCAGGTGTGTCGTCCTGGGAAAAGCGGATCTTCCGGAAAAGCGCGGTCCGCGCTTCACATCGCCCGCGTGTCGCCCTCTATCTCGGGGAGGCACCGGCGCAGGCCGGCTTGACCGAGCCCCACAGGACCTCTGCCTCTTGACCGTCGTGCCGCCCAATCCACCCACGCTTCCGACACCGTCGCCCCGCTCCTTGCCCGACGACGGCGAGCTGGACGCGGCGCGCGTGGAGACCGTTCCGAGCCGAGCGCAGGACTCGATCGAGACGGCTCCGGGCCAGGTCCTGGACTCGGTCGAGACCGCGCCGGGTCGGGCCGGGGACTCCATCGAGATCCTGCGCGCGATCGCGCACGCCCCGGCGCGCCGGCCGTTGCGCATGATCGCGCGCGGGAGTCGGTGGGGCGAAAATGACCGCTACAGGATCGAGCGCCAGCTCGGCCGTGGCGGCATGGGGTCGGTGTACGCGGCGATCGATACCGTCCTCGATCGGACGGTGGCGCTCAAGGTGCTGGACGCTGCCGACCACGACGATCGTGATCGCGTGCTGCGCGAGGCCAAGCTCGCCGCTCGCTTCGAGCACGAGCGGATCGCCCGCGTGTACGACGCTGGGCGCCACGCGGGGCTCGGCTTCGTTTCGATGGAGTACGTCCAGGGCGAGACGCTGCGCCGCTGGATGGTCGATCGTGCCATCGCGGTGCCGCAGATCGTCGATCTCGCGGTCCAGATCGCCGAGGGGCTCGCCGCGCTCCATGCCAGCGGCGTGGTCCACCGCGATCTCAAGCCCGACAACGTCATGATCACCGCACAGGGCACGGTGAAGTTGCTCGACTTCGGCCTCGCACGCGCTGCGCTGGCCACCGAGGGCGTGGCGCCCGCAGCGCTGCCCGCCGGCGCCGCCGGTACCTCCGCCTCGGGCACTCCCGGCTACATGGCGCCCGAGCAATGGGCCGGGCACGCGATCGACGCGCGCGTCGACGTGTTCGCCCTGGGCGTGATCATCCACGAGCTGGTCAGTGGCGCACGCCTGTTCCCGGGCGCCTCGGTCACCGCGATCGGCGCGGCGACCCTGGCAGGCGTCACCGAGCTCGGGGGAGCGCGCTGGCGGGCCGCGCCGGCGCGCCTCCGCGAGCACACCCTGCGGATGCTGGCGCGCGTGCCAGGCGAGCGCTTCGCCAACGGCGCGGAGATCGTCCAGGCGCTGTCCGAGCTCGACAACGAGCCGTCGCTGCGCTCGATCCATGTGCCCACGGCCCGGCGGATCGAGCTGCCCGAGCGTTCGCTGCGCACCCGGGTTCGCGACATCCTGCGCACGCGTGCGCGGCGCGCGGCTGCGCTCGCGATGGGGCTCGGGCTCGTGGGCGTTGTCGTCGCCGCCACCCGCTCGCCGGTTCCGCGCTTGGCCCCGCCCGAGATGGCCCGCATCGCCGGGGGCAAGGTTCAGCTCGGCCGCACGGCGCAAGAGCAGGCGGGGGAATGCGTCGCGATCGGCGCCGGGTGCAATCGCGCGCGCCTGCAGGACGAGGTCCCGCGGCGCGAGGCGCGGATCGCACCGTTCTTTCTCGATCGAAACGAAGTGACCAACGAACAGTACGTCGCTTTTCTCAACGAGGCGCGCGTCGACCTCGTGCTGGGGGAAGACCACGACGACCACGTCCTCCGCTACGTCAACCGCCGGGAGCCGTCCGGTGAGATCGTCCTGCTCCTCGATCTGCGCTCCGCGCCGCGCGGTGCCAGCGGCATCGAGGCGCGCAGCGCCGGCGAGTATCACGCGCGCCCGGGGGCGGGCATGTTGCCGGTCGTCCAGGTCAGCTGGTACGGCGCGAAGCTGTACTGCGAGGCCGCGGGCAAGCGCCTGCCTACCGAGGCCGAGTGGGAGACCTCGGCGCGGGGCAGCGACGACCGGAGGTTCCCCTGGGGGTCGGCTCCGCCTCGCTGTGGCGACGTCGCGATCCCCGAGGACGGCAAGGTCGTACCGGTGCGCGCCGGCTGCCCGACCGAGCTCCAGGTTCGCGTCGTTGGCACCGCCGCACAGGACGTCACGCCCGACGGCATCCACGACCTCGCCGGCAACGTCGCCGAGTGGACGGCGTCCCCGTGGATCGCCGAGCAGCCCAGCGCCGCGGCGGGCGGCGCTCCGCCCGAGATCGCGCGCGTGTTCCGAGGCGGGTCTTCGGAATTCTCGTTTGGCGCGCGCACGAGCGCACGGACCTCGCTGAGCCCGACGACCCGAGCCACCAACATCGGCTTCCGCTGCGCCGCGAGCACCGGCGAGCTCTCACCTTAGAGGAACATCTCAATGTCCACGCTCGACGTCATTCGCAGGACCTCTGGACACCCGGCACGCACGGCGCGACGAGGGCGCGAGTCGCCACGAAGCAGCAAGGCGCCGCAGGCCGTCAAGCCGGCCCAGGCCGCCGAGCCGCCCGTCCGCGCCACGACGCCGCAGCTCAGCCGCGTGAAGCGCTCGCTCACCCTCGTGGCTCCCTCCGGCTTCCTCGCGAGCGCGATCCTCCGTCTCGTGACGCGCGACGGCGCGCGCCGGATCTATGCCGTCTGGCTCGTCGTCGGCCGGCACGAGGATCAAGCGCTCGCGGTGCGCTACAAGTTCAACGGGGAGGACGCGGTTCGCTGCGACATCCCCGAGGGCAACTTCCTGTCCGCTGCGAGGCTCGAGCCTTACCTCAAACGATTCCTCAAGAACGAGGGCAAGCTCGACCCCGACCCTCCGACGATCAAGCGGTAGTCATGCTGGCCGCAGCCTGGAACTTCCTCGTCTACGCGATCGCCGACGACCCCAAGCAGCACGTGCAGGTCACGGACGCGATCGCGCAGATGCACAGCGCGCTGGTCGGCGGTGACTGCAAGGTCGTCGTCCAGCTCAACACCAGGACCTCGACGACACGCCACTGGCTCGCGGCCGGCAAGAAGCCGCGCGTCGAGCGTGTCCACGGCGGCGGAGTTGCCGACCCCGACGCGCTGACCGCGTTCCTCGATGCCGCCTACCGGACCCGACCCGCGAAGGCGACGGCGCTGGTCTTGCTCGGCCACGGCAACGGGCTCGACGATCTCCACGCGCCCGCGCCGCGACCCGAGCTTCGCACCACCGCGAGCGCGCCGCTGGTCCACGCAGCGCTCGCCGAGGTGTTCGAGCGCACGCCGTCCAACCACAACCTCGCGGCGGTCGGCCAGTACGAACGGACCAGCGACGCCCCGGTGGCCACGCGCACGTGGCGGGCGCGCCTGTGCCGCGATCCCCGCACCGGCGAACACCTTCGCAACGTCGACCTACGCAAGGCGATCGCGCGGAGCCTTCAGAAGCGCGTGCAGGTGCTCGGGCTCAACGCCTGCTGGATGGCGACACTCGAGGTCGAGTACGAGCTGCGCACGGTCGCCGAGATCCAGATCGCGTCGCAGACGTACGCCTCGCCATGGCCGTACGGGCCGATCGTGGCTGCGCTCACCGATGGGCCGGTGCCGTCGCCCGCGGCCGTCGCCCGCGCGATCGTTGCCGCGGTCCGCGACCATCTGCCCGACGACACGGTCTCGGCGATCGAGTCCCGGGCCCTCGACGGGCTGGTGACCGCGTTCGACCTGCTCGCCAAGCGCGCGCGCGCCCTCATCGACACCGACTGGGAGGCGATCGCGAAGGTCGTCGGGGCCGACGCCCAGCGGCTCGAAGATCCATTCCAGGTCGATCTACGCTCGCTGATCGAGGCGCTCGCCGAGCGCGACGTCAAGGCCCGCGCCGCGGCCGACGAGGCGCGCGCGCGGCTCACGCGGTTGATCCTGGCGGCTGCCGCGGGCCCCAATCACCCCGGGGTGCACGGCTTGTCGATCCTCTGCCCGATGACCGCCGAGCTGGACCTCGTCGACGCATATCGTGATCTCGAGTTTCGAACCCGGGCGTGGGCCGGCTTCCTTCGCGCCTACCAGATCAAGCTGAAGCACCGGCACGGACGCTGAGCTCGCAGCGGTGCCGCTCCTCTCTCTGTTCGTGAGGGAGCTGGCCGCTATCGGCGCGTGTGGGTGCGAGAGGGGCGCGCGCCGCCGTCAGCGGTGGAGCTCGCTGCGAACGATCTGCACGGGGCACGGCTGATGGTCCCGGTCGACCGTCCGGTAGTAGACCTGCGCGCCGGGCGCGAGGTCCGTGATCTCGTACATCGCATCGCTCGCGTGGAAGTACACGCGCTCGCCGTGGGGTCCGTGGAGATAGCCCCACTGCCGCGACGGATCGACATATGCGATGTGTCCGCAGATCTCGTTGTCGTCGGGCGCGAGCATGATCATGATGTGCAGGGATTGCAGAACCCGCGCCACGGCGGCGTTCCAGGCGGCAGGCAGGTGCGCGCCCGGCGTGCGCGCAAGCACCGCGTACGCACCGTGGGCGCCGCGCAAGCCTTGCGGGACCTCGCTCTCCGCGAGCGCCTGGCGTCGGGGCATACGACATGCACTGAAAACTCGGTATGTCGATACCTCCCGTCTCGCGGTACATGACGCGCCACCCCTATGCGGTGCCGCCACGCGCCAGGTTGTCGTCGGCGCGCGCCCTGATGGACAAGCACAAGATTCGCCACCTGCCGGTGATCGATCGCGACGAGCTGGTCGGCATCCTGAGTGACCAGGATCTTCGCACCTTCCATGCTCCCGAGGACAACGTCGTCGACGCGATGTCCGTCGATGTGGCCGCCGTCGCGGAAGCCACGCCGTTGAACGAGGTCGTGACGCTGATGGAGGCCAAGCAGCTGGGCTCGGTGGTGATCCTCGGCAAGGCCGGGGTCGAGGGCATCTTCACGCGGAACGACGCGATGCGCGCGTTCTGTGACGTGCTGCAGCGCGACGAAGCGAGCCAGCGATGAGCGCGGGCATGACCCTGCTGGTGCCGACCGACTTCAGCGAGCCGGCGGAGCACGCGCTCGCGTACGCGGTCACGCTCGCCGGCCGGCTCGGCGCGCGGATCCACGTCGTCCACGCGATCGGGATCCTGGAGCTCGGGGTGCCGGAGCTCGGGGTCGCGCTGGCGAGCACGATGATGGAGTCGCTCGTCCGCCAGGGCCAGGCGTCGCTCGACCAGCTCCGCGCGCGCTGGAGCGACAAGGCCACGTTTGGCGAGCTGACGCTGCGAACCGGCGACGTTCGCGACGTGATCCTCGACGTCGCGCGCGAGCTCGCGGTCGACATGATCGTGATCGGCACGCATGGCCGGCACGGGCTCGCGCGCGCCGTGCTCGGCAGCGTCGCCGAGACGGTGGTGCGGTCCGCGACCTGCCCGGTGCTGACCGTGAGCGCGAAGGCGGTGCTGCCATGAAGCGCATCCTCGTGGCGCTCGACGCCTCGGAGCGCGCGCCCGCCGTGCTCGCCGCCGCGGTCAGGCTCGCCGAGGTCATGGACGCGAAGCTGGTGCTGTATCGCGCGATCAACCTCCCGACCGAGGTGCCGGCCGAAGCCTACCTGGCGACGGACGTCCGGCTCGAGGACGTGCTCAAGCGCAACGCGCACGAAGCGCTGAGCCGGATGGCGAGCACGATCCCGGCCGCGCTGGTCGAGGCGCTCGCGGTCGAGCTCGCGATCCCGTGGGACGGCATCCTGCGCACGAGCCATCAGCGCGACGCCGACCTCATCGTGATCGGCTCGCACGGCTTTCGCGGGCTCGACCGGCTGCTCGGGACGACCGCCGCGAAGGTCGTCAATCGCGCCGACCGCAACGTGCTCGTGGTCCGCACGCCGCTCTGACCGGTCAGATCGTCAGATCAGATCGTCGGCGAGAAGCGTGGCTGCGAGGCGCCGGGCGCGCCCGGTGCGCTGGCGAGGCGGTGGTAGCCGTCGAACACCATGCAGACATTGCGCACGAGCAGCCGGCCGAGCTCGCTCGTGTGGATCCGGTGCGTCGCGCGATCGTAGGTCGCGAGCTCGGCGAGCCCGGCGATCGCGGTGAGCTCGCGCGCGAAGTAGGCCTGGTCGTCGAGCCCGTGCTCGAGACCGATGCCCCCGAGGTCGACCTCGCCGTCGCACATCAGGCGGCCGATCACGGCGCGTCGCACGCGATCGTCGTCGCTCAGGCTCACGCCGCGAGCCACCGGGAGGGCGCCGGCCGCGACGTCACGCTCCCAGGCAGGGAGCTCGGCGTGGCTCTGCCAGTGCATGCGCGGCGTCGACGAGATCGCCGAGACACCGAGGCCCAGGACCGCGTCCGCGCGGTGCTCGGCGTAGCCCTGGAACGTCCGGATCATGCGGCGCTCGGCGGCGGCGCGAGCCAGCGCGGATCCTGGCTTGGCGAAGTGATCGAGCCCGAGGTGCACGTACCCCGCGCCGGTGAGCTGCGCGATGCCGAGCAGCAGCAGCGCCGCGCGCTCGCGGCTGTCGAGTACGCGACCGGCGCGTTCGACCAGGCGCTGGTGGGGCAGCCGGTCCGGCAGGTGGGCGTACCCGAACAGGGCGATCCGATCCGGGGCCAGCTCGATCACCGCCTCGAGGGTGCGGGTGAAGCTCGTCTCGGTTTGCAGCGGCAGCCCGTACACCACGTCGACGTTGATGTCGTCGAAGCCGGCGGCACGCGCCCTGTCGACCAGCCAGCGCGTCTGGAGCTTGGTCTGGTGGCGATGAATCGCGTCCTGCACGGCCTCGGAGAAGTCCTGGACGCCCATGCTGAGCGAGCGGAACCCGGCGGCCGCCAGCGCGTCGACCTGCTCCGAGCTGGTGGTCCGCGGATCGAGCTCGATCGAGCGCCGCGCGTCGGGCGCGATCGAGAAGTGGTCCTCGAGCGCCGCGAACAGCGTGCGGAGCGAGTCCGGTGACAAGAAGTTCGGCGAGCCGCCGCCGAGCGAGAGCTCGGTGACCGGGGCGTCGCCGAGCGCGCTCGCGAGCAGCGCCATCTCGTCGACGAGGTGCGCGACGTAGGCCACGCCCGGCGCCGCGTCGCGGCACGGGATGACGTTGCACCCGCAATACCAGCAGAGGCTGCGGCAGAACGGCACGTGAACATAGAGCGAGACCGTCTCGCCTCGCTCGGACACCCGCGCGAGCTCGCGCCGCACGAGCGCTGCGTCGACCGCACGAAACTCGGTCGCTGGCGGATAGCTCGTGTATCTCGGGCCTCGGCTCGCCCATTCCGCGAGCTGAGCGGCAGAAACGATATGAGTCATGATCTCCCGAGAAGCATCGCGCATGCCGTCGCCGCGCCGCCCGCGAGCCTCGCGCGCCGACGGGCCATCGCCGCTCGCCCGCGCTCGTGGTCGTGCACCCGATCGTCGCTGCTCGCCAGGGCGTTCGCGCATGGCCTGCGCGGCGACCGCCGGAGCGCGCACGGCGTTCGCCCCGGGGCTTATGGGGCAACGACCGGCACTACCTCTGTAGAATTATACAAATAACGCTACGCGTTAGAAGGTGTCACCAGCAGCAGCTACCTTGTAACGCGGTGCGTCCTAAGCTGACGCCCATGGAAGCCATCAAGGAGACCAAGATCACGTCCACCAAGGCCGAGCCCAAGCTGTCGACCGGGCTCGTTCCGAACGTTGTCCTGCTCGCGCTCGACATCGCTGACCGCGGCCAGAGCACGACGATCGCCGTCCTCCAGGACGCGCGGACCGAGCTGCGCATCGCCGTCGAGAGCGCGATCGAGCTGGTCGAGAAGCTCACGACCTCGGGGTTCCGGTTCGCTCGCAAGGTGACCGCGAAGATCGACGAGGCGTCGAACGACACGCTCGGCAACGTCGAGCGCGTGATCGGCGGCGCGGTCAAGAGCGCTCGCGACACGTCGCGCGCGGCGACCGATCTCGCGCACAGCGCGGTGTCGGGGATCGCTGGTCAGCCGACCGCGTCGGCGTAGCCCGACGAGCACGTCGGCTAGGAGGGTGAAGCGCGTAGCGCTTCGGGACCCTCCTTGTGCCGCGCGAACCGCGCGTAGCGCGGCCGTCGCGGCCTATCCGAGGTCGAGGACGACGCGGCCGTCGACGCGTCCGGCCTTCAGATCGGCGAACACGCGGTTGATGTCCTCGAGCCTCGCCCGGTGGATGTGCGCCTGGACCTTGCCCTCGGCGGCGAACGCGATCGCCTCGGCCAGGTCCTTGCGCGTGCCGACGATCGACCCGCGCAGCGTGATGCGCTTGAGCACGACGTCGAAGATCGGCGTCGCGAACTCGCCGGGCGGCAGCCCGACGAGGCTGATCGTGCCCTTGCGGCGCACGAGCTGGATGGCTTGCGAGAACGCGGCCGGCGAGACCGCCGTGACCAGCACGCCGTGCGCGCCACCGCCGGTCCGGCGGACGATCTCCGCCGCGGCGTCGGGCCGCGCGCCGTCGACGACGATCTCGGCGCCGAGCGTGCGGGCCAGCGCGAGCTTGTCCTCGCTCACGTCGATCGCGGCGACGTGCAGCCCCATGGCGCGCGCGTACTGGATCGCGATGTGGCCGAGCCCGCCGATCCCCGAGATGGCGATCCACTCGCCGGGCCGAGCCTCGGTCTCCTTGATTCCCTTGTACGTGGTCACGCCCGCGCACAGGATCGGCGCCATCGCCGCGAAGTCGACGCGGTCGGGGAGGCGCGCGACGTACGCCGCCGCGCCGATCGCGTACTCGGCGAAGCTACCGTTCACGCTGTAGCCGCTGCAGCGCTGCGATTCGCAGAGCGTCTCCCAGCCGGTGATGCAGTGCTCGCAGCCGCCGCAGGCGTCGTGCAGCCACGCGATGCCGACCGGATCGCCCTCCTTCAGGTGCGTGACACCTCGGCCGACGCCGGCGACGATGCCCGCGCCCTCGTGGCCGGGCACGAACGGCACGGTTGGCTTCACCGGCCAGTCTCCCGAGGCCGCGTGGAGATCGGTATGACAGACACCGGTCGCGCGGATCTTCACGAGGACCTCGCCGTCTCCCGGCGTCGGAATCGGGAGCTCCTCGATCGAGAGCGGCTCGCCGAACGCGCGCACGACTGCAGCCTTCATGGTCTTGGTCATGCCTCGAGCTCGAGCAAGCGATGTGCCCGGCGTGAGTCGGCGACGACCGAACGATCCGCGCAAGCGCTGCGCGCTGGCCCGCGCGCGCGGTCGTTCGTGCGCGTTCGATGCGCGGTACGGCGGTTGCTTCGTGATGGGGCATGCGCGCCCTCTGCCTTGCCCTGGTCCTCGTCATGTCGGCTTGTGATAGCCCGGTGGTGATGCCGCCGGCCTCGACCGCTCCGGCGGCGATGCCGTGGCTGCAAGGCTTTGCGGCGAGCGCCGCCAGCGAAGTCGCCACCGCGACCGCCGCGCAGCGCCTGGCCGCCGCGCTGCGCGTCTCCGCGGAGGACGACTACGGCGGCTTCGAGGTCCGGGCGGATCTCGGCGCGGGCGCGCCGGACGCGACGGTGCTCGCGTCCTATCGCCTCGGCATCGCGGTCCTCGATCCGCGCGGGCAGCTCCGCGCGCGCGCCCCGGGCGCGGAGGTCGCGGGCTCTGCCGACGAGCTCCTCGCGCTCGCGGTCGGAGATGGCCAGATCGGCGGGCCCGTGATCATGTCGGCGACGCAGACCGGCGGCCACCGCGAGAGCACGACCACGATCACGATCTATCGGCTGACCGGCGGCCGCGCGCTCGGCCAGCTGTTCTCCGCGCCGATCGAAGTCCATCGCGGGAGCGAGACGAGCGCCGGCTCGCTGACCCTCGTGCCGGCGGGCCTCCTGTACCGCGCACCGGATGCGCCGTCGGCGGTCCGCTGGACGTACGACGCGGCGCGCGGGCGCTACGTCGAGCCTGCGCCGGCCGATCGCAGGGCGACGCCAGGGCCTCGCTCATGACCTCGCAGCGGGCGATCCGGCGGCGCGCAGATCTGGCGTCGCCCGAGCTCGTACGCGCAAGGCCTGCGGCGACGCGCCGGCGCACGGCGGCAGCCGCGGCGTCGCAGCGCGGCATCGACCTTGCTCGCGCGATGGCCATGCCGGCGCCCCTCTCGGAGCACGCGACCCGCGGACTGTCCTCGGCGGCGGCGGCCCAGCAGCTCGCGGCAGGTGGCCGCAACGAGCTCGATCCGCCGCGCCCCCGCTCGCCCTGGCGCATGTTCACGCGACAATTCGCGAGCGCGGTGATCTGGCTCCTGGTCGCAGGCGCGGCGATCTCCGCCGTGCTCGGCGAGCTTGCCGACGCGATCGCGATCGCCGCGATCTTGATCATCAACGCCGTCGTCGGGTTCTTGCAGGAGCACCGCGCCGAGCGCGCCGTGCTGGCGCTGCGCCGGATGACGGCGCCCCGCGCGCGCGTGCTCCGCGACGGCCTGCAGGTGACGGTGCCCGCCGCCGAGGTCGTGCGCGGTGACGTGCTGATCCTCGAGGCGGGCGACATCGTCGCAGCGGACGCGACGCTGATCGAGGTGCACGCGCTCGCCAGCAACGAGGCCGCGCTGACCGGCGAGAGCCTGCCGGTCGAGAAGTCGCTCGCGCCAAGCGTGCCGGGCGCCGCGCTCGACGAGCAGCGCGATCACGTGTTTGCCGGCACGTCGATCTCGGCGGGCGTCGGGCGCGCCGTCGTGACCACCACCGCGATGGCGACCGAGCTGGGCAAGATCGCGACGCTGCTCGCCACGGTGCACGACGACGCGACGCCGCTCCAGCGCCGGCTCGCGCAGGTCAGCCGGACGCTGCTGCTCGCCAGCGGCGGCATCGTCGTGATCGTCGCCGGCGTCGGGCTCGCGCGCGGACAGTCGCTGTTCGAGGTCTTCCTGTCCGCGGTCGCGCTCGCCGTGGCGGCGGTCCCCGAGGCGCTGCCGGCGACCGTGACGGTCGCGCTCGCGCTCGGCGTGCGCCGGATGGCGGCGCGCAACGCGCTCGTGCGCAAGCTCGCAGCCGTCGAGACGCTCGGCTGCACGGCCGTGATCTGCACCGACAAGACGGGGACGCTCACCACCGGCGTGATGTCCGTGCGCGAGCTGTGGGGACCCGACCACGGCGTGCTGCTCGATGCCGCGTCGGCGTGCTGCGATGCCGAGCTCGGGGCGGGCGACGCCGCCGATGCCGGCGATCCGACCGAGCTCGCGATCCTCGCCGAGGCCGCGCTGCACGGGATCGCGCGCGGCGCGATCGAGGCGCAACGGCCGCGGCTGGACGTGCTGCCGTTCGATCCAGTGCGACGCTACATGACGGTCCGGCGGGCGGACGGGCGGCTCTACGCCAAGGGCGCGTTCGAGGCGATCGCGGCGCGCTGTCGCGGAGACCTCGAGGCCGCCGGCCGCACGGTCGCGCAGATGTCGGCGCGCGGCCTGCGGGTGCTGGCGGTCGCGGTCGGCACGGACGCGCAGGCCACCGAGCTCGAGCTCGTCGGCGTGATCGGCCTGGCCGATCCACCGCGCGGCGAGGCGATCGCCGCGGTCGCGGCGGCCCGGCGGGCCGGGATCCGGACGGTCATGATCACCGGCGATCATCCGACCACCGCGGCGGCGATCGCCCGCGAGCTCGGCATCGTACGCGACGGCGAGGCCCTCGACGAGGTCGTCCACGCGCGCGCGACGCCGGAGGACAAGCTGCGCATCGTGCGCGCGTGGAAGGCGCGCGGCGTGGTGGTCGCGATGACCGGCGATGGCGTCAACGACGCGCCCGCGCTGCGCGAGGCCCACGTCGGCATCGCGATGGGCAAGTCCGGCACCGAGGTCACGCGCGAGGTCTCCGACATCGTGCTCGCGGACGACAACTTCGCGACGATCGTCGAGGCGATCCGCGAGGGCCGCGGCATCTTCGCCAACATCCGCAAGGCGCTCGTGTTCGTGCTCGCCGGCAACGTGGCCGAGCTCGGCGTGATGCTCGCCGCGTCGCTCGCGGGCTTGCCGCTGCCCTTGCTGCCGCTGCAGCTGTTGTGGATCAACCTGGTCACCGACGGCTTGCCCGCGCTCGCGCTCGTGATGGAGCCGGTGGACGCCGACGCGATGGCCCACCCGCCGCGGCCGAGCGAGGAGCCGATCCTGCGGCGCGTCGAGTGGCGCAGCATCCTCGTGGGCGGCGCGCTCGAGCTCGCGGTCACGTTGTCGGTGTACGTCTGGGCGCTGCACAGCCGCGACCTTCAGACTGCGCGGAGCCTGGCGTTCAGCGTGCTGGTGTTCAGCCAGATGTTCCGGGCGCTCGCCGCCCGCAGCCCGACGCGCGTGTTCTGGCAGGTCGGCGCGCTCGGCAACCTCGTGCTCCTGGCCGTGATCGCCGTGTCGATCGCGGCGCAGCTCGCGCTCCACCAGGTGAGCAGCCTGCGCGCGCTGTTCGACCTTGCGCCGCTGTCCTGGGCGGACGGCGCCTTGCTGCTCGGCCTCGGGCTGTGCGCGGTCACCATGCTCGAGCTCGGCAAGCTCGTCGCGGCTCGCCTGGCGCACCGCCCGGCGGCCGCGTCGTTCGCGTAGCGCGTGCGCGGATCGGCGGGTCCGGCGCAACCCTTGCGCCCGACCACGCTGCGATCGCTGTTCGCCGGTCACGCCGCCGCCCCACGCGCGCGGCACGAGACCTGCTCTCTGCCCGGGCATGAAGGAACGCCACGTCATCATCATCGGCGGTGGTCTCGCCGGGCTGTCCGCCGGCTGCTACGCACGGGCAAGCGGTTTTCGCACGACCATCATCGAGCACAACCTCGCGCTCGGCGGCGTCTGCACGGCGTGGCCGCGCGGCCCGTACACGATCGACGGCTGCATCCACTGGTTGACCGGCGGTCCGTTCGACCGGCTCTACGAGGAGCTCGGCATCCTGCCCGCGGTCGAACGTCGCGTGCTGGACGAATGGCTGACCTATCGCTCGGCGAGCGACGGCACGACGATCCGGTTCACGCGTGATCTCGATGCGCTGCTCCACGATCTCTGCCTCATCGCCCCCGACGACACGGGCGAGCTCGAGCGCCTGATCGATGGCGCGCGCGCGGTCGGCGACCTCGCGCCGCCGCTCGATCGTCCGCGCGAGCTGCTGAGCATGCGCGAGCAGCTCGCCCAGCTCTGGGAGATGCGCCATCAGGCCGGGACCATGCTCCACTTTCGCGCGCCGCTCGCCACGTGGACACGCGAGCGCCTGCACACGCCCGAGCTGCGTCGCCTGTTCGAATCGATCCTGCCGGGAGAGGCGCCAGCCGCGTTCCTCTGCCTGGTGCTGGGCTACCTGCAGCGCGGCCACCTGTCGCGACCCGTCGGTGGCTCGGCGGTGTTCCGCGACGCCCTGATCGCGCGCTACGACCACGCCGGCGGCGAGACGCGCCTCCACACGACCGTCGACGAGATCCTGGTCGACGAGGGTCGCGCGGTGGGCGTGCGCCTCGCCGACGGGACGATCGTGTCTGGCGACGCCGTCATCTCGACCTCGAGCGTGCCCGAGACCGCGCTGCGGCTGCTGGGCGGTCGCTTCGAGGCCGACGCGGTGCGCGGCCAGATGTCGAGCTGGAAGATGTTCAAGCCGATCGTCCTCGCGAGCTTCGGCGTGTCGGCCCCGCTGCGCGAGCTGCCCGCGCTCGGCGTCATCGCCGACCTCGAGCCGTTCGAGGTCGGTTGCGCGATGAACGATCGCCTCCACGTCCGGATCACCAACGACGACGCCTCGCTGGCTCCGGCGGATCACGTCGTCGTCCAGACCATGCTGACGACCAGCTACGAGTGGTGGGCGACCCGCGGATCCCGGTACGGCGCCGAGAAGGACGCGGTCGCCGAGATCGCGCTGGCCCAGCTCGAGCGTCACATCCCGAACCTACGCGCGAACGTCCAGATGACAGACATCGCGACGCCGCTCACGTTCTGGAACAAGGGGCGATCGTGGCGCGGATCGTTCGAAGGCTGGATGCCGAACCGCGACGGCATGTTCGGTCACGTCAAGAAGACCCTGGGCGACCTCGGCGGGTGCTACCTGGCCGGGCAATGGGTCGAGCCCGGCGGCGGCGTCCCGACGGCGATCCTGTCGGGTCGCCAGGCGGTGCAGCTGCTGTGTGCCGACGCCGCGCAGCGCTTCCGCGCCGCCTAGCTTCGCCGCCGACGGGACGATCGGAACGCCTGATGCAACCGACACAGGATGATGCGCACCCGATCGACGCGAGTCCCGACGGTCCTTCGACGCACGATCTGCGCGGCGCTCGCCGCGTGTGCGCTGGTCGCCTGTGACCGTGAGCCGAGCGCCGCCGGCGCCGCGACCGAGATCGCGCAGGCGCCGCCGGGCACGCTCGAGTGCCGCGTCGACGACGATTGCACGTTGATGCCCGCGGCGATGACCTGCTGTGAAGAATGCGAGCCAGTGCCGCCGTTCGAGGCGGTGCCGCGCACCGCGGTCGACGCAATGCTGATCGAGCTCGAGACGCGATGCGCGGCCAAGCCGTCCATCTGCGGGCCGCGATCATGCGAGGCGCCGCCG